>Ga0233431_1006220_pt1 | contig 10914 bp, 12 predicted proteins | sample SI_118_April2016_FD_179867 | JGI IMG/M metagenome (GOLD analysis project Ga0233431, IMG submission 179867) | Seawater microbial communities from Saanich Inlet, British Columbia, Canada - SI_118_April2016_200_MG | ecosystem: Environmental > Aquatic > Marine > Inlet | place: Canada: British...
ATAAACGTGGGCAATATTACTTAAGTGTTGCGCAAGATCCTCAGACGCCATTAATGCCACAACAATTAATTAATCGTGTTGCAGCAGAATTGGCAATTGCGGCACAGCAAGGTGAGAAAAGCACTGTGTTGGTAAGGGGGGATAAGAATGTTGATTATGGCAAGGTTGTGCAAGCAATGGTGTTGTTGCAACATGCTGGGGTAGAAAAAATAGGCTTAATGACCCAGGAGGAGTCGGAGGTAAATTAGATATTTGAACCCTGGCGTCATCCCGCTACTTGATCGCGGGATCCAGGAAATAATATGAAAAAATCCTTTTACATATATATTCTCGCAAACAAACGAAACGGTACATTGTATATTGGGGTAACATCTGATTTAATAAAACGTATTTGGCAACACAAAGAAGGTGTGGTTGACGGTTTCACAAAGAAATATGATTTGAAAAAATTAGTATACTATGAACAGCACGCAAATGCAGAAAGTGCTATTCATAGAGAAAAAAGATTAAAAGAATGGAAACGACAGTGGAAGTTAGAGCTTATTGAAAAATCAAATCCTGAGTGGAAGGATTTGTATGGGAATATTTTATTATGATTGAATTCCTGGATCCCGCGATCAAGTAGCGGGATGACGGGCGGAGGTGATTGAATTCCTGGATCCCGCGATCAAGTAGCGGGATGACGGGCGGAGGTGATTGAATTCCTGGATCCCGCGGTCAAGCCGCGGGATGACGGGCGGAGATGATTGAATTCCTGGATCCCGCGATCAAGTAGCGGGATGACGGGTAAAAAAATGAATTTTTAGACATGCCATTAATGTCGCGCTAATTCCAAGTGGTTATAAATGAAAAACGATAAAAAGTTTTATAAAATTTCTATTATTTTTGCATCAGTCTTATATGTTGCTTTTCTTTTTTTGTTTGTCATTGGGTTGAAATTTAAAAGCGTACCAAGAGTCAGGGTTGCTAATAATTCGATGAAGATTGTGCAAGCGGTAACTGTTGATCAAAACAAAGTTCAAGCTGAAATTAAAAAAATTAGAGCAGAGCATAAAGCTAAACGTAATGCTGAAATTGCGCGACAAAACCGTTTGCAAAAATTAGCAAAGCAAGCGAGACGAAAGAGGCGGCAAGAACAAAAACGCTTAGCTAGTTTAAAAAGACAACAAAAGAAACTTGAACAACAACGCAAGATAAAACGACTTGCGGCAGCTAAAAAGCTTAAGCAGATTCAAAAACAACAACACTTTGCACAGCAGCGGTTGGCTGATTTGCAAAAACAGCGCCAACAAATCACTATAAACAAAAAAAACCAAGTAGCTAAAGCAGCAGCAGAAAAAAGGTTGCAGGGTTTGCGGGATCAAATTGCTGCAGAGCAAAAACAAATAGCAGCGGTGCATACTAGACAAATTCAGGGGGAAGTTGAAAAGTATAAGGCGCTAATTTTAAATGCAATCGGACAACGATGGATTATGCCAGCAAAGTTTAATAAAAAATTATCGGCACAATTGTTAATTAAATTGGCTCCTGGTGGAACGGTATTGAACGTTGCAGTATTAAAAAGCAGTGGTGATGCAGTGTTAGATCGATCGGTAATTACTGCTGTGTGGAAATCATCTCCGCTTCCGACACCAGTTAGTGCGGAAGTTTTCAATCAATTTAGGGAACTTCATTTAACTGTAAGGCCGGAAGGATTGCTAGGGTAAAAGAGAAAAGTTATGAAAATCAAATCTATTGTTTATTTTATTTTATTTTTGTTGTTGGCGCAAACTTCAGCTTATGCAGTTTTGAATCTTGAGTTGACTAAGGGTGTTGATAGTTCCGTGCCGATTGCTGTTGTACCTTTTGAAACTCAAGGTAATGAAAGCCCTACAGTTGATATAAGTAATATTATTGCGAGTGATTTGCAAAACAGTGGTCAATTCAAATTATTTGATACTGAGCAAATGAAGCAATTGCCGAGCAGATTAAGTGAAGTTGATTTTGATTATTGGCGAGGCTTAAAAATTAATGATCTTGTGATTGGTGATATTCAGGCAGAGGGTGGTGGTGTTTTTCGGATTAATTTTTCTTTATTAGATGTTTACAAAAATCAAATTAATAATAATCGCTCGACTTCGGTAAAGAACACCATGGGGATAATACTAAATTCTAATATTAATCCAGTGTTGGTAGATAAAACTTATATTACTAAAGATAAAGGTCTGCGTAAATTAGGACATAATATTGCAGATGTTATTTATCAAAAATTAACTGGAGAGAAAGGAATTTTTTCTACCAAGATTGCTTATGTGTTAGTTAAACGCAAACAAGATTATTCAGCGCAGTATTCTTTGGTGGTTGCAGATGCAGATGGTTATAACCAGCATGCAATTTTGGTTTCTCCGCAACCCATTATGTCGCCCGCTTGGTCTCCTGATGGAAAACAAATAGCATATGTGTCGTTTGAAAACCGCCGAGCATCATTATTTATTTCTACTGTTGCTACTGGGAAGAGACGTCTTGTTACTCGGTTTCCCGGTATCAATGGTGCTCCAGCTTGGTCGCCGGATGGAAAAAAATTAGCAATAGTGCTTTCTAGAGATGATAATACAAAAATAGTTACTATTAATTTGGCAACAGGCAAATTACAACAATTAACCAATGGTTGGTCGATTGATACTGAACCTAAATTTTCTCCAGATGGCAAATCAATTATTTTCACTTCTGATCGTGGTGGTTCACCGCAGATTTATCGAATGAATTTAGCAAATCGTCAAGTGAAACGAATTACTTTTTCGGGGAACTATAATGCGCGAGCATCGTTTACCCCGGATGGAGAAAATATAATAATGTTGCATCGTGATAATGGTTTATTTGATGTAGCAATTCAAAATTTAAAAACGGGAGTTGTTACCGTATTGACAGGGGCAGGAAATGATCAATCACCGAGTGTGGCTCCTAATGGTAAAATGATTATTTATGCATCTCACAATGAAGGTCGTGGGGTTTTGGGGTTGGTTTCTACTGATGGGCGTGTTAAGTTACGTCTTCCAGAAAGCGAAGGTGAGGTGCGTGAGCCGGTTTGGGGGCCATAAGAACCGGGGAGAGCGTTTAACTACCTACATCATAGCCTAGTCATCTTCAGACACGCCTACAAGTACATCCATGTAGGGCTAAGGTTCGGCCGTCCATGGCCTCACATTGTCTGAAGCTAGCTAGGCTATGACATAGGTGGTTAAACGCTCTCGTAAGAACGGGTTTTCAGGTTGGCAAGTTTACAAGTATAGGGTTACATAAAGGAGAAGTGAAAATGCGTAGAGTATTGAATATAGTTATTGTTAGTTTTGGCTTGTTGTTATTAGCTGGATGTGCATCACATACAAAAAATCCTGCAGGAATAACAGATGCAAATAATATGCAAGGTACTGCGGCAACTATACAGGCTCAAGGTTATGGGGAAATGGGTGATGTGAGTGAGCTTAATAGTTTGAAAAAAGATGTTGGTCCGCATTATGGGGTTTTGGCTGCCAGAAGTTTTTACTTTTTGTTTGATAAAAATAATGTGAACCCTAAAGATATTCCGATTATTAAAGCGCATGCACGTTATTTGCTTAAGAATCCTAGGGCCAAGGTTTTGTTAGAAGGTAATACTGATTCTCGTGGTAGTCGAGAATATAATGTTGCTTTAGGTCAAAGGCGAGCTAATGCGGTAAAAAACATATTAAGAATGCAGGGAGTTTCAAATAGGCAGATTCGCACTATTAGTTATGGCGCGGAGAAACCAGTTGCTTTAGGGCGCACTGAATCAGCATATCGATTAAATCGTCGTGTTGATTTAAGGTATGAAGCTAAATAAACTCAATTGGGTAAAGTGCGTTTTAGGAGGCTCTAAAAATTGGTTTTTCCACTGTCGTCATCCCGCGGCTTGACCGCGGGATCCAGAGAAATTAATGAATTACGCCTGGATCCCGCGGTCAAGCCGCGGGATGACGGGCAAAAAAATAGATTTTTAGAGGCTCCTTTAAATTAATGAGTTACATAAGTTTTAAGTTGAACTGAAGCTAACTAGGCCATAACACAGTTGGCTGAATGTTCTCTAAATAAGGAGAAAGAAATGAGAATTATCAAAACAATTTTGGTGGCATCATTTTTAGTGTTGCCTCTATGTGTTTTGGCTGATGAAGTTCCGGTTGTTGATGCGGTTCCGGCAAATGTTAATACAAATCAGCAAACACAAACAGTTAACTCTAATGTTGATCAGGTTCAGCCAGCAAGTGTTGACTCTAATCAAAGCCAACCTCAATCAAAGGGGTTCTTTTCTCGTTTCTTTAGTTCTGATGATTCTTCTGGTGATCAATCTCAGCCTATGGATACAGATTCCAGGGTGAAGCGTTTGGAGCAACAATTTAGTTATATTCAACAGCTAAAAATACCTGACAAAATAGAACAGATGCAAAAATCCATAGAAACATTGCGTGGTTTAGTTGATACGCAAGGGTATCGTTTGCAGCAGTTAGAAGATCAGCAAAGAAACTTATATGCTGATTTAGATAAGCGCTTGACCGTATTGTCTGGTAAAGCTGGAACAACTTCTGTTTCGGCTCCATCGGCAATAGCACCGCAGCAGGCAGGTATGTTTAGTTCTACAGTTTCTGCTGCTGCTTTATCAGCTAAGGAAACACAGGCCTATCAAAAATCTTTTGGTTTTATTCAAACTAAAAAATATTCTGATGCGATTTCAGTTTTACAAGATTATTTGAAAAAGTATCCGAGCGGTCAATTTGTTTCAAATGCACATTATTGGTTAGGTGAGCTTTATTCAATATCTGGCAATAATGATCAAGCTATTGCGGAGTTTAATACAGTTGTTAATAGTTATTCTGATTCAAATAAGGCACCTGATGCGTTATTAAAGCTTGGGTTATTATCATTTGATAAGGAGCAGTTTGACCAAGCGAAGCAGTTTTGGCAAACTCTAGTGGGTAAGTATCCTAATAGTTCTGCGGCTAAAATTGCTAGCACACGATTACAACAACTTCAGAGATAATGATTAAGAATAAATTTTTACTATACAATGTTTTGGTTTTTTTATTATTTGTTTTAGGATTTTCTTTAATCATTTCAATTAATGTCTATGTTGATCCATTTTGGGTTTGGCATAAAACACCTATTTGGAAAACTAATTCTAATCCATTTTTAAAAGATCATGTGCGTTACTTTAAAGCTTTGCAGGTTGTTGAACAGCAGCCGAAGATTTTGTTGGTTGGCTCTAGTCGAGTTTATTTCGGAATTAATCCTGATACTATTAAAACGGATAAGAAGATTTATAACATGGGGATATCGGAGTTAAATGTTAATGAAGCTTATAGCTACATAAATTACGCTTTGCGCTGGACTCCTGCTAAAACAATTGTTTATGGTCTTGATTATTTTGATTTTTTTGTTCCTGATAAAAAAACGTATGCTGATTCAAAAAGAAATGAATATTATTCGCTTTATAGTAATATTATGATGAATTTTCTGGGTGAGACTGCGCTTGTTGCTTCATTCACAAATTATATTTTAGCCAAGTTCCCATTCTTATATTATTCTGTTGATAATTGGCATCGAAATGGTTTTGTCTCAACAAGCATAAAACCAAAAAAAACTATCGACCATGATTTGAATTTGCTGGTTGATGTATTATCGCAAGAGAGGTTGTTAGTAGATAATTATTCTTATTTGCAGAAAACCATTGATTTAACTGAGCAGCATGGTGTTACATTATTATTATATATTTCTCCAGTTAACTATCGTCGTCTTGATGCAATTAAAAAAGAAGGTGGGTGGAATGAGTATTTGGCTTGGAAGGATCAGATAGCAAAAATTTCTCAAAAAAATGGAATCACATTATGGGATTTTGGCACCTATAATTCCGTTACTACAGTTCCTTTTAAAACTGAAGAAGAAATGAAAAAGAATCCTTATGCTTTAGATGCGTTACATTTTTCTCCTTTAGTTGGTCAGTTCATAATGCGTCGTTTAGGGTTTGATACAGTAGTTACCAATGTTCCCAAGGATTTTGGCAAACAGATTTAACAGCCAGCAGCCAAACTACAATTATCACCACGAAGAACACGAAGGATTACAAATGAAGCAGCCGAATTAACCACAACACCAACAACCCGTCATCCCGCTACTTGATCGCGGGATCCAGATTAAAAAGCCAAATCCCTTACCGTCATCCCGCTACTTGATCGCGGGATCCAGATTAAAAAGCCACAGATTTTCACTGATAAACACAGATTGCAACAGCCAATAATCACCACATTGTCCGTCGTTGCGAGGAGCTTGCTTTGATGTAATCCAGTAATGATGATATCAAAATGCAAAATAAATAAATGCATGGCTATATCCTAAAAACAAAATGCTAATGATTCCAATGCAAACTATAAACAGTGCCCAACTTAATTTAGGTTGCCATAATATTTTAAGTTTTGAGAAGTGCCTTTTGGTGAAATCTAGGGTTGGTTTGAAGTTTGCCATAATTTGCAAAGTGTTTGGTAGAGTCCAAACAAATGTTAATCCAAGGATGATGTTTAATACCATATACCAAGAGTAATCTGTTGGAACATTTGTTCCGTTAAAGCCGAAGGCGGTTTTTAATATTGCGAATGTCACCTGTAAATTTGCTGCGCGGAAAAGAGTTATAGAAAGTAAAACTGAAAAATAAGTTATAACGAGATAGATAATATGTAGTCGAGGGTGAATTAACCTGTTAGCAAATGAAAACAATTTGGTTCTGGTTAAATGTCTCCAAAGGTGGTTAATGATCATGTAAGTGCCATGTAATCCACCAAATACTATGAACGTCCAATTAGCGCCATGCCATAAACCACATAAAAGCATGGTGATAAACAAACTAACATATCTCCAAGCCCAACCTTTATGATGATCGACCAAAGGAATGAATAAGTAATCTCTTAAAAAACGCATTAAGGTAATATGCCAGCGCCGCCAAAAATCGAAAATACTAGTAGCCTTCAGTGGTGAAAAGAAATTCATTGGCAAAGTTATGCCAAACATTCGGGCAAGTCCTGTGGCCATATCGGAATATGCTGAGAAATCGAAATAAATCTGCAGAGAAAAAGCGATCATTCCTATCCATGTGCCTATTATAGTCGAAGGATTTCCAGCTAATGCGCCATTAAAAACATGGTTTGTATAAGTACCAAAATAATCGGCCAAGATTACTTTTTTAAACAATCCCATATAAAACAGACTTATTCCAACAGATAGATTTTCGCTTTTAAATAAATAGGTTTTCTTATTTAGAATTTGCGGTAAAACCTCATAATGCCTGATAATTGGGCCGGCAATTAATCTTGGAAAGAATGTTACGAAGACACAATAGTCGAGAAATTTATAATCGGGTGCTTGTTTTCTCCAGGTATCTACTAAGTATCCAATTTGTTCGAAGGTGAAAAAAGAGATGGCGAGAGGGAGAATGATTTTGGGAAAATAAAAATTTATACCAGTTAAAGTGATGAAGTCATTAATAAAGAAATTTGCGTATTTGAAATAGCCTAATAAACCTAGATTACCAACAATACCTAGAATCATAAAAAGTTTTGCGTGCCAGTTGTGAAAGTGGTGGATTGCTTTCCCTGTGCTGTAATTAAATGCAATAGAGAATAGTAGCAGCCAAATGTAAATAGGATTCCACCAGCCATAAAAAAATAGCGAAGCAATAATAAACCAAAATTTAGCTAGATTAAATCTGCCAAAATAACCAAGCAAATAATATATGCAAAAAGCAATTGGCAAAAAGAGGAATATAAAAATGTAAGAGTTAAATAGCATGATTTTCTATAGTAAAGTAATACCAGCTAATACTGCAATATAAAATTGATTTTTAAGGGGCTTGTGTGTAGCTATAGGCGCGTGGTTGTGTTTCAGTAAGTGGCCTGTATTGTAGATCTTCTTGTTTATTCGCCGTTCGTGCTGCTGCTATCATTCTAATTGTGCCATAAGCTAAGGATAAAGTTATTCGTCCTATTTCCCCGCGCATAGTTCCAGTTAATTTTATTTGTGTGCTTGCTTCAATTATTCCCAAAGTGCCAGATACGACCGCAAAAGCGATACCAAAATGAGCAAACATAGTGTCGAGTGATTTTTTACAGTTCATAATTACCCCTTCTTTTTGTTGTTAAATTACCCTAAATTCTATAGTTGATGTGTGATCTATAATACAGTACGTCAATTTATCTAGCCATATAAGAAATTAGGTTTTTTCACCACTGTCATCCCGCAGGAACGGGATGACGGGTAAAAAATGGATTTTCCTTAAGTTTTTTTAATTTTCAAAGCAGCGAGTATAGATAATATACCAGCAACTAGAGCATAAATTCCAATTAACCAAACCAGGGCTACTATTCCAGCTGTAGGGAAGCGAATGAAATAAAGTCCGATTAGGATGGATAGAATTCCAGCAATGATTAAAAATATATTGTTTTCAAGTAGTTGGCTTAGATTAATATAGGCTATGATTTCTATAACACCCATGATGATAATCCAGGCGGCAATAATTATGAGTAGAATTATCGCAGTAATTCCAGGCCAGGTTATTATCATGATACCTATAATTAAACTAATGATGCCTTGTAAAAGATAATTACACCAACTGTGATCATGCTGTAGGTATGAGAATGACATCACGATGGTTAAAAGACCATTGATGCAAACGTAAATACCGATCAACATTATTAATACTGAAAATGTTACTGTTGGATAGAAAAGTGCAAATGCACCGAAAATAACTGAAATAATGCCTCTTAGCATTAAAGCGATCCAGGCTTGTTTTTTGATACTAGTCATATTCATCTCCTTGAAATTTTATTGAAACGAACTCTGATCATATCATATTATTTTGGGGTAAGGAAAGGGGCTGTTTGTCCTGGATTGCTTCGTCACTGCGTTCCTCGCAACGACGGCTGGTGTTTTCCCAAATTCCGGCTGCTCCATTCGTAATTCTTCGTGGCCTTCGCGTTCTTCGTGGTGAATAATGGTGTCGTAGTTATTGGTGTCGTAGTTGTTGGCTGTTAAATTTGTTGGCTGCTCCCACATCCTACGTCCCACATCCTGGCTGTTATTGGCTGCTTCTACATCCCACATCCCACATCCTGCGTCCTACATTCTTATGCTTGAGAATAAATCAAAAGCGGATTAGACTTGCTGGGTATTTAGTTTTAAGAAAGAGGGAATTGTTATGAGATATCTGATTATTTTATTAAGTGCGATTTTTTTGGGATTTTCTGTATCAGCTAGTTATGCTGATCAAGCTGTTAAAAAGGATGCTGTTGACACGATTGAGCTACATGCTGCTCCTTCTGATACTTCTAAGGTTATAAAAACAATAGATCCTTGGCAAAAGCTGGTTCCCATTTACAAGCAGAAAGATTGGCTGAAAGTTGGTGATCCGGAGAATGGCCAGGTTGGTTGGGTTAATATTCAAAAATATCAAAAAATGCTTTCTGATCTTGCAAAGGCAGCAATACAGTATGTCATGGTTAATGTTGCTGGCAACCCTGATGAAAAAGATCAAAATAGCATTGTTGGATATAAAAACGGCAAGAAATTAACTTCAGAGCAATCAGAAAAATTAATGCAACAAATGGAAGAAAGGCAAGAGCAGATTCGACAAAAGTTTCAGGCTATACAAGATCAAATGAATGATATGTTTGATCAGTCCATGGAGGAATTGAAAGATATTAATTCTTCGGGGGTATTGCCAAAATTATATAGAACTGATTGGATGGAGCCTATAGTAATACTCACGCAACCTACTGAAAACAAAGGAAAAGATGCTGACGCAAAAACAAGCAAACCGAACAAAAAAGAAGATGTTTCCGCGGTTTCTAAGACTACTAAAAAATAATTGTTCTGTGGTTGGGCGTGAATTTAGAATGTAACAGGCTGAGAAGGGGATGCTTATTTTCCCTTTTCGCGAAAAGTGATGCGCCCTTTAGTTAAATCATATGGGGTCATTTCAACAGTAACTTTATCGCCCTCTAAAATACGAATGTAGTTTTTACGCATTTTTCCGGATATATGGGCAATTATCATATGTCCATTTTCCAGTTCTACGCGAAACATTGTGTTTGGTAGGGCATCAATTACGGTGCCGCTCATTTCGATCTGATCGCTCTTTGCCATAAAAGCCTCTTTTGGTTTAAATAGTAGGGCGATTATACTTGAACTCCTCGACTCAGCAAGTTTTCATTGTTATTTTTGAGGCAATCAAATAAAGTATGCCAGTTTTAAAACGTCAAGAAGAAGTTTAAAAATGAAATTCGAGTTATTAAAAACTGATGGTTTTGCGCGGCGTGGGCGAATGATTTTCGATCGAGGTGTTGTTGAAACACCTGCTTTTATGCCAGTAGGTACTTATGGTGCAGTTAAAACAGTTGTGCCTGAAGAAATTGCAGCTACAGGCGCGCAAATTATTTTGGGCAATACTTTTCATTTAATGTTACGACCCGGCACAGATATTATTAAATTACATGGTGATTTGCATGATTTTTGTCGTTGGCAAGGACCTATTTTGACAGACTCAGGCGGATTTCAGGTCTTTAGTTTGTGTGATATTAGAAAAATCACTGAAGAAGGAGTTAAGTTTCGTTCACCAGTTAATGGTGATATGGTTTTTTTAAATCCCGAACGTTCGATGGAAGTGCAGCGAGAATTAGGTTCAGATATTGTAATGGTTTTTGATGAATGTACCCCATATCCTGCAAGTCATAAGGTAGCAAAACAATCTATGGAGTTATCATTGCGCTGGGCTAAGCGAAGTCATGAAGCTCATGTTGGTAATTCTTCGGCTTTGTTTGGAATAGTGCAGGGTGGGGTTTATGATGATTTGCGTGAAAAATCTTTAAATGGATTGGTGGATAT
>Ga0233431_1006221_pt1 | contig 10913 bp, 5 predicted proteins | sample SI_118_April2016_FD_179867 | JGI IMG/M metagenome (GOLD analysis project Ga0233431, IMG submission 179867) | Seawater microbial communities from Saanich Inlet, British Columbia, Canada - SI_118_April2016_200_MG | ecosystem: Environmental > Aquatic > Marine > Inlet | place: Canada: British...
TTGAACGATGCATCATACCGTTTCCTTGTAGCTCCCATAAAAATCTCCTCTCTTAATAATTATACTACTTTCTAAAGGAGATTTCACACCTTATTTCTCTGTCCAGTTTATGGGGTACATTATACTTTCAAATTTAATTACGTGTCAAATGCCGGACTTTGTTGATCGAATTGTATCTCTTACAACAAAGGAAAGTATACTAAAGTTATGAAATATTAGGGTATATTCAAAGACAATTTTTGTATTTTAGAGTGTGGGAGCGTCGGTGGCATGCTTTTATAAAGTTAATTTCTTACTTTATATTATTCACCCGCCGGTGTGTTTTCGAATGAATGCGCAGATTTCGTTCAATGCAGTGTTTGCCTCGGGGAATAACGGCGCGCATGCCGGATAGCAGTGAAACATCCCGTCGCCGATCCTGAGAGTAACATCGACTCCTGCATCTGCCGCCTTTTCCGCGAACCGTGTGGAGTCGTCTCTCATGAGTTCGTCGCTCCCGGCATACATCAGTAGCGGCGGCAGGCTTTGATGATCTCCGTACAGCGGGGATATGAGCGGAAGCTCGGGATCGTTTGAGCCTGCATAATATTCGCTGAACACGGTCTGAGCCTCTTTCCAGCATAACGAATCCTTACGTTCGTTGGATTTGAACGATTCGCTTCTATTTGTCAAATCGGTCCACGCCGAGAGTGTCACTGCCGCTGACGGAAGGGGAAGTCCCTGTTCTTTGAGCGCAAGCAGGGTTGTGAGAACGAGATTTCCGCCTCCCGAATCTCCCATAAATACAATATGTTGCGGCTTTGTTCCTTCTTCAAGCAGATGCCGGTACGCTGCGACTGAATCATTGAGCCCCTCCGGATAGGGATGTTCCGGTGCGAGCGCATAATCGAATACGAATGCGGGAACGCCGCTTCCTTTTACAAATTTTGCGACGATCGCACGGTGCGCTTTGACGGAACCGATTACCAGGCCGCCACCGTGGAAATAAAGTATGGCTTTATTTTTCAGCGCACCGGGCGGCAGCATCCATTCAGCGTAAAAAGAGCCGAACTGTTCCGGTAAAAGTGTGAATCCGTCCGGGAGTTTTCCGAAAAAACCGGCACTTTTTTCGACGTCCGTCCGTAGACCGGGTATGGATGTGCTGCGGGTGATCTCAGTTGTTCTTTTCAATTTGAATTGAAGTAAATGACGGTACTTCAATAATAAAATAAAAAGGCGGCTTCGTATGCTTCGCATTATATTAACATTCTCCCACGTTCTCAATAAATTAACTTAGATGTCTTTCAAAAAGATGTTTGTCAGGATTGACGGGTCAGGCGCTTTGAATTTATTGCCGTGGACTGCTTTATTAATGGCAAGGCCGCTGACGGATGTCCAGAATACCAATGCCATCTCATCAGGATCATGCTCATGTATGGTGCCGGCTTTTTGTCCCTCGGTTATGATGCGCGTGATGACCTCGTACGGCAGATTATTCTCTTTATGAATTATTTCTTTGGTTTTCTTCGGTGTCGCATCCGAAACAGTTGCCTGTGCGACAAGCAGATAATACAACGCTGAATTTTCATTCTCTGCGAGGTCCCTGAGAAGCCCTTCTATGGCCAGCTTAATTTTTTCCGGGGGAGAGATAGGCAGGGCTTCCAATTCACGGCATGCGGTATTGATTTTATCAAACGCATCTCCGATCAATTCAGTAAATATCGCTTCTTTGGAAGGAAAATATAAATAGAATAGCCCTTTTGAAATATTTGTTGCTTCGCATAACGCGGATATTTTTGTTGCCGCAAATCCCTTTATAGCAAAGGGCCTCAGCGCGTAAGAGAGTATTTGCCCGCGCCGTGCATCTTTGATTTTCTCGTTGATTTTTTTATTTCTCGACATTTTCTCATTCCTGACATTTAACGATACCGGTTTTGATAGGGGAATATTTTCGTGTTCGGTCCGGCGGTATTCCGTTTGTGTATGTTGTGTCTTATTTCTATTGACTGACCGTTCAGTCAGTCTAAAATACCACATTTCTCATAAATAAACAATCTCTTTTTTAACCTCATAATTATCAAGTAATTGAATGAGACATTCCTGCAGTTCGGCTTACTTTATTTGATGCCGCAGACCATGATCTGCAGTACTATATCCGGTTTGAATATGGATGCTAATCGATAGGAAAAACTACAGGAAAAGAAGATGAGTTATTTAACTTTATGCTGTATGTTATCTTCCGCCTCAGTCGGATAGTCGTTAATAATCAGTCAATATATTGTTTAACTTGACTTTTAAGAAAAATTAAGATAATTTTCAATACTGAAATATGCTTACATCCCAAATGCATTTTAGACAGAGTATATGATTATGGCAGAGAATGAATTACAATCTGTGATCCAGGGACTGAATTCTCATGTGAGAGATGTCAAAGAGAATGCGAAACAAGATCTCGCCCGTCTCGCACGTGAAGTTTCAATTCCATATACCGGATCGTATGATATATCTCCAGACACCGTCCGGGATTCGATTCGTTTCTCATTTGATTTATATAAATATATGAGACAATCGAAAGATATTGATCGCAATAAGATGTTTCTGAAAATGCTCCTTTCCATCGGCGGCCGGGGTCCGTTCTTTGCATGGAAATATTTCGCTCACGGCGATATCCATCACAACTTACTCATCGACAGCATCCGGCAATTCCCTGACCAGCTGCGTCTGGTTCTCGCATACAACTATACCCTCGATACTATTTCAGTTCGCCGAAAGTTCGGTTTGATGATCAGATCGCTCCTCAAGGATGTCAAGGAACGTGATGCGGTATTTGAGTTTTTGGTGTATCTGTACGATCAGGGTACGGTTATGGATTTCGTATTTGACGATCTCTGCAAACGGTTGAACGTTCATGAGTCGATCATTCATGCTGAATTATGTAGTCCTGACCCTGAAATCAAGATCCGCGGAATAAAAGCTGTCGGCGCCCTCGGGGATAAAACCGGATACGAGGCATGTGAGATGCTGCTTTCAAGTGAAGATCAGCCGCAAGTAATTATTTGCTGTCTTGAAATGCTCTCGAAAACAAATGCGAAAAATAAACCCTCGATCATAAATGCGATATCACCCCATTTGAAAAGCGGTAATCCGGCAATCGCCGCAATGGCGCTAAGAGCAATTATTCTTCTGAAAGATTTCAAACCCGAACAACTTGCAGCCTTGATTTCTCCTGCGGTGATGGAAACAATATCCGGCGATGAAGAATTTTTGAATGTGCTGAAATGGCCCGAGCTTAATATCGTGTTAAAAGCATTGACTCCCGGGCAAGCGCGTGAAGTAAGATCGATTCGGATTAAAAGCCTCATTTGCGGTAATCCCGAGAAACTGAAATATTTTCTGAATCTGTATGCAGGTGGGGCTAACAGCGGATTGAAAGAGGAAGCGCAAAAGCTCCTTGCTCAGATCGATACGATCCAAAAAAATGAGCTGGAACAGGCATCATTGGACGATTTGCCGGAATACAAACAGCCGGAAGTGAGTAAAGGATTTTTTGATAAGCTTACAGGTAATAAGAGCCTTAAAAAAATTCTTGGAAGTAAGAACGTTCAGCGGGAGGATTTTCACGGTGAAATATTTTCTGATACCGATTTTTCCGGCATCAATTTCCGTGAGACAAATTTTAACGGGGCGCTGTTTAAGAATGTCGATTTATCCTCATCGAAAATGTATCTGGTTTCATTCGAGGGCGCGTATTTTGAAAATGTTACAATGGACAATGCCGATATTTCGACGTCCTCGTTTAAAAACGCCGTTATGAATAATGTGACATTTTCCGGGAGCACATCTACGTTGTGTGATTTTTCCGAATCCTGGATCTATAATTCGGCGTTTGATTCGGCAAGCGTGCAATTTTCTATTTTCGGTAATGCCAGAATCAAAAAGACGGATTTTACAGATGCCGATCTGACCGATACCTCGTTTATCGGAGCCGAATTAATCCTTTCGAGATATAACTCCGCATGCCTGCATTTATCTGATTTTTCACTTGTGAACGGTATTCATTGCGATTTTGTTGGCGCTAATATTTCCACTGCCGCTATTGAGAATTCTTCGATAAATGTTCCCTGCGAGGAAATGAACGATCTTGTCTTTCCGGACTCGTTCTTCGATGAAGATAACCTTGATGCCGAAGGGTTTAAAATATTGGTGCTGTCCGGCGAGTTAGAGTCCCAACGCGAGAAGTTCATTGAATATAATAACAGGAAAATCGAGCTTGCGATCGACACGCTGAGTCCTGAGCAGGGAGATTTGTTTGAATTATTGCCGTTTCTTGTCCACACAAGCATGGAGCTTTTGCCTCATGGTAATCCCGTGAAAGACGCTCCGGCGGGGATTTGCGATTATTTTCCGAGCAAAAAGATGCTTCAGCTCGCAAAAAAGTATCTTCCCGTGGACGATTCTCAGCCGATTCTGAATAAAGAGCGGAGCATCGACGGATTATTCTCCATCGGCAGCATCGGCTCCATTGCGCAGGCATACGGATCCGACATCGATTGCTGGGTGTGTCTGGAAGAGGAGAAGCTCGGCCCTGAGAACATTAAACTGCTGACCGCTAAACTTCAGGCCATTGAAATTTTTTCCGATGAAAAGTTCAATACCGAAGTCCACTTTTTTATTGTCGATCTTCCAAGTGTCCGGGAGGACAGATATGGCGGAAGCGACCAGGAGAGTTCGGGCTCCGCGCAGGGGAAAATCCTGAAAGAGGAATTTTACCGCACCATGCTCCATATTGCCGGAAAAATCCCATTGTGGGCCGTTGTTCCGCCTTCCACAGATGATAATGCGTATAAATATTACAATTCTATCGCCGAGCGGTTCCCCATAGATTATTTCGACATCGGAAGTATTTCGGCGATTCCGAAGGGCGAATATTTCGGTGCAACGATTTGGCAGATATTTAAAAGTCTGAAAAGCCCGTATAAATCGGTTATAAAAATGTCCCTTCTCGAAAAATACATTCAGGACGAGGGGCAGCAGTTCCTTTTATGCGATAAACTGAAATCGGACTGGTCCTCGGGGCGTGGAGAAATGCTGAATCAGGATCCGTACCTCATGCTTTTCAATGAGGTTCTGGAATATCACCGAAGCATACAGCAGAAAGAGGTCGAACTTCTGCTGCTGATCTGTTTCTATTTGAAACTTGGTGATAATTCGTTTGGCGATCTTGAGAAACTGGTGCTGGGCGCGCGAAAAAGGCTTGTGCTTGATTTCATGAAAGGCGACAGCTGGACGAAGATACAAGCGATGAAGCTCGGCGATTTCAATCAATGGTCGTTTGATAAGATATTGTGGCTTGGTACGCAGATAAGTAATTACATGATTAAGACGTACAAAAAACTGAGCCTGACTCTTCAAAAGCTGGAGTCCAATGAAACGAAGATTACTCCCGAGGATATGACCATTCTCGGACGAAAGATGTTCGTCCAGTTCTCCAAGCAGCAATACAAGGTTGAGAAACTTCCGTTCCTCGTTCATGACAAGGAAATTTTCGGCCAGCTGTACCTTCGGTTGAATCAGGATGAAAAGGGGCACGCGTCCTGGTATTTGATCCGTAAGGTTGTCTCTTTGGAAAAAACACAGAAGCAGAGCGGCGAGGAAATATTGAAAAAAATGGACCGTATCGAGGAAATTGCGATCTGGTTTGTGTTCAACGGCCTGTATTATCCGACGACATTGTTTAAGCTAATGCCGAACCCGTCACCGATCTCGGTTCAGGATACGATCAATCTCATTCGTGATCTTTATGATTTTTTCCCGTTGAAAGATACCTCGAATATCGGTCCCAAAGCGCTTCTTGAAAATAGAAAAGTACGGAAGATATTTGTGGTGCTAAATTTCAACATAAGCAGAAAAAAGAAGAGTATTCATGAATATACTGCAATCTATACCACCACGTGGGGAGAATATTTCTGCCGTACGTTTGTACATAAAGAAGGATTTCTGACCGTTGAAAAGGCCTTGGCGTATGTTCGGAAACAGTTCAATATAGGATTCCCGGCAGAGAAGATAGGCGTGTATATTCCTCAATTGGCCAAGAAATACATAAGTATGAAATAAATAGAGATAAGCGTGGAGAAAGACAAGCATGCGAGAATTTATACGGCATCCGACAGACATACCGATCCAATATGAGCTTGGTGATGTTGTCAGCAATACAAAAGAATATTTGAACGATGTCAGTCACGGCGGACTTTCATTTAGATCGTGCGTATATCTTGAGCCCGGTTCGGTAATTCATATTAATATTCCGGTGCACAACCCGACCTTTTCCGCCGACGGCATTGTCATATGGAGCCGGAATGCTCTGGAGGAAGATGACCACTGTTTCGATATCGGGGTTGAATTCAAAGAAAAACGAACCGAATACGGGCTTCGCATGATTGAACAGGTTTGTTATATCGAGCATTACAAAAAAGAGATCCTGCACAATGAGGGACGTGCGCTTTCCGGTGAGGAAGCCGCAGTCGAATGGATAAATAAATATGCTGAAAAATTCCCTCAGTGAACCGAAATTCTTGAACACCCCTATAATATATATAGTATGTACAATATAAGTATTAAGATACTGTTTCGAACTGTTACGAGCCAGTTCCTCTAAAACGGGAAAAATGAATCACGCTGCCGGTACTTATTTTGCCAGTTTTCTTTTATCCATTTTGTTCCCGCGGTCACGCTGAAGAGGGATAAGCATACCGTCTGTTTCCTCCAGCCAGTCGAAAAGGCGTGTGTTTAGTTCTTTCACACGTTCGCTGTGTTTGGGGTCATTTATAAGGTTATGCGCTTCTTCGGGATCGTTTTTCAAATCATACAGCTCATCAATATCCCATATCCCGTGATAATGCATATATTTGTAACGGTCGGTCCTGATACCGTGGACAGTCGGCGTCTGGGGGAAATTACGCTCCCAGTAATATTCATAGAAAACGGCATCACGCCAGGGAATTTCTTTTCCTTTTAGAAGCGGGAGGATCGATTTACCGTCCATATTGTCCGGCGCTTTTATTCCGGCGGCTTCCAAAACGGTTTCTGCGATATCGATATTCTGGACCATCCGAGTGACTTTTGTTCCCGGCTGTATAAGATCCGGGCAGTGGGCAAGCATGGGAACACGCATCGACTCTTCATACATCTGGCGTTTGTCGATTAAACCGTGCTCACCGAAACTGAATCCGTTGTCGCCCATATAGATCACCAGGGTTGATTCTGCAATGCCCGCATCCTCGAGATAGTCGAGTATATTTCCGATACTGTCATCAATACCAAGCAGCGTTTCACAGTATCTCCGGTAAAACGTATCGAAATTCATCTGGCCGTGATACATGTAATCGACACCGTGCCAGCTGTTGCGCTGTTCTTTTACCCACTGGGGCTTGTCATCGTAATTGTCTTTTGTGTCGGCCATCGTCGAGGGGTATTCCAGTTCCACATCGTCATATTTTCCGAGATGCCGTTTCGCCGGCATGAACATAGCATGAACTGCTTTATGAGAGAGATACATGAAAAACGGTTTGTCTCTGTCCTGTTTCATCCAGTCGAGCGCGTAATCGGTTAATACATCCGAGATATATCCGTCTTTTGAAACGCGTTCGCCGTCTATATTCAGCTCGGGTTTGTAATACGTTCCCTGTCCGCGGAAGCTCACCCATTTATCAAATCCCGGCCTCGGGTCGTCCACGGCATGCCCCATGTGCCATTTCCCGAAAAATCCGGTTTCATATCCTGCCTGCTGGAGATACTGGGGAAAAAAGACGGTCCCCGGCGGGACCAGTGTGTTATTATCGACAACGCGGTGCTTATGCGAGAACTGACCGGTAAGGATCGATGCACGGCTCGGAGAACACAATGCTGTTGTGACAAATGCATTTTGGATGTGAGCGCCGTTTTTTGCCATGCGGTCCATATTCGGTGTTTCCAGAAATTTAGGTTTCCCCATGAATCCCATAAAATCATAGCGGTGATCGTCACTTAAAATAAAAATGACATTGCGGGGTTTTGCACCTTTTATAGTATCAAGTTTTAAATTGTTGGACTCGCCATGTGCAGTAAGGGGAATCGCTGCCGCAGCGGATAATGCGGCGCCCATGAATGTTCTTCTTGAGGAAGATTTGTTTGATTTACTCAATTTTAACTCCTTATTCAATATATTTAAGTGTATAATATAATTAACATACCCTGTTTCACTTATATCGCAATAATAAACTTCATAAATTTACATGTGAAATGCTGTAAAAAGAAATTATAATTCTAAGTAGTTGTTAATATTGCGGTATAATGACATTAATGTTGCGATCTTGAATGTATATATTAATGCCGTTTACAGTATAAAAAATCAATATAAATTTAGCTAATTATTTAATAATAATAATAGAAAATGATAACATTATAATGAAATATTATTGACAATATATTATTTCAGAAAAGAATTTTAGAGATATCCTTAAGGTCTATATATAACAATTGTTTGTATGCAATATTAAGAATTAATGAATTATTAATATTGCATTATTATTCCGAGTTTTAAAAAAAATTATAAATAAGTTAATATTTATGCTTGACAAGATAATTTTAAGCCTTTATTATATACGAAGCTGTTTTTTTTAAGAATAAAAACTATTTATGTATTATAACTTAAACTTTTAAACACTACTATGTGATGACGCAGGTTGGGTAAGGAGGTGGTATTCTTTTCCTGCTGATTTAGAATATTTTATAATAACTAAAATTTATGTAAATACGGATTTTTCTGAAAACTTCCGGGATATATTCCCCGGAAATCAGAGTGGAGGTTACATTGCTTAAGTGCGTTAAATACTGTGCAATGGTATCGTTTTTGTCTATGCTTCTGATCGTTGCTATTGTTAGTCCTGCTTCTGCTGCAACTGAAGCAGTTTCTACTTTTGTAGATTCTTCTTGGACTAATGTTGTTTATTATATTGCTGAATTGTCTGGTTATGATGGAATACTTGATGGTTATAATGATATTACAATCAATATAACTGCAGTGGACGAATATGAGCTATATGTGAACGGCGTTGTGCAAAGCGATGCGAATGACGGTGATTATCTGACTGTCGACGAGCATACTGTCAATGTACTCGATGCCAATTCTGTTTTGGTTGGAGTTAAGGTGACAAACCATGGTTTAGGTTTGGGAAATGGATTGATTGTAGACATTGAAGCTGCTACTGATATGATCGGATCAACATCCCAAATGAGAAAATCAATGGGCATTCCTGTCGGAAATCTTGATCAGGATGTACCGGTAGCATGGTGGAGTTTTGACAGCGAAACCAAAAATGATCCCAATAAGTTGGCTCTTGGTGATGACGATTGGTATAAATTTACTGGTTCCTGGTTTGGCGACTCCAAATATAATACTCATATGAGACGGGTATATAAGGGTGAGTTCAAGGGTGCCATGAAAGATATCGCTCATGTTTTTAATCCCGGTATAGAGGTTATTACCGGCTATCTGCATTCAGATGTTGATATCGATTATGATGCTGAGGGCGGAATAGCATTGCGTAGTATCGAAGGTGAAAATATTGCGCTTAATAAGCCGGCCGATGAATTTCAGTTAACAGATGGTATTGTTGGAAATAAATTTGATTACACTGCTAACGTTCTCAGTGATACGAAACAGATCGACCTTGGCAGCATCTATAGGGTGAACAAGATGACTGTGTTTACCGGCGGTGGAGATGCCCAGTCGTTTGTTGATGTATCTTTCCGCGGTTATTCTGTGGAAATTTCCCTTGACAGGTATCGTTGGGAAGAAGTCGGTATTATTCATGATATCGGCAAGGAGAACAGCAAGGGTGAAACTAACCTCGGCGGTTTCGATAATTATTCCGTTGATTTCCCTCCGGAATGGGCACGATATGTCCGCTACAAAATTACCGAAACAAGAACAGATAATCCTGATGTTGGCGAAGTAATGGTCTTTGGTCAGGGCTATGTTCTTGAGTCAAAGTATGTTTCTCCATGGCATGATTTTGGAGCGCCTGATCAAGTTAAGAATTTCGGAATGATCACATGGTCCGGAGAGCAACCTGACGGCACCGAAATAATAGTTCAGACACAAACGAAAAATGGTGTTGACGGTTTACCGAGCGTATGGGGCTCGGAAAGTAAGTCCGGTGATAATGGTCGTGTTGAAGAGACTTTCCTCTCCGATTCTCCCGAACCTGCGACACATTTCAGGTATAGGGTGACCCTTAAGACTGAAGATTTGCTTCAAACACCGGTTTTCAGAGAATTTACTCTTGATTACTCTGGTACCGATCAGCCTGTGTCCAGCGCTGTAGGTTATGTCACTCCGGAAAGAGTGGCAATGGGCGAAGACGTCAATTATGTTTATACATTGGATTATGATATTAATACCAGTGCTGCCGCGTCAAGCCAGAATGTAAAAAGCATCGCAATTTCGGTTCCGGGATACTCCGTTCCGAGTTATGCTTATTCTGTTGATGGCGGAGACACGTTGGTTGTTGGCGACGGAATTTCATATACGTCTACCATCGATACATTATATGTGACGTTTGATACTCCTGAAACAGATACTGATGCCGATGGAAGCGGTACTATTGAGATTTCTTTCAATACGAAACTTCTGAGAAGTTCGCATACATTTGATGCTTATATATCTAACAGCTCCATGAATGATGGTATTGGCGGAATAAAAGTTTGGGAAAATACGGCAGCGGGCACCAATTCTGTTGTTGTTTCCACTTTGATTAAAAGCATCCTGAGCGATGTTAAGGCTGTACCGAAAGTTTTCACACCGAACAGTGACGGAAAGAATGATTTTACAGTCATCCAATTTACGCTTGCCAAAGTTAGCACCGATATTACTTTGAAAATTTATAGTCCTAACG
>Ga0233431_1006223_pt1 | contig 10908 bp, 21 predicted proteins | sample SI_118_April2016_FD_179867 | JGI IMG/M metagenome (GOLD analysis project Ga0233431, IMG submission 179867) | Seawater microbial communities from Saanich Inlet, British Columbia, Canada - SI_118_April2016_200_MG | ecosystem: Environmental > Aquatic > Marine > Inlet | place: Canada: British...
TTCATACTCCTCCCCATATTTATTTTCTTTAATATCTACTACTTTTTGACCTCTGTGGGTTATATTCAAAACAATATTTTTAATTTCATTAAGTATAACATCTCTAACATTCATAGAAAAGGTTGTATCTGCGTTTAACACATGGTTTACATTGATTGGGGTATCTTTTAACAACCCAATATCATTAAGTATATGTTCACCGATTTTCACATAAGCATATTTATCTAAATCCCTTGAATCCATACCTTTATTTTGTTCACAAACATCATCATAGATTTTTTGAATATTATAGTTTGTTAATTTATCATAAATATATTTACCTAAATGGGGTATAATTTCTGTTAGTTCTAAAAATTCCTTTGAACTTAATTTATATGGTGAATCCTCATTTACTATTTGATTAATTATTCTTGTTGATAGTGCTGTATTTTTAACATCAAAATGATTATTAGTTATGATGAAATTATCTGCTATCAAAATTCTTCTAAATCCGCCTTCTTTTTTTCCTTTCTTTGGTGTTGAATAACCTTGTGTGGTATGGTCATTCAAAAAGTTCTCTTTACCATAAAATTCTTCTAGTTCATCAACTAAACAAACAAAAGTAGAATAATCCTCATTTGTTAATCTAACATTAGATTGTTTGAACATTTCTGCTTGTTCTCTCTTTCCAGAGTTAAACATCTTTATACAAAGTAAATGTACCTTCATACTTTTACCTGTTTTAGGTCTACCTGAAACAATCATAATCGGATGTAGGCTTATCCCAATCCTCTTTAATTCGAACTTTAATATAGATGCTATGCTAAAAGCAATGCTTATTTTATAAGCGATTTCTTCTTCTTTGGTTCTAGCTATTTTTTGATTTATTAATTCCAAACATCTTTTTACTTTTGTTATGTCGGGTTTTATTTTTAAAAAATCTTTAATCTCGCTTGGTACATCTTCTGTAAATTTAAAATCTTCTATATTATTGTGTGTTATGATGGGTGCTAATTTATAATTTATTGAATCATAATATTTATTATTTTTAATATGAAAATAATCAACTGTTTTTATTTCTTGAACAGGCATTTGTTCTAATATCTTACAAAATTGTGTTTCATCATCCATCCTTAACTTCGATTTAACCCTTGCACCATCTAATAAACAACTTCTTATTTGTGTTGGTGTCATAGCATATTTTTCATCATCTACAACGTTAAATTCATAAAGTTTATTTTCAACAATATTTTCATTTTTAAAACTATGTTGAATCAATTTGAAAGATTTAATATTACTAAAAGATGCTATCTCTATCAATGTTGAATAAAACCCACCTGTTTCGTTTTTCATTTGGATAATTTTATAAAAATAATATCCTTGGGGTTTTTTTGCTAAATAATACTCTGTTGTTGCTGTATTCACGTTATATGTGCTAGAAGAACCGCTATTTATTTCGTTTAAGATGTTGTTATTTTCTCTTTCTGTTTTTGCTTCCTGCCTACACTCTTTTACAAAATCTTTAAAATGCCCCTTTGTAAAATTTAAAATTTTAGAAACAAAACCTTCAACTTTCATCCTTTTAATTATTGGGTAGTTTTCCACTATTAATACTATTTCTTTAGCTAATTCTCCAGCATATTCTGCACCATGTTTAGTCTCAGCATCAGATAATTCTTCCATCAAAAAATCAATATAATCTTTTGATACATTTATGATGTTTTGTTTTATAGCACTTTGTTTTTCTTCTATTGTATTAAATTGATGTAAAAATTCTTCAATGTCTAGTTTACTTTTATCATCATCTTTATTTAATTGTGAAATATATAAATTTGTAAATTTATCTTTGATTAACTCATTACAAAACGCTTTAGCCCCTTTAATCCCACTTTCGTTTTCATCGTTATCAAAGCAAACAATTACTTTTTTGAATGGTTTAAATTTATGTTTCCATTTGTCTATAAACATTTTTGATATTTTACAAGTTCCAAAACAAACAACAGGGAATCCTAATAATTTTAAAGCTAAAGCATCTTGATAACCTTCTGCAAATAATAACATATCTTTATTTTCTACATTAAAAGAATCAGGTAAATATGGTTCTGCTATTCCACTGGGCGAAAATATTGCTTTTAATTTTACATAACCCCTATCCGTTTTAGGTGTATGTTCACCAGTTAAATATATGATTTCACCCTCATATTCTGTTGGGTGTATTATTCTATCTACAAAGATATAAAGACTATCTAAAAAGTAATGTTTCTTTCCATCTTCTTCATAATGTATGTCTTTTGATTCTGGGATTTCTTTTATTATTTTATTTTTTATATTTGTAAATTCTTCCTTATTAGGTAAATATCCCAATTCAATATTTTTTAAATCTTCATCGGTATATTTTCTTTTTTCTTTTACATAATCTTTTATATCCTTAAAATGCTCTTTAGTCAAATTGTAGAATTTCTTTAATATTTTTTTATATAAATCTTCTTTGTTTCTATTTTTTTCTAATTCTTTTAAATCAATGTTATCCATTTTGTTTGGGATACCTGATATTTTGCAAACTTTTTCAACTATCATAACAAAATCTTTTTTAATATCCCACTTTTCACATAACGCTACAACATTGTAAATATCGCCTTTAAAATTACATGAATCAGATACACAACTACATAATCCTAAATTATCATCAACTGATAAAGATGTTTTGCTTTTACTATTATGATGTATACATTCCCAATTACCATCCCCATTTGATGGTGCTTTAAAACCATAATGTGATAAAATTGAACTGATTTTTACATCTTTTTTAATTTGGTCTTTGAATGTCATTAGTACCCACCCCCAATATCTTGCTCTGTAATAATATGAGATTTATTTATCTTAATTTGACCTAATTTAACATCATCTAAATATAGAAAGTCCTCTTTGTCATCTATAACATAACCAGAATATATAAGTGGGTGTTGTCCGCCACTTGAAACAAATATCTTTATTTTTCTTCGCTCTTCGTTCATTTTTATCAATCTCCTTTATATTTTAATTAATTATTAGCAATGTCCCCCGTTTCACGTTCATTCTCTTTTTTTAATACGTCAAAATAAAAATTCCTCATTTGTTGAACTTCAATAGGCATTGAAGATTCAAGCTGTTTCGGTAGTTTTTTCAATTCCATCTTCACACCTCTCAATTATTTTTGGATTCAATGATAAACTCCCATCTTCATTTAATGTAATATATACAGCATCACCTTTACCGATAGAATGCGTTTTCAACCAATCTAATGGTAATGTAATAAAAAAACTATAATTGATACTGTTGATTTTCCTCGGTTTCATTTCAAGTTTCATATACTATAATTAACTATTAAGGTTAATAAAGGTTTTAATACGATATGTAACTATTTAGGTTAAGATTAGTAACATTTATATATTAGTTATACTATTAAGTATTATACTAAGGGTAATACTATGGTAAAAGAAGAAAATTCATATAAAAAAATAGTAAATACAGAAGATTTTAGAGATGGGGATGTTAAATTAATTAAGTCTCTATTGAACTATAAATTTATAGAATCGTATTTAAAATGGCGTGGATTACCTAATGAAGATGATAAAAAATCTAAAGATGATAAAAAATCTAAAGATGATAAAAAGTCTAAATCAAAACCTAAGATTATTGCTATAAATGATAAAACAAAGGACTATGGGTGGCTTAGAAGCGTAGATAGTTTTAGTAATAATGACCCTAAACGTCAAGATTGGTCTAAAGATAAAAAACCTTCTTTGTTTTCCCAACATGTTATCCCAAAGTATAAAAAACCTTTAATTGAAGCAGGGTATGTTGAAGAAGGGAGATTTGAGTTTAAACAATTCAGACAAAAAAGGGGTGTTGATGTTTTTAGATTGAGTCCTACAAAGTTCAAAGAATTATATATTTATTTCTATGAAAAGAACATGATAGAGTCTTTTGTAAGTTCTGATTATTATAAAGATAATTTAGACAAATATGCCAAAGAATATTTGAATACATTTATCCAAATAGAAACAGATGAAGAAAAAAAATTAAATGAAACATATAAGGAAAAATATGGGGATGATTGGGAAGAGAAAATTGAAGCATGTTACACAGTACAACTCTTTGATGAAGATATAGATACATTCTATCTTTTTTTAAAAAGACCACAACATTTTCATAAAACGGTTAATTATATTGTTGAGCGGGTAGCTGACGAGTTAGGTGCAAAAACTAAAGAAAAGAAAGATATATTACACCAACTAAACCCATCAGAACATGATAAACAACTAACATTATTAAAAACTAAAAAGGATTTATTAAATATGGAATTAAAAGAGATTAAAACACAAATTAAACAAAAGGAGGTAATATTAAGACCTTAGAGATTTAGGGTTTTAAGTACCTCAAGATAATACGCCCAATGGGAGCGTCTATACTTTTTATACCCTTTCTTATATTACTTATTTAGAATACACGACAACACCATCACCAAAGTACCCATTGGATATGATTAAGTATAGTAGAACTGCTACAATTATAAGACCAATAATGAGATATAATTTCATTTCTCGGGTATTTAGATCAACTACCATTCATCTCAACATTCCAGCTTTAACTCCTAACACTGCTAAAACAATAAAGATTATTCCAAATCCCATAATTACCCATAATTCTGGAAGAACTATAGCAGGTATTAGAAATTTAACTACGATTGATAAAAATAATATTAGAACTACTAACCCAATATATTTTGCTATTAATTGTTTTTCGTTTTTTATTTTTTTTATTTTAATTACTAAACATAAATGGGTATGGAGTGGTAATCCTCCATACCCTAGTGTTTTATGGTTGTTAGAGAGTTGTGATAACCAGTATAATATAACATTAATCTTAGTATTTTTATATTTTTATTATGGGATCATAAATTGGGGTACAAGGGAGAGCCTCATACCCCAATGTTTGAAGCAATCAAACAATATGACAGGATAGAATGATTGGAGACCATTCAATCAATCCTATCCTGTTGAACATTTGCATTAACATCAATAACGCCACTTTGATATTCTTTTAATCGTTGTTTCAATTTGATATTTTCCTTTTTCATAATTGTATACCTTCTCCTATGAAAAATGTATAAATTGTAATTTTCTTGATTAACTGCGGCTTCACGATAATAGTTTTCTTTCATTTGCTCGTACGATATCATTAGTTGTTTTAATGCTTTTAGCGTTGACATTGTTTTTTCCCTCCATTTATCCAAAATATGATTCTATTTTATGGTCTCTTTCTGGTAATTTTTTGATATGTTTTATTGCAGATTGTTCTTCTTCATCTTCAACATCAACATTAAGCCCACTTGTTTTGATTCTTTTTGTAGTTAAATCAACAAAAAAGACCTTACCATTTGAGATTAATAGCTCAACAAAAATTGGTTCATTGAAATGTTGTTCAAGTTTTAATAAATCGTCTAAGTTTTTCAATCGAATGCACCTCCATAATATAGATAAAATAAATAACTTCCCGTAACAACTATAATTGCTATAATTGAAACTATTTCTCTACTTATTTCCATTAGTTTTCCCTCCCTGCGTTTACTAAAATCACTATAAATATCCAAAATATTGTTATAATTGAAAGCGATAAAACTATTCCAGAACCAAAACCCATCATTTTATACCTCTTAAAAGTTTTCTTGCAGATTTAATGTCTTGTTTGTAATCTGATAACCATTTTTTTTGATAAGAACATGCAAACATTTCTTGAACATTTGTAATGTTTTTATTGGACGAACCGACCATATTTATATGTTTTAGAAATATATGTGCTAGTTCATGTAGGATTACTTCCTCTCTTAATGTTTTTGTTGCATTCCACAAACTTTTATCAAGAAATATTGAAGCTTGTGGTGAAGGAAATGGTCTCTCATTATTAAAAGCAAGACCTGAAGTTTTTGTGTTTGAAACAAATGCAATATTATCCAATGTTTCAGCTAGTACATCAGAAGGTACTTTTGATAATCCTTCTGCTAGTAATAATATATGTTTTTTTGATAATCCCTGGGTTGATAATCCAAATTTTAATATTTCTCTTGGTGTGTAACGTTCAATCATTTTATTCTACCTCTTACTTTTTTTATATCGTATTTTTTCTCTTTTGGTACGTTTAATATAATGGAATTTGTTAGTCTTTTTGATAAATATTTTGAAAATCTGCTAATCGAGTATTGGTGAAAAACATTATAGGTGCAATCTGGCGTCCAAAAGTTTAATCTAACTAGTTGTTTTACTTCTTCTTTTTCATAACCCATAAATGTTAATAATTGAGCTAGTTTTGTTCTTGATAATCTTGGTCTTTTAGCTGTCATTTTAATTATCCCTCATAAATTTATCAGCTGAATCTCGCCAGTTTAAATGCACATAGTTTGAAGCTTGTGAATCATTCACCCAACCGATATATTGCCTTAAATCAGCTGGATTGAAACCCATTCTTGCGAGATCACTGCAACGCTGATGCCTGAAAAAATGTGGAAAGAGACGATCATCAAACTTCCTAACTATATGATAACCTGTATGCCTTGTAAAATCAAATAGGGGTTTATTACGTTCATCTTGTGGTATTGAATTGATATATGTAAAAATATAGTTGTAAAATGCAGAATCCTTTTCACTACTAATAGCTACATCTCTCCAAGCCTTATGATCTTCCCTTCTTTTCAAACACTGCATATTTTGTATTACAATAAAGATACCTTCCTTGTGTTCTTTGAACTCAATCTGTAATGGGGTTACATCTAGGCTCTCACTTACCCTACAACCAGTTAAGTATAAGAAAGATATGAAGGCTCTGTCTCGCATAAGGTTACCTGTTTTGAATTTAGATATCTTATCTAGTAGTTGCTCCCTAGTAAACAACTGCATATTAGTTACCTTACCTTTCTTTCGCCAGGTACTTCTATCTTTAAAGGATTTGATTTGCTTTATCTGTTTTGTTTCTTCCATATTTACCTCCCTAAATGTTTAACATTATGGATATATTGTTAATTCTTGTATTAAATTAAAAAAAATGTTAAAATAGGGAATCCTGTTTCCCCCCACATAATATAATTTAAATGAGTTCACTTTCGCCACTCTGAACTATCTCCATCTATGTAATCACCTGTCTCTTCTTCTTCTATTTCTTCTACATCTTCCTTCTCTTCAATATCTAAGTCACTAAGTTTATCAGAAGAAGTATCAAAATGTTTCCTCATTTTAGTTAGTCTTGAATTAATTGCTTGAATTGTCTTATCTTCCTCTTTTGCTAATGTTGATACAGTTATAGGCTTTAATAGATCCCTATCTCTCAAGTATGATATTGTAACCCATTTGGTAACATCTTTGGTCTTACCTACAATCTTATCAACTTCTTTGGTGCTATAGATAAACTCCTTGTTTCTTTGTGTAGATAATGCAGACATCTTATACTTATGTTTTAGATAAGAGTCTTCCATCTCCTTTGGCATTTTATTGAAATAGATACCTGCAAAGAAGTTATCAGAATTATCTGGAACAAATCTTTTTCTTAATGCCTGTTCATTGTAGCCCTGATTCCAAGGGTCGGTTGTAAAACAATTCTTCGAAGGACAAAAAATCCATCCTAATTTTCTCTTGGTCACGTGAATCCAAAATGTCACTTGAGAATTTCTTAAATGGCTATCTAATGCCCAAAAACTTGGAACACAAAATACTGTTAAAAGATTTTTGTATCTGATCATGTCGATTAATTTCAATAGCCCCTTGTTATCTTTTTGAGCATTGTCTCGCTTGTACAAGATGTTTACAGCTTCATCCCCATTATGACCTGTCTTGTTTTCGCAGTTTTTTATACCATCATATAAACTTTTATTGTCATAATAGTTTGACTTTCTGATTAGATATTTTTTACCATTCAAATGATTAAATTTTTGGGTAATTAGATTTGCAAGAGTTGATTTTCCTGTTCCCGTAATTCCACTTATAACAACAATAACTTGATAATCGTTATCAACAATAGCCTTACATATTTGTGCAAATTCGTCAACCTTCAAAACTTTATATCTGGGATTGTTTCTTCTTGGAATGTTACCTACTAATGGAGTTGGTGATTTGTTCACATCAATCTCATTAAGTAAATCTCCTTTTGTTTTTTCACTTTGTATTGATTGAACTAATGAATCATTCGGTGCTTTGTCCTCATTAGTGTTATCAATTACTCTCATTGTTGATTCCCCTCAAAGTTAACTCCGAACTCATTGAGATATTTCCCCATTGAATCATTTGCTTTATCTGGCAAAATCATTCCTTTTTCATTCATCGCTGAATATACTTGGTCGAAACAAGATTCGCAAACTCTCCAAACGTGGAAAGATACCTGTTGCAATTCTTGTTCTGCTTGTGGGCATCCACCTTGACTAAACACACAATGTTTCAGATATGCAAACCTAACAAGTTTCTTTTGTAGATTGTTTAATCTCCAAGTTACTCTTGGTACATCAACCAAGTCTTTAATTTTAATCTTGGTGATTGCAAATAAAGACTTAAGAAATCTAGCAAATTCTGCTGGGTTATCATCAAGTCTTGATTGGCTCATACCCATCAACAAAGAGTTTGAATGGGTATAATGCAACGCTCCCATATTCAAATTTGTCTTTTCAATCGCTTGTTGACTTGTAAATTGGGGATTGAATGGCTTACTGAATTTATTTGGGTTGTATACCATATTAAAATCCCATAATTTCATTAATCGCTTTTTTTATTTGCATTACTGTTAGATTTTCAAAACAAACATTACAAACTCCTCCACTCTTTGCTTGTATTTGAGTTTCAAATCTTACTACTTTTGGACTTGTATCTATATCATATGTTTTACTATAGACACCTTCCATTTTGAAATTATCTATTTCATTTTTTGTCGCTTTTGTTTTTTTGGTACTTATTTTTTTACTTGTTTTTTTATTTGTCATAATTCATTCCTCCTTTGATTTGTTTAATTTGTTCTTGTAATAGTCTGCTTTTTTCATTAGTTCTTTTATAAAATCCATATGCTCTTTGCAAGTTGGAAGTTTCCACTCCTTTAATCCAATAGTCTTAACGCCTATACAAGCACAATGGGTGCATAATCCTTCTTTTTTTGCATACTCAATTACTGGTCTAGCACATTTTTCGCAAAGAATGTCACCAAGGTCAACGTGACCATCCTCTAGTTGGTCGTTACATTTTGCACACTTTTTTGTTTCTAATGCTTTTAATCTTTCTTCTTCTGTATATTCTATTTTCATTATTTTATTCCTCCAATATTTTTGTATTCGCCGACCTACAGATTGGACATATTTTATAGCCCTTAGGCATACGTCCTTCTTCTCTGATTATTGGTGTAAAGTTTGCTTTACATTCGTTACAAATTAAATTCATTTTTCTCTCCTATCCTTACTTTTTTTCTTCTGTTTTTCTCGGTCTTTTTTCTGTTTCTTTTCGATTGAATTATCTGATAAATCAAAAAGTTCTCGGAAATTATTTTCTTGTTTCATTGTTATACCCCACTTTGTTTTTGTTCTTTTACTCCTACAACTGCATAAACAATCTCATCCATTAACGCGTCTAACTCATCTAATGGAAGTTTTATATCTTCATTACCTAATTGTTTGTTTCTCAAATCTTTTGCATATTTCTCTAATTCTTTACTAACACTATATAATTCATTTTCTTGTTTCATTGTTTTCCTCCAATTTATTTTGTTGATTATCGCCAGGATATAATTTCCCTAGTATCTGCTCCTGTTCTGCTTCTGAGCAGACACCATCAAGGTGTTGTTTGTATTCCGATCTAGTTAGTTTCATTCTCTTTTGAAATACATTGTATCGTTGTCACACATTGCACAGTGCATTGGTTCAAAATCTTCTGTAGCGTTACCTTCTGCACCACAACTAGTACATTTTGCAGGTTTCATTTCTTGTTTCATTGTTTCCTCCTCATTAGTTTGTTTTGTTTCACATTTTTGACATAATTTATCTTCTGGGAATCTACATCCCACTATTCCGTTCAAAAATTCTTTTTTACATTTTTCACATATACTATATACTTCTTCTTCTTTTTTCATTGTTGATCACTCTCCTTTTTTATTTTTGTAAATGGGTCTAAAGACTTCATTAACTTATCAATATCAATATCTTCAATTGTTAGTTTGTTAGTTTTGAAGTCTTCAATAGAACAATAGCTCTTACTTTTACCAACACCAACACCTTTTTTGTTAGAAATAAGTAAGTGTTTACCTTCTCCATATTTATGAGAAATTTGGTATTGAATACTTGATTTAAATTTGTAATCTTCTTTATTATTAACAGAGTGTTCTTCTGCTGCATATTCTAAATTTTCTAATAAAAGTTTTTTAATCTCTTCTGTTAATTCTTTTTCAGTAAAATTAATATCTATTGTTTTGATTATTTTGGGTTTCATATAATCTTCAAAAACCTTCATAACTGATTTGGGTGTATTCTTATTCAAAATAGTTGAAGTATATTTTATTTCATTATTATTAGTAAGAAATAAGTAATTGTTTTTTGAAACAAACCATATGAGTTTTATTTCTTCTTCAACGTCAAGTTTGAACGTGTCAAGTGGAAATGGTACGTTTGATTTAACTTCTTTGATAAAATGATCTACTACCATCATTAATTCTTCTTTGTTTGAACTCTCAGGTACTTTAACAAATATAGAATCTGTGAAACCATATAAACAACTAAACCCGTTTTCTTCTATAGTCTTAGCTAGTTTTTTCATTAAGGTTCTAACAATAGAAGTACAATCTCCCGCTGTTACTGGATTATATAATGATTTAAATTTATAATTACCCGTTATACCATATGCAGAGTTTATTATAAGTTTATATGAAAGGTTTTTA
>Ga0233431_1006224_pt1 | contig 10907 bp, 1 predicted proteins | sample SI_118_April2016_FD_179867 | JGI IMG/M metagenome (GOLD analysis project Ga0233431, IMG submission 179867) | Seawater microbial communities from Saanich Inlet, British Columbia, Canada - SI_118_April2016_200_MG | ecosystem: Environmental > Aquatic > Marine > Inlet | place: Canada: British...
TTTTTGAAGTTTTGCTCAATGGAAAATTATAAAGTTATTCTTATTATTTGAAATGCAAGATCGGGGATTGAAGAAAAAAGAAGGAGTTTAACTTGGGCAGAAACCCACCTCAAGTCATGGAGCTGTGATACTCATAATAAGGATGCCTTCTATTTTTAAAGTTTTAGTCAACTTATATTAGAAGGTCATCCTTATTATTTGAAATGCACTACCAGGGATTAAATAAAAAAAGAGGGAATTTAACTTGGGCAGGACTTCGCCTCAAGCCATGGAGCTGTGGATTATATTTATCAGGAATGAAATAACAATTACAATGATTACACTTTATCTTCTTGATTTTCATAGTTACCAGCAAAATGATTATTTAATATTACTTAAATAAAGAAAATACAGGAAGAAGAACTAGAGAAGAAAATAATTTTAAGGATTTTTGGGGAAGAATATAGTTTTTTTGAATAATAAGAAAGAATATAGGAACTATTAATAAAATATCTGTTGGTCATTTAACTTGCTAGAATACTTGGAGTTTCATCTTACTGCTGACAGTTTTACCCGTTTATGCACAGAACCCCAATAAGGTTAGGGGATTGCTTGAACAGGCATTGAGATATTCCGGCAGAATAATAAAAAATACTGTAAAAATAATACAAAAGCTGAATTATAGAAAAAGATATAAAGAAAGTGTTGGAACAGATCCATTTATTTGTCCGTATTGTGGATTGGAAATGGAATTATGGGAAATGCAGCATCCCGACTATGGTGTATTTTATGAAGGATACGATGAGTATCATGAAATATTATATGACACTAAAAAAGAAGAAGTTAATGATAAAAAAATAGCGTCTAGCAATACCGAACAGATGTTGTTAGCGTTTTAACCCGCACGTAGTGCGATAACTTGAAAATTTCATCTTTAGTCATTGTTGTTGACCTTTCGTTTTTGTTTTTTTAGGTTGTTTATGAATAAATTTTTTGATAGCTGTAGCTATATCTTCTACTGCTGGTTCTTGAACCATGGTAAAATGTGATGCATCTATCTTTAGCATCTTAGTTGCTGTTAAGTTAAGATATTTTTGCCATATTTTGCGAGTTTGCATAAGTATTGCCTCTTGTGTTTTAGCATCTAATTCTGCGTTTTTAGAATCGTTTATTTTAAATAAGTCATTCTGTTTTTGTCTGGCATGTAGAAATAATACTTTCCCGTCATAACGTTTTTTAGCTTTATAGCTTTGAAAAGCTTCCCAATTTGCATTTTGAATATTAAGCAAATTATCTATCATTTTAATATCCATATTTTGGGTCCATTCTTGTAATTTCGGATGTTTTAGCATTATTTCGATTTCCTTTTTATTTTCCTTTTTATGCTTTGATATCCAGTCTCTCATCTCCTGGTCATTAATATTGATATGCATTTCTCCTAATAGAAATTTAAAAAGTTCTACCTTCGTAGGGAGCTGAATTTCTGTTATTAGTTGGGGTTCTTCTACTTTTCCTGTTAATTTATTCGCAAAATATTCCAGATGTTCCTGCATATAGCTATCTATCAGAATTAAATGGGATATCTTGAGATTCTGTTCTTGTAATTGACAAGCCATTTCATAAGCTATTACTCCGCCCATTGACCAACCACCAAGAATATATTCTCTTTCTTTTCTTTGTTTAAGTAATTGGTCTATATAAAAAGAAGCTATCTCAGGTATTGTTTTATATGGGGTTTGCTCTCCTTTTAGCCCCAAAGGCTGAAATGCATATACAGGCTGTTTCTCTCCTAATTTTTGGCTTAGTGGTATAAAACTCATGCTATAGCCTCCTATGCCATGTATTAGGTATAAAGGTGCTAATTCCCCTTTATCTTGGATTGAGAATAGATAGTTATATGATTCTTTTTTAGCAGGAAATTGCAGGTTTTTTGCTATATCAACGATTTTTTCTGATTTAAATAAACTTATTACTGAAAAAGCTTTTTTGAATTCTTTTTGGATTAGTGAAACTAGTTGTAATGCCAAAATGGAATTCCCTCCTAGCTCAAAAAACCCATCATTTATTCCAATTTTTTCTACTCTCAGTACTTCTTGCCAGATCTTAGTTAGTTTTTTTTCTATTTTATTTCTTGGAGCTACATATTTTTTCCTTTCTAAGATAACCTCACTATTTTCCAAAGCCTTACGGTTCTTTTTGTCGTTAGAAGTTAAAGGAATTTTTGCTAAAGGTATCAGTATTGTTGGTACCATATATTCCGGTAGTTGCTCTTGTAAATATTGCTGAAGAATAGAACTTCCTGATTCTATAATCTTTTTTTCATGATTATCTTTTGTAACATAAAAGGCTACTAATTGTTTGTGGACGTCTTTACCTTTCACAATTACAATACTGTCCTGAATGCTTTCGTGTTGGTTCAAGACAGCTTCTATTTCCTCTAATTCAATTCTAAAGCCTCTTATTTTAACCTGATTATCAATTCTTCCTAAAAATTCTATGTTCCCATTTGGTAACCATCTCGCTAAATCTCCGCTTTTATACAGTCGTGCTTTTGGGTCATTCACAAAAGGATTAGATATGAATTTTTTAGCTGTCAATTCCGGCATATTGAGGTATCCTCTTGCCAATCCATCACCTGCGATATGGAGTTCACCTGGTATGCCTTTAGGTACAAGATTATTATTCTTATCCAGAATGTAAAGTTGGATATTGCTGATTGGGCGGCCTATTGGAATTGATTTGCAAAAATGATTTAATTGGACTTTGTAAAAAGATACATCTACTGTCGCCTCTGTTGGTCCATACGTATTAAAAAAACGTACATTCCTTGCCCATTTATATGCTAAATCAGGTGGACAAACGTCACCGCCTGTATTTATGAGTTGTAGTTTAGGGAGCGGAATGGATTTAGATAATTTTGATAAAACCGCCGGTGGCAAAAAAGTATGGGTAATTGAACAGTACTGTAAATATAATTCTAATGCCCCTGGCAGCAAGTCATATTTTCTTGCAACGCAAAGTTTGGCGCCAGAACATAATGCCACAAAAATTTCTGAAACCGAGAAATCAAAAGTTAAAGCAAAAAAATTTAATATTGTGGACTCAGCAGTTATAGCAAATATTTTTTTTTCTGCTTGTATCAAATTCACCACCCCCCCATGCTCTATCATAACTCCCTTAGGTTTACCAGTAGAACCAGAAGTATAAATGACGTATGCAAGGTTACTTGACCACATTACAACATTAGGATTGGTAGAAGCATTAGTGGTTGTATCTAATGTATCAATACAAACAATTTTATTTTCTATATTAGGCAGTACCGATTTAAGTGTTTCCTGACTTAATACCAAATGTGGGTTTGAGTTATTAAGCATATATTTTATTCGACCACTTGGATAACCTGGATCGATAGGTAGATAGGCCCCGCCAGCTTTCAGTATGGCTAAAAGCCCTATTATCATATCAAGTGATCGTTCGAAACAGATAGCCACTAAACTATCAGGCTTGACCCCCTTTACTTTTAAGTAGTGGGCAAGTTGATTTGCTTTTGCATTAAGTTCCTTATAATTTAATTGTTCCGTGCCATATGTTATAGCTATATTATCCGGTGTTTTTGCAACCTGTTCTTCAAATAGTTCATGGATGCATTTATCTCTGGGATAATCGGTTTTAGTATTATTCCAGTCGACCAGGAGTTGTTGCTTTTCTGCTACGGTCAAAAGTTCTAGTTGACCAATAGTTTTTTTAGGGAATCGAATGATATCTTTTGCTAAAGTAACATAATGATTGGTAAAACGCGCTATCGTTGCTGGCTGAAACAGGCTTTCATTATATGTTATATTCAAAGTAAAATCTTTTCCTGCTTCAAATATTTCCAAGTCTAAATCAAGTTCTCCTTCTTGACGAATATGTTCAATTTGTTCTATCATAAACTCAGTTTCGAAATTATCTTTAAGCCCAAGATAATCTCCAGGTTCCCAAAAATTCTGTAGGGCAAAAGCAACTTGAAATAAAGGAGTATGACCAGGATTATGATGAATATTTAAATCTGTGACCAATTTTGAGAAAGGATAAGTGGCATGATCCAACATATCTGCTACAATCCATTTTAACTTATTGATATAATTGCTAAACAGTTCTGCTCCAATGACTTGACTACGAGCAACTGCCATATTCATGAAATAGCCTATTGTTTTTTCAAAACGTTTTTGTGGTCGGCCAGCTGTAGGAATGCCAACTAAAATATCCGTTTGCCCTGTATAGCGGTATAATAAAATTTTATAAATACCTAAAAGCAACACAAATAAACTAACTTGGTTTTGTTTAGCATATTGACGCAATTTTTGGGTTAGCTTTGCTGGTAATATTGTTTGATAAGTTGCTCTATTATAGGTCTGAGTTACTGGTTGGGGCGTATCAGGTGATAACGCTAAGATAGGAAGTTCACCTCTTAATTGCTTTTGCCAGTATTCACGATCGGCTTTTGCATTTACACTTAATAAATACTCTTTTCCCCAATCAACAAAGTCAAAATAATTTGTCTCAAGAGGCTTTGGCTGTAGAGGTTCTCCTCTGGCAAGTTTGGTATAAGCATCATACAAATCTTTTATCAAGGTGATAAACGATGTACCATCAAAAATAATATGGTGGATAACTATTAATAAAATATACGCTGTGGCTGAACACGAAAAGAGATGAAATCTTATTAAAGGACCTTGTTCTAGAGAAAAGGATTGTTTATAGTTTGCTTTAAGCAAATTCGTTAACTCTATTTTTGAAATATTCTCTATTTTTTGTGTTTCAAAAAATAATTCCTGAGAATAATTGATCTTCTGATCCACTGTCCCATCTGTATTATTGTGAATTGTGGTACGTAGTATAGGATGTTGATCTAATAAATATTGACAGGTTTTTTTTAGCCAATTAATATTAATTTTTTGTTGGATCTTTAACCCTATAGGAATATTGTATGCACTCATCTGAGGATCTAATTCGTGCAACAACCATAATCCTTTCTGACCTTCAGATAAAGAATATTTTTGCTGCATACTATTGAAATGTAGAGTTTCAGGTTTCTTATTAAGCGTATTCCGGGATATTTTATTATTTAATAAAGATGCCATAGAAGTAATACTAGGATGTTCTAATAATTCACGATTACTTAAAGTAATTTGAAGATCTTCTTGGCATTGCCTTATTAACTGCATAGACATAATAGAATCTAGGCCAAGATCACTTAGCTCTTGGTTAATAGAGAAGCGCTCTTTGGGAATGTTTAATATTTGTGCTAGAAGATTTAGAAGATAATCTTGTATATCTTCTTTTAAAAATTTATTAGAATGACGGATAAATTTTATACTCTCTTCTTCTAACCCCTTATCATCTGTACCCCATTCTGCATTCTTATCTTCATCTGTCGTTATTGTTTGATCTAACCAATAACACTCTTTTGCAAAAGGATAAGTGGGCAAAGATATCCGTCTTACGTCTGTATCTTGGTGAAATTTCTCCCAAGGTATAGTTACTCCCCTAACCCAAAGTAAGCCTAACTTTTTCAAATCCTGTTTTTGGAATGCTTCTTGGATTATTTGTTCTGCTATATCCATGGACAATAAGTTTTTTATTCCTGAGGTGTCACTATATAAATCTCCAACAAACATTGGAATATCATTTCCTATTTCTTGTCCTTCTAATCCTGAGTCTAAATATCCTTTAAGCCCTTCTTTTAATTCATTTAAATCTCTTACAACGAAAACTAATCGATATGCCATCGGTTCGCGACCTACCTGCAAAGTATATGCCAAATTAGCCAGGTCTATTTTCTGACTCTCGATTGTAGTATTTTTTTGCCCGGAGGGATCTTCGTTAAGCTTACCTTGCTTTTTATAGTATTCTTTTATTTTTTCTTGGTAATGGGCACTTAAATATTCACATATTTGCTCTATTGTTTTAGATTCTTTTATCTCTTCTATTTTTAGTTCAATCTTATATTCTGAACTTATTTTATCGTAAAGCTTGCTAAGGTGTATTTGATCTATTGAATATTCAGTAAATTCCTGATCTATTTCTATCTCGTTAGGAGTTATCTTTATTATCGCTGCTAATATCTCACATATATCCTTGGTTAATAACTCTCCTATTTCTTTGGAATAGTCCATCCCTTTCCTATTAGAATTATTTTTAGCTTGGTCTTGGGGGGCTTCTAAAAATGTTAGTATCTTTTTTACATATTCTGTTAACCTTTCCTTGTCTTTTGCCGATATAGGTATTATTGCCGGATTTTGACTGTTTATTACTACCTGTCTTTGGGACATTTCTTCTTCGGGCTTGTATTCCTCTATTACTATATGTGCATTTGTCCCACTAAACCCAAAGGAACTTATTGCCGCTCTTCTTTTTTCTCCTTTTTCTATTCCCCATTCTTTTAGCTTTGTATTTACATAAAATGGTGATTCCGATAGTTGAATATGTTCATTTAATCTTTCATAATTGATTGTTGCTGGAATTTGTTTATGTTTGAGAGCCAACAAAAGCTTGATTACCCCTGATACTCCAGCTCCTGTCAATAAGTGACCTATATTGCTCTTTACCGATCCTAATGCACAATAATTCTGTTTTTCTGTAAATTTACTAAAAGTATTAACCAGCGCTTCTACTTCTATTGGATCTCCCAATTTTGTTCCCGTACCATGTGCTTCTACTAAGGTTATAGTTTCAGGATTGATATTGTATTTTTCATATACTTCTGTTTCTAATCTACTTTGGGATTCTCCATTAGGTGCCGTTATGCCATTGGTTTTTCCATCCTGATTTATCCCCCAGCCTTTAATTACTCCATGTATATGATCATTATCTTTTTCAGCATCTTTTAAGCGTTTTAAATATATTGTTCCTACGCCTTCTCCAGGGACAAAACCATTAGCTCGATTATCAAATGTAAAACAATGCCCGTTTTTGGATAACATTCCAGCTTTACTTGTCATTATATGCATATCGGGCCCAGCCAACACACATACTCCTCCTGCTATTGCCGCATTGATTTCTCCTAACATCAAGCTATTGCATGCTTCTGATATTGCGACTAAAGACGATGAACATGCGGTATCTATAGCCAAACATGGCCCTTGTAAATTTAATATATATGCTATCCTTGCGGATAAAATTGATGCTGATCCTCCCATCAAATTCTGAGCATTTAGTTCCTGGTTATTAGCTAGCTGAACATAATCACCAGGACCACAACCAACATAGACTCCGCATTTACTTCCTGATAAACTTTGGGGGTTATAACCTGCATCTTCTATACATTGCCAGGCACTTTGCAAAAATATCCTTTGTTGTGGGTCCATCAATTCTGCTTCTCTTGGGGAAATATTAAAAAATAATGGATCAAATTCTGCTACATCTTCTAATATCCCCTGCCATTTACTATAGCTTTTACCTGCTATATTCTCATCCGCATCATAATACCTGCTTATATCCCATCTTGCTTTGGGAATCTCTTCTATACAATCTCTTCCGGTAGCAAGATTACTCCAAAATTCTTCTACATTTACGGCTTTTGGGAATTTCCCTGATATTCCTATAATAGCAATATCTGTTTCAATAGTTTTTTCTTCTCCTCTTATTTGTAAAGGTGTTGTTTTAATTATATCTCTTCCTGCTTTCTGTTTTTGATTTAATAAATGTTCTATACAGTTTTCTTTAGTGTCAATCATTGCTTGAGAAGTATGACTAATAACGACTTTACCAATGTGTTGTCCTCGGTTAACATATTCCATTGCTTCAACAATTTGATTTATGGGATAAACCCTGGACACTATTGGCACTATCTCTTTTGAATTAATCAAAGCAACCATCTTGTTTAACATGCTTTTTAGTAGGCTATTATCTTTAGCCATTAAACGAAGCAAATCTATGCTATAAATCGCCTGGTTATCTACCAGTCTGGATAAATCGAGTTTGTGACTTGTTTTTAATGCATGAACCGCTATTTCCAAATAACGTCCTGAAGATCCTAAGCAATTTAAACCTTTCTGAATCCCATCTCCGGATAACATATTTAAAACAACATCTATTCCTTGATTATCAGTTATTTGTTGGATTTCTTTATCAAATTCGCTTATTTTATAATTTAACACATAAGACAACCCTAATTGTTTCAAAATATCTATTTTTTCTTCTTTACTGGAGGTTCCATAGCAAGTGCATCCCTTTAAATTTGCCAACTGGAGCGCCATTAATCCACATCCTCCTGTCGCTGTCTGTATTAACACATGTTCTTTTGGTTTAAGTTTTCCTATTTCAAAAGCATAATACACTGTTGCAAATGCTACTGGTAAACTACAGCCCTCTTCAAAAGAAATATTTTTGGGTTTACGTATAACATTTCTTACAGGAACATTTACATAACTTGCATGACCTCCCATCTGCTTACCTGTTAAGGCAATCACTTCATCACCTATTTCAAGATCCCTAACTTCCCCCCCTGATTTATAAATAATTCCTGAAACTTCAAACCCAGGCACAAAAGGATAATCTGGCATAGTGGGATATAAGCCTTTGATACACATTGTATCTGGAAAATTAATAGCAGATGCTTTCACTTTTATAGTTACTTCATCTAAATTAGGTTCTCCTGGTATCCATTCGTATAAATCCAGTTCAGTAAGATCGTGAGGCTTAGAAAGTTTCAATCCATAATAAGGACCGATTGCTGAAGCATCTATTTGTTTTAATTCTTTTAATAAATAATTATTCTGTTTTAAAAACCTTAAAGCTCTTCTGTTTTGTCTATTAAGCGCAGACACCTCTTCTGACCTGGAAGTTTCTATTTGCACCGGGACAATTTCAACTTGTTTTACTTTCTCTGCAAAAAACAATCCTTGTTTTTTGCCTTCATTTAGAATCTTTTGTGAAAGGTCAAGCACTGTCGGATGGCTGTATATTTGTGTCGCTGGTATTGCTAAACTGTATTCATCATTAATCTTTTTTACAAAAGTTACTCCCGTTATAGAGTCCATTCCAAGATCTATAAATTTTTTGTCTTCTTCCATTTGCAATTCTTTTAAATATAATTCTGCCCCTAATATCTTTTTTACTTTTTTCTTTATATTATCTAAAATTTCTTCATCATTAGTTTCTATATTTTTTGTGATACGCACATCTTCTTGTAGAACACTCTTATCTTGAGAGATTTTTTCTTTTTCAATACCTTCATTAAAATATTTTGCTATTCTATTTAATACCTCTTTATTCCCTACAAAAGTCTTTTCATGCATTGCTAGTTCTTTGGAATATGCTTCTTCCAGCTCTGTCCTTAATATTTGAGTTAAAGTATTTTTTCTCTCGATTAACTCCTCTCTACTATATAAACAAAGCCTATTTGCTAACTCTAAGGCGTAATTTACGACGTCTGCTCTTGGTAAGACCGGGTATTCTATCCCTTTTCCCTTTAAATCAACTCCTTTGTACTGCTTTGCTGTAAATAATATTTCCTGACCTAAATTATGACTAAAACGGTCTGGAAAAATCAAGGTTGCTCCTGCTCCAGGCGTAAAGCCATACTGCATAAAATTAGCTACATAAGTACTTTCCTTACTAAAAATAAGTTGATCACAAAACATACCTATTGCCCAACCTACTCCAATCCCGTGCCCCTGCATTGCTCCAATTACCGGAATTTCACACGCTAAAGCCAAACCAAATATTTTGAGGGCTGTAAACTTTACTTGCCCCTTTTGTATCTCTAATAATTCTTCCTTTGTCCCTCCACAGGCAAAATAATTATCATAACCTGTTAAGATGACTACTTTATAGCTTTTATTGTTTTTTATATGCTCAAATACTTCTGCAAAACCTTTAATAAATTTCTCAGAAAGAGTATTTTTACTTTCCTTATCACACATCTCAACTATGACCGTGCCATTTTCTGAGGCTTTTAATACCATTACATCCGTATTTATTTCTACTGGCTTAAACTCTAAGTTCTCAGAACTAATCACCTCTTTTTTATTCTTATTTTTACGTATTGCTTTTTCTGCATAATCTTGCCATTCTTGAGAATTATTTTTGTCGATTTGCTGTTTATTTTTAAATTTATTTTGAAAATGTTTTGTTAATTCTTCTATCGCTAATTTTGAGCCTAATGCTATTTGATTTGCCAAATCCATAGCATTCTTTTCTTCTGTATATATTACAAATTCTCCTAAAAGTCCTTTTATCCCTTTTATCGTACTTATAATCGGAACCAAAACAGCTACCGTGGGAATCAATTCCTTTTCTGTTCCTGGCATCGATATTTCTTTCATTCCTTCTAGTAAAATAACTTTTGCATTCTTTTTACTTTTGATTATTTCAAAGCTTTTGTTTAGTCCTTTTTTTATCTCTGCTGTTAATTTATTTGGGCTCTTTGCGTCTGTTATTCTTATACTAAATATTCCACTCTCATATTCACATAATTCAACGGGTAATTCGGAGAGATAAACAGCTTTCTTTTCTTCTATATCTATTGTTGGTCCTTCTCCCAATGTTAATTTTGGTTTTCCTGCAATGGCAATTGATTTAGTAACTGAATTTTGGATTTTAGGTAAAGATACTTTACCCTTAGAAAACTCTTGAACTTCTGTAGCTTGACTTGTTATTTCCTGCGTCTTTCCTTTAAGTTCTATATTTTCAAATAAAGGGATTTTTTTAGGAATAGTTGCATGAACCATTGGTAGAGGGACAGAGGAATATTCTAATGTTTGAACCTCTGGAGATTGATACTCTATACCACTAATTCTTACACGGATTTTTCCTTCTTCATCACAAACATCAATATCTAATTTCTGAATTTTACTGTCCGGATTATTGCCTTTTGATGGTTTAACTATTGCCCACATTTTTTTCGTACATTCAAATAAAATTTCTAATTTCTCTAAGGCAAA
>Ga0233431_1006226_pt1 | contig 10906 bp, 13 predicted proteins | sample SI_118_April2016_FD_179867 | JGI IMG/M metagenome (GOLD analysis project Ga0233431, IMG submission 179867) | Seawater microbial communities from Saanich Inlet, British Columbia, Canada - SI_118_April2016_200_MG | ecosystem: Environmental > Aquatic > Marine > Inlet | place: Canada: British...
ACCGTCTTTTCGAGGGCATCTTCAAAACGATATTTGGGTTGCCAACCCAGTTCCTTCTCTATTTTTGTCGCATCAATGGCATAGCGCCGGTCATGGCCTAAACGGTCTTCAACGAAATTGATCAGGCCCCGGCTTGAACCATTTCCGGACAGACCCAGACGGACATCCAGCAGGTCGCACAGCCCATGAACGATCTCGATATTTTTCATCTCGGCGCCTCCACCGATGTTGTAGGTTTCTCCGAGATTACCGCTTTCAAGAACGCTGATCAGAGCATCGCAATGGTCAACAACATAGAGCCAGTCACGTACGTTCTTGCCGTCTCCATAGAGGGGCAGCGGTTTTTCTTCAATGATATTCAGGATCATCAATGGGATGAGTTTTTCAGGGAATTGATATGGCCCGTAATTATTGGAGCAATTGGTGATCAGGGTCGGCAGCCCGTATGTCCTGAAATAGGCCCGAACAAAATGATCCGAAGCGGCTTTTGAGGCCGAATAGGGGCTCGACGGATCATAAGGCGTCTTTTCTGTAAAGTAACCATCAGCCCCCAGGCTCCCGTACACCTCGTCAGTTGACACATGCAGGAAACGAAATCCATCAGGCTTTTCCATGGCTGCCCAATATTTTTTAGCCGCTTCGAGCAATCGAAACGTCCCTGTAACATTCGCTTCCAGAAACGCCTCCGGACCATGGATTGATCTGTCAACGTGAGATTCCGCGGCAAAATGAACAACGCTTCCGAATTTGTTTTCCCGGAAGAGCTTTTGGAGCAATTCCGCATCCCTGATATCACCATGAATAAATTCGTATCGTTTTGACATGGTCGCATCAAGATCATTGAAATTGCCGGGGTTTCCGGCATATGTCAACGCATCCAGATTTACAATACGCCATTCAGGTCTATTTGAAAGGGTATTGCGGATAAAATTCGTTCCGATAAAGCCGGCGCCGCCGGTGACCAACATGGTACTTGTCGGCATCTCTAAGTTGCCCCCATTTGTTTTATGATTTGATTGTGTCGTAGTGAAATGTGATGACCGGTTTATCTTACACAACACCAACGCCGTGGACTGAGGGTCCTGAATCGTTTCTGCAGATCGTGAAGATCAAAAACAAAATACAGACTGTGGCCGGTCAAAGCTTGATTACATCTTAAACAAGGTGCTGATTGCGCGTGAAAGACTGTCCTCCCAAGGGGAAGGGATGATGTTAAACGTATCGGCAAGGGACGAACAATCAAGAACAGAGTTTGCCGGGCGTTTGGCCGGAGTGGGATATTCGGCAGTTGTGATAGGTTCTACCTTTTTTACTTTGAGCGAAAGATGCGGCCTTGCGAGTTCGACAATCTTCTCAGTGAAACCGTGCCAGGTGGTTTTACCTTTTCCGCAGAAATGGTATGTGCCCCAAGGCTCTACACTTTTCTTACTTAGATGATTTGCAATTGTCAGGATAGCCTCTGCGAGATCAGCCGCATATGTTGGACAACCATGCTGATCGGCAACCACTCTTAGTGTTTCATTTTCTTTTCCAATCCTTAGCATGGTTCTCAAGAAATTTGCGCCGTGTACGCCGTAGAGCCAGGAAGTGCGCAGGATAATATGCTCAGTCAGCGTTTTCCTGACTTCGTGTTCTCCTGAAGCCTTGCTGTCGCCATAAACTCCCAGGGGAGTTACGGGATCGGACTCCAAATATGGATACAGCTTTCTTCCATCAAAGACATAGTCCGTGGAAACATGAATAAGCGGCAGATCGTTTTCAGCACATGATAACGCAAGATAACCCGGGCCATCGCGGTTCACGGCAAAAGCAAGTTCAGCTTCCGACTCAGCTTTGTCAACAGCCGTATAGGCAGATGCATTAATGACCAGAGATGCATTACAATCGGTTATTGTTTCCCTAACAGCATTTCGGTCTGTTATATCGAAATTCGGGAGATCCCGTGCGATGATGTCGAAGCCATGCTGTTTCCCTATCCTGCAAAGTTCCCAGCCCAATTGGCCGTTTGATCCGATTACTATAATTCGCATTTTGTTATGAGAGTGATGAGTCATATTGTTGGTGGGACCGAGGGGGACGTCCATAAGAAACTAAAAAACTTCATTCATCTAATGGGGGTCGCGTTTAGAAAATGAACGTCCAACATCGAACTTCGAACATCCAACATCGAATGAAAAACGGGTAACCGCAGTTTACAGTTTCCGGTTCACGGTTCTTTGAAAAAAGTGAAAAAAAGGGGACAGATCTAATTTATTTCGTCGTAGAAAACCACCCCCTCAGGGGGTGGTCAGAGTTCAACGGCTTTGCCAGAGGGGGGTACGGTGTCACATCTTGATTTGTGAATAGCGGGGACTGCATTCTCGGTACTCTAAAGATAAAGTGGCCGAGGGGGATGTTATGATTTTGCGCGTTTGTTTAAACGGAGATGAAAGATGGGAGCTGAAACAAGCGCCAGTGTGTATTGACAATTGAGGATGATTTGCCAAATCCAATCATGCGGCAAACACCGGGATGTTCCTGATCCTAATGCCTGAGTCAGTTACGCTCACCATCGCCCCCTTCTTTAACTGAGGTTCAATTTTAGGCCAAATCTTTTTTATGAGGAAAGCCAAGTCAGGCCCTCTCAGGCCTTCCAAGCGAATCCGTATCACAGAAGGAGCAGAGGCGTTTGTCAGCGCGAGAATAGTATGAAAGTCTGAATCCAGAGTAATTATGACACGATCTTCTCTTCGTGCATACTCAAGAATCTGCGCGTCGGTGGATCTGCTTAAACCAATATCTCCTGTATGCAACACGTCCCACCCTTCATCGCACAAAGCAGGGCCTGCTGATCGGGGAAGACCCTGGTCTAGAAGAATACCGATCACGCCGCCTCCAAAGCAATGCTTTGATCATACAAGTTCCCGGCGGCGAATTGAAGAGCCTGGCGAATGTCCTCTTTTTCCAACTCAGGATACTCATGCTGCAGTTCACCCCAATCCGGATAAAGTGCAACGGCTTCCACCACCCTACGCACAGTTAACCGAATATTTCTTATACACGGCTGACCATTCATGGTTTCCGGATCTACAGTAATCCTTTCAAATTTTGACCTCATTATTGCCTCCTTAGGCTCCTTAAGTTTTGTGGAATTGATGAGGTGCTATCTTGCTGAATTTTAAAAATGTATCTCAAATAATTCATAGTTGTCAAGGCAGTTGCGCAAGGGGCCGGGGTCGGACCAAGCTATCCTATTGATTATTCAGAATTTAGGCCCAAGAAATAGATGTTTTCCGGGCTTAAAAGCACATTTTCAGGGGCAAAATGGGGCTTTTAAGAAAATCTTCCGAAAGTGACATTGCAGGCCTAATCAACTCTAAAATGCGTTAGTGCCGGTCTGCCGACGGAATAAACATTGAAGCCCATATCAAAGAGCTTTTTGTGATTTAAGATATTTCTGCCGTCAAAAACAAACGCGGGTTTCTTCATTTTGCTGAAGACCTTTTCATAATCGATGCTTCGATAAAGATCCCATTCGGTAAGAATTGCGATAGCATGACACTGGCTGACTGCTTTGTATGGATCTTCGATATATGGTAACCGTGAACGGGTACGTCTTTTAAGAGCACGACCCCCCAAACCCCACACTGGCATTCAGGAACTTGCTGCCGATGCGGCTGTCCATGCCCACCGCACGGGCGACTTCGCTCACGTCGGCATCGGCCTTTTCGCATAAAGCCGATATGGCGTTGATGGAAGAGATACGTTGGGCCAGAAAGGCATTCGCCACTAACTTGGAAAGCTCGCTGCTCCAGATGTTTGCGGTGAGGATCTTCTCATCGGAAACCCAGTTGGCATAAATTTCCACCAACTCGTCTCTGGCGCTGATGCCCCGCTTTGTTTCGCGGGACCCGATTAAAACGCGATCCGGATCTTCCAGATCGCTTATGGCCGTCCCTTCCGCCAGGAATTCCGGGTTGGAGAGGACATCGAACCGAACACCGTTGCCGTTGGAAGTCAGAATCCTTTCCATGGCCAATGCAGTTTTGACCGGGAGGGTGCTCTTTTCAACAATGATCTTGGATGAATCGGCGTTTTCCAGAATCTTACGGGCTGTTTTTTCCCAGTATTGTAGGTCGGCCGCCATGCCGGCGCCTGCGCCGAAGGTTTTGGTGGGAGTGTTGACGCTGACAAAAATGATGGAGGATTCCTTGATGCTCTTCTCAATGTCCGTGTTGAAGAAAAGGTTTCTGCCTCGGGCTATACTGACCACTTCGCTGAGTCCGGGTTCATAGATGGGGAGGTTATCCGAGTTCCATTGGGCGATGCGCTCGGGGTTGATATCCACCACCGTTACTTTGTATTGGGGGCATTTGCAGGCGATCATGGCCATGGTAGGGCCGCCTACGTAACCGGCGCCGATACAGAGAATGCTTTTCTGGAAAGTCATTTAATTCCTTTCGTCATTTGGGCTCGTGGAGGTTTTTTTGGCGCGGATTTCACGGATTTCACGGATTTTTCTTTCGATGTTCGGGTAGGGGTACAGGTGATTTATGTCAGGGATTGCTGAAGAGAATGGCCATTTGGCGCCCTTGAAAAAATGATTTTTCTGACGATAAGAAACTCAATTAATTGGTCCACGCATTGGTTTAGGGGCATGAGGTCTGTGGCTACAATTAGTTCCGGGCTCTCCGGTTCTTCGTAAGGGGCTGTAAGGCCCGTCATATTTGTGATTTCCCCGACACGGGCTTTTCTGTAGAGTCCTTTCGGGTCCCTTGTTTCACACACGTCCACCGGGCAGTTCACGTAGCACTCGTAAAATGGAAGATCCGACATCAGTTCACGAACAAACATTCGACTGTTTCTGTACGGGGCGATAAAAGCGGCAAATACCAGAATACCCGAATCCACCATGAGTTTGGCTACCTCGGCAATCCGGCGGATGTTTTCTTTCCTGTCATTGGGGCTCAACCCCAGGTCGTTGTTCAGGCCGCAGCGGATATTGTCGCCATCCAGCACATAACTGCGGATGCCCATATTGAACAAACGTTCTTCGAGGGCATGGGCCAGAGGGTGGATTTTCCACTGCCGGAAAGGCCGGTGAACCAGAGAAGGGCGGTTCTATGGCCGTTTAAGCAGTGGCGGTCGGATTGATTGATGCTGCCTTGGAATGGGAATATGTTGGGTTTAATTTTTCCTCTCTTTTTTTGGCACGGATTACGCGGATTACACGGATTTTTTTCTTTCGGAAATGGGGTCACATCTTGATTTGTGAATAGCGGGGGACTACTGCAGCAATCCGGCGGATGTTTATTTTCTGTCTTTTGACATCAAGCCCGGGTCGTTGTTCAGGCCCGGTGAATCAGGCCAGGGAGTTTCCCGTCGCTCTCGTGCTTGTGATCAATGAAGTCCAGGGCCGGTTTGTGGCGGGCATTGTCATACCTGAATATCAGCTTGCCGCTCTTGTCCTGGCAGATGACAGCGTCAAATTGCGTATAAATAATCCTAATTCGCCTATTGTCAACATACAGTTTAAAGTCATCTTTCATGTCTTTGCTCATGGGGCGAGGCCGATTTCTTGATAAGGTTCACCCCGCTTATGTGCGCTAATATGGATAGTGACCTTTCTGTCGAGCTTTTTAAAAAAATCGAGCAATTTGTCCGTGGTAAAACGGCTAAAGTGTCCATTCATCAAATGAGATACATCCGGTTGAGCCATGCCAAGCAGTTTTGCAATTTCCCGTTGTTTAAGTCCCATGTCTTTCAGGATTTTGGTGACATGAAAACCCAGTTGCGCCCGTGCAAAAAGTTCGTCCGCATCTTCGAATCCTAAATCTACAAAGACATTGCCTGAGCTTTCTTCAAACTCGATTTTTGCTTGATCGTTATTGCTCATTTTTCGCAAGCTCCCTTGCCTCCATGTATCTCTGTTGAATCAAATCCACCTCATGCTTCGGTGTTGCAATGCCCCTCTTGGATTTTTTCTGAAAGGCATGAAGAACATAGATTCTCTTTCCAAGCTGTACCGCTACAACTGTTCGGTACGCATCAGTATCATATCGTATGGCAATCTCGAAAACACCACTTCCAACCCCTTTGAACGGCTTGGCGTCCTTTGGCATCCCGCCAAACTGGATAAATTGCAACTCGTCACCAATAAGTTTTCGCACTTCCAATGGAAAGCCGAGAAGGTTCTTTTTCGAATGCCCCACCCAAACAACAGGTCGCAGCGCAGGAGTTTCAAAATCGATCAAAATAATTACCGCCCACAAAATATAGTAAATTTACTATAAAACTAAAGCCGGGTTCTTTCAAGCCCTTTTTGCTCTGTTTCCTGTTTTTATTCTATCGATCATTTTGCCCCCCAGCCAGTTTATCCGTTGCCTCGATTATTCTACTCACAAGATCTTTTGGGGGCCGCCCACATAGCCTGCGCCGATGCAGAGGATGTTTTTTTGGCGCGGATTTCGCGGATTACACGGATTTTTTGTTTTTTTGTTGTTGCACTAAAATTCAAGCATCTGAATTCTTAGTGCTCAGAACCCGCCAGATGCGGATAAATCCTTCGGAGTGGGAAAGGAAAAGGAATAAATCAGACGATGCTCTGGTTCGGGTAATTCAGTATTAAGGGATGGATGAGATCCTGGAAGAGAGGCCCGGGATCACGACAGAACCAAGCCCTGACGGGCGGGAATTACGATTTCATGCTGAATGAAATTGTACCAGTCCCGGGATTAGGTTGAAATGGCTATCCTTTGAAAAGAGTTGATAACCGTACTGAAACGCAAGAGCTGCAATCCAGATATCATTGGTAGGTATAGGCGTTCCCGCCTTCTTCAAATTGTTTAGTATTGAAGCGTAGAAGTCAGCCGTGCTTCCATCAATAGGGTGTACAACGACTCTCGGAGAATCCAAAAAAAGATTAAGCTCTTCCCTGTTCCTGGTTTCACGGCTCCCGCCTTTGAAACCTGAAAAAAGCTCACCGATGCTGATCGCTGAAAAGCCAATCACATCAATTCTTCTCAACGCATTCACCACGTCGACATCCCCCTTCATGGCAAACGAATATATGTTGGTGTCGATCAATACCTTTTTCATTTCCAGAGCTCCTGATCGACTTGTCGCTCTTGATCTATCTTCACATGAATTTTTTTGAATTCGTCGTCGCTCCAGCTACCAAACAAATGATCCAGGTCATCGTATTCTCGTGAGAATTGTATTCCTTTTTTGAGTCCAAGGCCTTCCTTGATAATTTCAAGCGCCAGTTGATTGATGCTTTTGCTCTGTTTTGCGGCCGCTAATTTGAGTTTGTCGGCGACTTCCGGCCCAACACCTCTGATTGTGACAGCCTTCATAGTAACCCCCCAATTATGATGTCATTGCGTGCTATCACTTTGACATCATCATATGGCATTTGTCAAGGATGAAAAATCTGGTGTCACATCTTGTGTAATGGGGTCTCGATATTGGTCCTGTCAAGAAAAAGCGACAAAGGATACCGGGTTTATTATGGACACGATGGTGAAACAGTGGAACCAAGGTCAAAGTTACAGCTTTATTGCGAATCTATCCATACCCATTCGGATTACTTTTTTGCCAGCGCCATGCATCGGAACACATTTCCGCTATGCCGTACTTGGCATCCCATCCCAATTGGCTTTTTGCTTTTGACGGATCGGCATAACAGGTTGCGATATCGCCGGGTCTTCTATCAACTATTTTGTGGGGTATCTTTTTGCCGGATGCGTTTTCAAATGCCCTTATAATTTCGAGGACACTATAACCCCGCCCGGTTCCCACATTGAATATTTCGACCCCCGCATCAAATTCAAATCGATCGAGCGCCTTAATATGGGCCCGGGCCAGGTCGACCACATGAATATAGTCCCTTACACCGGTGCCGTCCGGTGTGGAATAGTCATTTCCAAACACGGAAAGCGACTGGAGTTTTCCCACCGCAACCTGTGAAATAAAGGGAAACAGGTTATTCGGCAACCCGTTTGGATCCTCGCCGATACTGCCGCCGGCATGTGCCCCGACCGGATTGAAGTAGCGTAACAGGACGATGTTCCATTTTTTGTCGGAGATGTGTAAGTCGTTCAATATTTGCTCAATCATGAGCTTTGATCGCCCATAGGGATTTGTGGCTGATACGGGAAAATCCTCTTTTATGGGCACCGTCGCAGGATCACCGTAAACTGTGGCGGAAGAGCTGAATACCAGGTTTTTCACATGGTGTGTTTTCATGGCATGACAAAGGTTCAGGGTCCCGGTCAGGTTATTGTGGTAATATTGAAGTGGAATATCGACGGATTCCCCAACAGCCTTTAATCCGGCAAAATGGATGACTGCATCGATTGATGAGTCACGAAAAACCTGATCCAATGCATCTTGATCGAGTAAATCAACTTCATGGAACACTAACGTTTTGCCTGCGATTTGTTGGACACGATTTAATGATTCTTTTTTACTGTTTGCCAGATTGTCGACAACCACGACCTTACGTCCCGCCTGTAGAAGCGCGACGCAGGTGTGACTGCCGATGTAGCCGGCGCCTCCGGTTACCAGTATTGTTCCAGGGGTTCTTGTTTGGGATTTCATTGGCTCTGGGGATTTATTTATTTGAAGATGAACGTCCAACATCGAACGTCCAACATCGAACATCGAATGTGGAACATCGAATGTGGAATAAAAAGAACAATTTAAAAGGCACGGAAAAAACCCTCAAATTTCAACATTCGTCATTTCATTCGACGTTGGACGTTCATCTTTTCCCGAGCTCTCTCTTAACCGCAAGACCAATCTTTTCCAGCAAAAACGGTTTTTTCACATATTCACCCGCACCCAGGCGCCGGAGTTCGCTGATGCGGCCGGTTTCGGAGAATCCGCTGGCAATGATGGCTTTCTGACCGGGGTGCAGTTCAAGGATTTTCCGGTAGGTATCGAGGCCGTCCATACCCGGTTCCATAATCATATCGAGCACCAACAAATCGACTTTGCATGTTTCGAGGGATTTAACCGCTTCTTCGCCGCTTGCAACCGAACAGGTGGCATACCCCAGTTCTTTCAGCATGGCCGATGCGATCTTCCTTTGTTCCCTTACGTCATCCACAATCAAGACCGATTCCCCGTTGCCCATGATGGAGGAATTGAAGAGTTCGGATTTATCTTCAAGCGGTTTTTCACGGGTAACGGGAAAATAAAGCGTGAAAGTGGTTCCCTCTCCTTCAGTGCTTTGGACATCGATATACCCGTTATGGTCCTTCACCGTTCCCCATACCACCGTCATGCCGAGGCCCGTTCCGCTTCTTCCCATCTTCTTTTTGGTATAGAAGGGCTCGAATATTTTCTTTATGTCATCCGGCGAAATACCCATTCCGGTGTCGGCAACCGTGAGAACCAGGTAATCACCCTCCTGGACGTTGTCATAGCCCCTGATGGGTCTGTCCATATACCGGTTCTCCGTGGAAACGGTAATCCGCCCCCCTAAGGGCATGGCCTCGGCCGCGTTTGAAATCAGGTTCATGACGGTTTTGGAGAGGTGCGTGGATGATCCTGTTATGTTGAGTGCGTCAGCTGCGAAACGGGTCTCTAAATCAACACCCGGGTGATACGTCTTCAGTTTTTTACACTCGGGGCTTCTTAAATATTCAGTGATCACATCGTTTAGATTCACCACCCCGGAAACAACAACGCCTCTCCTCGCCAAAGTCAACAGGTCCTGAACAACCGCGGCCGCCTTTTCTCCTGCTTTTTGTATGGTATGAAGCGGTTTTCTTAAGGGGTTGTCTTCGGGGAGTTGCAGCAACAGCAATTCGGGGTAACTCACCAGGCCGGATAGGATATTATTGAGATCGTGCGCCACGCCGCCGGCCAGCGTTCCGATGGCTTCCATCCTTTCCGCCCGTTGTAATTGCGCTTCCATCTGCTGCTGCTCGCTCACATCATTTAATATGACAATCGGGTATTTGTGCTCATTTTCACCAACCAACATGAGGTTTACTGAGATATGTTTATCATTGGGCGATATTCGGCAGGTATCCTTAATGGGTTGCTGTTTATCACCCATCTCATCCAACTGCTTTTGAATCCTTTGGCGGTCCGTACCCGAAAAAAGATCGGCGAAATTTGATCCCGGCAAATCGTCTTCGGAAATGCCGATGATGGAAACTGCGGCAGGGTTGGCATAAACGATCGCGCCTTCAGGGGTAAGCTCCAGAATTCCCTCGGTCATTATGTTCAGTATGACCTCGTGGTGTTTTTCGGAAAACGCCCACTCATTTGAATGGTTTTGCTGGTGCATATTTCCAGGTCCTCTTAACTGTAGACAGTTTCTAGTTTTTTTGACACTGAGCAAGAAACGCTTCCAGTGCAACCTCCGTCTCCCGCTCGAACGCCATGAACTGCACCCCGCAACGTTTCTTGGGGACAACGGAGTGTGCATACGAACCCAATAATTTATCCTCTACCCGGACAACCCTGCAAGGGAGCGTTACCGGCCGGCAACCGCTCTTCGGAATAAAGATGTCTATCTCTCTTTCCCGTCCGATTTCAGGGTCTGCGTCATAATCATTTGAAAAAAATAGACATTCAAACGCCATCCCTCCTTCGCTGATGTCGTTGATCTTTCCGAACTCGGCAAAAGGGTTGAGGGTCGCTATAGCGCCTTCCGGCGGGGTGTACCGCTCAAATTGTCGCTGTTCAGGATGATCCATGGGATTACTCCTTGTTCATCTTTCCTTTTGATCATGAACGGGCAATGGCGCCACCACAATAGCAGCAAGAACGGTAAACAAAATCGCATTGGCCGGGATATGCAGGTTGAAGTCGGTGATGCTGTGAAACAGAATAGCCGTAATCCCGGTCATGGACCCGAGGGTGGTTGCGCGTACGAGACGGCTCGGGTTTTTCAGCTTTTTAAACCCTT
>Ga0233431_1006227_pt1 | contig 10905 bp, 10 predicted proteins | sample SI_118_April2016_FD_179867 | JGI IMG/M metagenome (GOLD analysis project Ga0233431, IMG submission 179867) | Seawater microbial communities from Saanich Inlet, British Columbia, Canada - SI_118_April2016_200_MG | ecosystem: Environmental > Aquatic > Marine > Inlet | place: Canada: British...
CCGGGTACGATGATCCCAAGGAAGCTCATGCCCACGAAAAAGGTTCCACCGAAGGTCCACAGTGCCGATGATCCGACGGCCGGATTTCTTGGTGGGGTTTTGAGTGCTGCCGGTGGCTTTCCCTCTAGCCCTTCGGCGCCGGCAGATGTGAGATCTTTTTCTCCCATGCTCTCAAGATGTTCGATCAGAGACGTTTCATGTAACAGGAGGGGATCGTATTCAATCGTTATGCTGGCGCAGAAATGGTTTTTGCGGACCCGGTCCACACCGGGTTTTAAAGAGAGATAACCAGCCACTTGTGACATCACTCCCTTTCGATGCATAAGGCGCGGGAAAACAACGCGAAGCCTTCCGGGAATGGCATGCGCTGTTTCAAAGGCCAGAAGAGAATCAAATGAGGCCTCTGGCGATGCTGTCCCGTTTTCTTCGTGGTTTTGCTTAATGGGGTGCAGGGTGCCCATCTGCCGCCTTTCTCGGTTTTATCAACGTTCAGTGAACGGAAGCGAAATATCGTTCTCTGTAAGGATGCGCTTCTCTTATGCCCTTTTTGGAAAAAACGATCTGCCACAATTGATTCCTTCTTGACCTGAAACTGCCGGCACACGAAAGAAGATAATAGGTCCACATACGGTAAAACCGCTCGTCATATTTATCTTTGATCTTGGCCCAGTTTTTCTTAAAATTGTCGTACCATACCATCAACGTCTTGTCGTAGTATTGCCCAAAGTTATGCCAGTCTTCGAGCACGAACAGCCCCTCGATTGCCTCGGCAATCTGTTTTGAGGAAGGCAGCATTGAATTGGGGAAAATATATTGATTGATCCATGGGTCGTTTGAATTCACCGAAGTGTTTCCGCCGATGGTATGGAGCAAAAAAAGGCCGTCATCCTTCAGGCATTGATGGACAACTTTCATGAAAGTTCTGTAGTTTTTAAAGCCCACATGCTCGAACATGCCTATGGAAATGACACGATCAAATTTTTCTCTTACTTCCCGGTAGTCCTTCAGCTCGATTTTAACATCAAGAGGCCGGCAGCAGCTGTTTGCATATTCCACCTGCTCCCGGGATACGGTTACGCCATATATTCCGGCGCCGTATTTTTCAGCGGCAAATTTTGCAAATCCGCCCCAGCCGCATCCAATGTCCAGGACCGTCATGCCCGGCTTCAGCCCTATCTTCCGGCAGATCAGGTCTAACTTGGCTTCCTGTGCGGCATCCAGTGTTTCAGCTTCTTTCCAATAGGCGCAAGAATAATTGAGGCCCTTATCCAGCATAATGGAAAAAAGGTCATTACCGGTGTCATAATGCCGTTCCCCGATGATATAAGCCCTGGATCTACTTTGTGCGTTCAGGAGTTTTGCCTTCAGTACTGTCCACAGTGCTGCTACAGAAGCCGCTTTCGGTTTTTTGTCCAGGCGGTTCTCCATTATTTTTTCAAAGAATTGATCAAGGGCGTCACAGTCCCACCAGCCATCCATGTAACTCTGCCCCAGAGCAAGGGAACCACCCGATAGAACCCTTTCATAAAAGTCAGGGTTGTGTATCCGCATATCCCAGGGTCTATCCCCGTTGATCTGGACACCCGAAGAACCCAGCATTTCGCACACAATATCTTTTGGCTGTGAGGCTTTCACAAGATGATCCCCCGTTGTTTCGAGAACCGCATGATCTGATCAACCGCCAGCATTTTGCCTCTGGGTACAACTTTATCGAGGCCGCCCAGTTCATTTGATACGATAAAAAAGCCTAAGCTGCAAGCCCATTTTTGTGGCAACGCACCTGGCGTTTCTGCGGGTTCGCAATCCAAAGGAATTATCTTGATCCAACCAACGAATCCATCTATTGTGGGAATCGAAACTGAAAGCGCCCGGACCGGCACCACAAGAAAGATACTATTGGAAGCGAGAAAGGACATATCATGAAAAAATCCGTCAAGTTTTTTTGTCTCTTCAGGATCATCATCATTTCGTTATTGGCAGTGGTTTTTAGTGCAGGCTCTGTTTCCGCAGGGGGGGATAAAATCACAAAGGAGGAAGTGATCAACGCACAGAAGGCATGGAGCGATGCGGTGGTAGGTCTTGGAAAAAAATACACGGACGGTCAGGACTACAGGCAGGCCGCCAAAACCCTTTTGGATGATTTATACGCTTATCAGACAGGTCAGGTCCTGTTTAAACCCACCAAGGCTGCGGATATCAGATTTCGAACAACGAAAGAAGGGGCCCTAAGCTATTTTGTTGGACACAATAAGAGTTTTCCCGAGGACAAGGGGTTCGCCCTGAAACCGTGGATCGACGTCCGGTTTAAGAATGCCGGAATCTATATCAACGGCGATGTGGCCATGGCCATGGGAAAATACTTCTTTACGCCCCTGAAAGGAAATGTCGTAAAAGTCGAATACGCATTCGGCTATGTAAAGGACCATGAAGGAAAGCTCAAGATCATCCTGCACCATTCCTCTCTTCCCTACACCAACTGACCGGATTGCAGATGGTCGTGATAAATCAACCTTTGATTTTCAAATGAAATGCGGTCAAAGTCGGATCTTCCAGATGCCATGAACCACACTGAAACAAATGAGCGACTGCCGGTTGTTACAACCTCTTTTCTGGTGATGGGAAATGTCCTGGGGGTGGGTGTCCTCGCGCTTCCCATCAAGTGCGGGTTGTGCGGATTTGTCCCGGCTCTGATCTCCATTGTCGTGGTATGGGCCGTTATGCTGGTTTCCGCCTGGGTGATCGCCTACAAAATCAATATTGAAAAAAGTGACAGCTTTGATATCCCCTCGTTTTTTGGGAATTCCCTGGGGAAAGCGGGGAAATGGGTTGCCATCGTCTGCAACCTGATCCTGCTTTACGGTGTTCTGGTGGCGTATCTGGGCGGGATATCCACCATGGTATTTTCACTGGTGAAGAATTCCTTTCCCAACCTGCCCATCTCCCCATCATTAATCACGATTATCTATTTCTGCATCTTGACAACCATGATCCTGTTTGGAATGGAAGCGCTGCGGAAAGGTAATATGGTTGTCATCGCCGTCATCTGGATTACCTTTTTCGGTCTGGTACTGACCGGAGTCAGTCACTTTGATGTGGAAAAACTGAATTACACGGACTGGAAACTGATGGTGGTCGGCCTGCCCGTTGCCGTATCGGCATTTCATTTTCACAATATCATCCCCACCGTGTCCCGTGCGCTCAAGCATGATGTGGTAGCGTGCCGGAAGGCCATCTTCCTAGGGGTATTTCTTGGATTGTTGATTAATTTGGTCTGGGTCACGGTGGTGTTGGGGACCATGACTGAAAATGCATCTGGCCTTACCAAAAACAGTATTGAAGAAGCCTACTGGCACGGTCTTCCGGCCACAGTCCCCATGTCGGAAATCTTGAAATCGAGGTTGTTCACCATTTTTAGTACGGTTTTCGCGGTATTTTCCGTCACGGCTTCCTATATGGCAAACAGCGCAGGATTGCTTGGATTCATCAGGGATATGACGGTGACCTATCTGAAGAAAGACAGTCGTTTCCTGGTGGGGTGCATATCGTTTTTGCCGCCCCTGATCATTGCCCTGGTTTATCCCCATATTTTTCTGAGTGCCCTGGATATTGTGGGGGGGGTGGGGGAGACGGTTCTTTTTGCAATCCTCCCGGCCTTTATTCTGATTCAAATGGTCAGGTCAAAAAACCGTATCCTAACCCTGGTGGGGGTTGTCATGCTCATTATCGGTGCCATTGTGCTGGTGTATGTGGTGGGCGACAAGTTGAATATCATCGACCTGGTTCCCCCCGATCCGAATCCTCCCATATTGTTTCGCTGATTGGGGCCCTTACATGGGTTTTGATTCATTAGAAGTCTTCGGGAGTGGGATATGAACCGACTCATCCACACTGCGCAAATGCAGGTCCCGTTGGGGAAAAGCGATTTCAATTTTGGCTTCCCGGAAACGCCGGTCAATCTCCTGGTGAATCTGCGACCTTGTCTTCAGCCTTTGATCAACATCCAATATCCAGACGCGAAGCTCGAAGTCGAGGGAGTTCGCCCCGAAGCTCAGAAACAGCACCTGGGGTGCGGGGGTTTTAGCCACGGACGAATTTTTCTCGCCACACGCCGCCAGAGTTTCAATCACCAGAGGGACATCGGATCCATAGGCCACGCCCACCGGTATGATAACCCGTACGCGACGATTGCCAAGGGTCCAATTGGTTACCTCGTTGTTGACCATATTGGCGTTGGGAATAATCAGGTCCGCCTCGTCAAAGGTCTTGACGGTTGTGGATCGAAGGCCGATTCTTTTGACTGTCGCATATTGCCCGCCAATTTCAACCATGTCCTCCACCCTGACGGGCCGTTCAAAGAGAAGAATGAGGCCACTGACAAAATTGTTCACAACGCCTTGCAAGCCAAAGCCGATGCCAACCCCAAGGGCGCTCAGAATAATGGTCAGTTTTGTGATTTCGAACCCGAGTATGGTGAGCGCCAGCAAAAAACCGATAAGTACGAGGGCATAATGAACCAACCGTCCCACTGAAATCCGGATACCCCTCTCAACCTGACGTTTGAGAAGCACCTCATCCATGAGCAGTTTCTGAAGAATCCAAGAGAGGAGGAGTGAACCATAAAAGAAGCCCGTTGCGACAATCAGCAAGCCAATGCTAATCCGTTGGTCTCCCAGGTTGAATCCCCATGACAACAGGCCTTTCATGGCCTTACCAAAGTTATCGTAAGCGCCCCAGTATACAAGAAGGACAGGCACTAGAACCAGACCCCATATGGTCACATTCAGAAAAATTCCCGCACGGCGAATAATGGTCTCGGTATCACTGTAAAGCACCGTCGTTCGCTGAAGAGGAGATCTACGGAACAGCCATTCCAGGCCCCCGTGAATCATATAGGTGAACAACATGATGGTAATCACAACCATTAGGGAGCGCATCAGGGATATGAACAGAAATGCGGCCAGCCCTCTTTGGCCCGAAATCTGGGCAATAATGACGTAACCGAAATAAAAGGAGAGCAGCCGCAGGGACCAGGTATAAAAGTCCTGGTTTTTGTGATGCTGACTTTCCTTGGCCCACTTCAAGCAGAATAGCACACCTGCCAGGGATGCCAGAAGTGTGTATAGCCGTATCAGTGGAACCGGCAGGCTGATCACATACAGGAATCTTGCGATGATTAAAACAATTATCAATCCAAAAACAAACTGATTTTTCCATGCCGCGTTATTCAGGGGTTTTGTCAGGCGGACCAGGGAGATGCTGCCGATAATCAATATGAGCAGATTCCAGGTCTCGGGAGAACCATAATAGGCATAAATCCATAAGACTGGCATTGTCCCTAAGAATACCCCTGCGGAAAGAGGCCGTAAGCCAAGAAACCGCCAGCGGTTTGAGATTTTGAGCTTTTCTCGGTTTCGATGGATGGCGACGACCAAAACGAGGGTGAGGACAATTTGAAGGAGAATGCTCCATCCCTGTTTCGAAAAAAACCGTTTGTCCGGCCATGGGATTTCATCCAGACCTTGCTTCACGTCATGCCACAATTTCCCTCCGAATTGAGACCAATAGATTGAGGAAAACATGGGTGGCACTCTGTCAATCAGAAACCCACGCCCCTTGGACAGGGTCATGCTGTCTATCCGGGTAGAGAGAGTGTCTATTTCTTCCTGGATATGACTGGCCCTCTCCTGCAACTTCAGCATTGCCGCCATCTGCGAAAGGATAAGATTCAAGGCTTTGCTGATCGTGCCATTGGCCTTTTCAAAGGTGGATTTGACTTGATTGTAAGTGCCTTCTTCAAGCAGGAATATCTGCCATTCATGCCAACGATTTTTCTCCGCCAGCCACTCTCTTCTCCAATCACTGAGTGTCCTTACCGCCTTGCCGAGGACGTTGTTGATGTCATCGAAAAATTCCCGTTCTTCTTCAAATGCTTCCCCGATCGAAATGAATCTATTGAGACTGCTTTGCTTGGAATTTTTCAGCCGTTCTAATTGATTAACAGGGTCCTTCAAGTTTGTCTCAATCACGACTAACTTGCTTTCGATTTCAGATATATCCAGAACCACATTAATTTTGTTTTCAAGCGCAGCCAAATGGCGGGCCATTCTTGTGGCTGAGGGGATAATATCGGCCAGATCCGGTGTGGGCGCAGCTGATTCTTGTTTAGGCCCGGGAGTTTGATCAAGTTTGGATTGCTCGTGTGGCAACGCGTGGCTTGACATAAGAATTCCAGCAATCAACAGTACGATCCCAAGGATTTTCTTTGCAGAAAGTGTCATGATTTATTCCTTTTCAGAATCAACGAAAGACGGGTTCCCAATCTGTAAATAGTTATTATGGAAAAAGCCTCAGGGTCTCGGCAAAAATTAAATGAGCACGATCGAAGGAATCACCCTGTACTTTCAAGCCTTTTCCATTCCTTCCTTCATATCTTCCCTCTAAAACCATCCTTTGCGCTTGAATTTGATAAGCATGAAAACTGCGATACCGATCATGGCCACCCAGACCAGCAGATACGCGTACTTAATTTTAAGTTCCGGCATATGCTCGAAATTCATACCGAAGACACCCGCGATAAATGTCAGTGGGATAAAGATGGCAGCAAAAATAGTGAGCACCTTCATCACCTCATTCATCTTATGGCTCATGATGGATAAGTGGGTATCCAAAATATCGGCGACAAGAGCACGGAAACTACCGGCCGTGTCACTTACCTGCATGAAATGATCCTTGGCGTCCTGAAGGTATAGGCGGGTTTCCTTCGTAATCAACAGCGCTTCCTCTTTGGTTATGCCCGTCAGGACTTCTCCAAGGGGTAAAACCGCTCTCATAAAAAGAAGCAATTCTCTTTTGATCATTTGACTATCGTTTACCAACTCCAAATTTGAATTCTCGCTCAATTCAGTTTCCAGTTCCTCAATCTTTTCACCGTACTTTTCAAGAATGACATAATAGTGGTCTACAATAGAATCGATGAGGCGATAGGCCAAATAATCACATCCTGATGCACGCGTTCTGCTGCCCTCCACGCGGATCCGTTCTCGAATGCCATCAAAGGCATCCCCTGGTTTTTCTTGGAAGGAGATCAGAAATTGCTTGCCGAGAATTAAACTGACATTTTCTTTTTCGAATGAGTCGCTCTCATCAGAATGGGTGATCATCTTCAGCACGATGAAAACATAATCGTCATAAAACTCTATCTTTATCCGTTGCCTCGGATCGAGTATGTCTTCCAGAACAAACGGATGAATATCGAATATCTGGCCTATTTCAGCGATGAGGTTCGTATCATGAATGCCGTCAATATTGATCCAGTTGTTTGAAACTGTCTCTTTAATGTGTTTGAGTTCGGACGCGGCTTGAATTTCTTCTTCTTCACAGCTTCTTTGATCGAACTCAAAGAGCGTAATGACCTCGGGCTCCTCGGATTTTTCCACCAATTGGGCCAGGGTGCCCGGGGCTTGTCCTAACTTCTTGCCGGCTTTCTGGTAGAGTTTCAGAGGTATGCTTTTCACGGTACTCATGATTTAATCTCCTGATTTGATTTATCTCGCTCATCCCCATTTGAGGGGTAGGGATAAACTGATCAGCGTAAAGGCGGATCGTCTGGCCCCGGGACGTGACTTGATGTGATTACACCACTTTCTCATCAGGCTCATATCGATTCCTCCAATCCACAGACCAAAGGTTTACAATTGGTCACGATGCGGCCGTTGGAAATGCATTTTTTTCGCTTTCCCCAAATTTAGATTTCAACCTCATAGAGGACATATTCGCCGGACTTGCCTTTTAACGTGGTCCGATACATTTTATGCTTCTCCACCAACCCTTGTACTGCCTCATAGGCCGATTGGGAGATCAGCAGCTTTGTGCCGAAATCCTTATTCGCAGTTTCTATCCGACTTGCAAAATTAACCGCGTCTCCGATAGCGGAAATTTTACTCATCATACCTGTTTCAAAACTGCCTACGATAACGTTCCCTAGATTAATTCCTGCCCTGATCCGAAAAGACCAATCATACATTTGATTGAGATATCCGTTAAACTTTGTCAAAGCCGCGTTCATGGCATTAACAGCATTGATGGCACCCAATACAGGGTTCTCGTTATCTTCTATTGCTCCAAACAACGCCAAGATGCCGTCTCCCGACACATCGCTGATAACACCTTTGTGTTGCACAATAATCTGGTTCATCGTTTGATAGTAACGATTTAAAACATGCACGACATCATAAGCAGGGAGATTCTCAGCAAATCCGGTGTAGTTTTCGATATCGGTGAAGAGGATCGCCAAATCCTTCTCTTGTCCAAGTTTGGTGCCGGGCGCATCACCAAATTGCCTTAAGATAATTTTGATATCCAATTCATCAACGACCGGACGTCTAATCGTAATGTTCCCATTTATCTTGGTTTGGCAGGCCAATCGAATATTCTGCGGTAATTCCAGCTTCTCGGCTAACTGCTTTTCTTTATCATTTCTGGGCCGGCAATTGCTCAATCCGTCCATGATATAGACCCGGCAGGTTGTGCACCGAGCATTGCCGCCACAAACATGGATGTGATTGATTTTGGCTTTGTTTATGGCTTCCAATATTGTGCTGTCCGGAGACGCATAAATTATCTTGTTGTCTGTTTGAGAGAATATTTCGAACACGATGTCACCTGGTTTTCACCTGCAGATTAATGATTATGTCGTTTTACGATCCGATTTTTGCCATGTGGCGATGGAACATATTGAGATTATTGACGGCAGTTTCATCACATTTGTCCCGGCTCTGAAGCCGGCGGCGCGTACCGCAGCTCCTTTGCGGGATAGGGGCGTCAGGTTACAATTTTCCAAGCTCATAGTGATTTTCAGCCGCAATCCGCACCCTCTACCTCCAACCCACTTGAACGGTTCTAAGGGGCGGGTCATCCCCCTGCCTCATCATCCGACCGGAATGGTCAGCACCGGAACCTGCTGTTGGATTCCCTCCGGGTTGATGCGGAGTCTGAACATGAACTTGATGAGCCGAAACGACTCCTTGCTCCTTGAGTCGGTCGCCTCGATGTAGAACCACCAGCCGCGAAACGGAATCGAAACAACTGCGTTCTCCGGCTGTTCCTCGGATGAACGGATGGTGATAAGACGGAACTTCGGCAATCCGTGCCAGCCACCCGGTTCGACGATGCCTGCCTCGAGGTGCGGTTTGGGCACTTCGACCATCCTCGCGGCGAGACGGAGCCAATCGAGCACTGAGCAGGTCTCCACATAGATCGTGTCTTCCGCATCCACATCGACCGATGGGCCGAATGGAAGCTCGATCTTCCTCCCGTCGATCACCTGCGCTCCGACCCCAATCAGGTCGAAGTACTCGCGGATGGCATCATGGTCTTTTTCCGAATAGCCGCTGAAGATGACGACATATGTGGGTCTGTTATCGTCGGAGCCGGGCGTGCGGCCGAAACGCGCGATTCCCGCTTCACGGAACATGTTAGAAAGCATGAAGGCTTTTTGGACCTCCGGCGGTAACGGAGCATCAAAGGGCACCTTCAAGTCGTTCCAACGCTTGTAAAGCAGACGGTGAACGATATGGCGCTCCTTCGCCGACAACAAGAGCAGGAATCCTTCCTCGATACTGAACGGCATAACCAGACTGCGGAGCACGGCCTCACCCTGCACCGGAACGTAAGAGATCGTGGGGTTCTCCTCGTAAGCGGCTCCGAGGGAAAGCGGCACCATCTGTGTGGAATCAGTGCTGCCCCATGCTTGGAATTGCGCGCCCACGCTCCCCCGGAACTTCACGTTCGCCGCCACGCTGGAGACCGACAGCATGCCGAAGGTCTGGCCGTACCGCTCGTGGACGATCGCGTTCAGGAGCTGCTGGTCTTCGGTGTAGTTGATCACCTCGTTGTAGGCCATACGGCCGTTCGAGATGGAAGATGGCCCCACCCCGGCGCAACCGCCGGTGAGAACAGCGGCAATCAGCATCATCACCATGAGAAGTCCCCATTTCATGTTTTCTCCTTCCATACGTTAATCCGGCTGGGGCACTAGCGGCGTGTACCACAGCTCCTTCGGGACGATCTTGGGTTCGGGCGGGTCATCCCTGTAAGCCGGTGTCATGATCTGCACGCCATTTTCGTTGAAGACATCCTGAATGTTGCGATGCATTTCGGTGTACAGCTTCAACATCTGTGAAGCATCATCACAATAGGCATTGAGTTCGTAGTTCACTGCGAAGTCCGCCAGCGATTTCTGACGTATGAACGGCCTGGGTTCCTTGAGAAAACCCTCGGTACGTTCGGCGGCCAGTAACAGCATGGCCTCCACCTGCCGCCACGGTACCTCGTAACCGATCCCGGCCGTGGTATGCAGAATCAGGCCCTGGCGGCGGGCCATGGTGCTGTAGTTCGTTATTTCGCCGTTAAGGATGGTTGAATTCGGGATCACGACCTCTTCGTTCTTGGACGTCCGCAAATGGGTGACCAATACGCGCATTTCAGTGACATCACCCACGGTGTCACCGATCTTTACCCGGTCGCCAATTCTGAAAGCACGCCGGTAGGTCATGGTGTAGCCGGCGATCACGTTGGAGATCACGGAGGTGGAACCGAGAGAAAACAGGACACCCAGCAGAATCGAGACCCCCTTGAAGGCCGCGGACTTGGATCCTGGGATATATGGATACGCGATCACCAACGCGAAGATGATGATCCCCACCCGCACAATTCGATGGGTCGGCCACGCCCATTCGGGTTCGAATCCCTTGATTTGCAGACTATTGTTATCTATCGCGGCAAAAATGCTGCGGGCCAATTTCAATCCATAACGGGTGATGAAATACACCACTGCCAGAAACAGGAGGTGTGGGATAAAATCGATGACGGCATCCACCATGCCGCCAAGGGGCCCCGCCACGAATT
>Ga0233431_1006228_pt1 | contig 10904 bp, 9 predicted proteins | sample SI_118_April2016_FD_179867 | JGI IMG/M metagenome (GOLD analysis project Ga0233431, IMG submission 179867) | Seawater microbial communities from Saanich Inlet, British Columbia, Canada - SI_118_April2016_200_MG | ecosystem: Environmental > Aquatic > Marine > Inlet | place: Canada: British...
TCTTCAAAATCATTGTCTGTAACAATTAAGATGTTATCACTTGCCACGTCACTTCCTTTTTTAAATTATTAATGATAAAAACGACTTAAAGTATTGAAATAATTATGTCTGGATTTTATTTATTTAATTTCCAGCACTCTTCGATTAGCATATTGGATAGATATTTTTACGTCTACTTAAAAAAAGCCCTCCATTGATCAAAAAAAAAGCTCGCAGAATACGCATCAATATTTTATAATGATACCAGTATATTTTAAAACTTTTTCAAGGGATCAATTAATTTAAGCTATTTAAACGCTGGTATCTCGCTAGGTTAATTCTCATTTTTAAATTTACTTTCTCATCCCAGCTAATAATCAATTTACAGAAACAGGTTTAAATGCAAAAAATGATTAATGACAATCATGACACTGTTTGTCTGAAACCTTGACCCGTTTTAGTTTTATCTTGCCTCTGAATTTATATTTTTGTTATGGGATCTAAAAAAGTTGCCGTTGCTATGAGCGGTGGAGTTGACAGTTCCGTAACCGCCCATCTATTAAAAGAACAGGGTTTTGATATTTTCGGTGTCCTTATGGATTTATGGAGACCTTCTGGCCAGAATAATCAATTTAGTAAATTTCAAACCGCAAAGATTGATGCACAAAAAGTTGCCGACGAGATCGGTATTCCGTTGGAAATTTTAGATTTTAAGGATGTCTTCAAAGAAAAAGTTGTTGAAAATTTTATTTCAACCTACCAATCCGGTCAAACCCCGAACCCTTGTGTTATTTGCAATAAGAAGATAAAATTCGGGCTACTTTTAGACTATGCACTTGCAAAAGGGGCTGATTACTTAGCAACCGGACACTATACTATTATTAACAAAACTGAAAATATTTTCTCTCTACATAAAGGAAACGATCCTCTAAAAGATCAAAGTTATTTTTTAAGCCAATTAAATCAAACCCAGTTATCAAAAATCTTTTTCCCTCTTGGGACCTATTCCAAAGATCAAATCAGGAAAATTGCTAAATCAATTGGCCTCCATGTTGCTGAAAAAGCTGAGAGTCAGGATATTTGTTTTATTGATGACAACAATTATCGCGGGTTTTTAAAACAATACTCGAAACATGTTATTCCTCCCGGAAACATTGTGAATTTAAAGAGAGATGTTTTGGGGAAACATAATGGCTTATTTAACTATACTATTGGTCAACGAAGAGGGTTAGGGGTATCTTATAGTGAACCACTTTATGTGATAGATATTAACCTGGGACGCAACGAATTGGTTGTTGGGACGCAATTAGAAAGAAACCGGAGTGAGTTAATTGCGGAACAGGTTAATTTTATTGATGGTGTCTTTCCCGAAAAGCTGGTTGATATTGAAACAAAAGTCAGATACTCTGCTAAAGCAACTTTAGCTGATTTAACAAAAATTGGTGACGATAAGTACCATGTTCATTTTCATTCTGCAATCAAAGACATTACCCCCGGTCAATCTGTTGTTTTTTACACTGGAAATCAACTGCTGGGTGGTGGAACCATACATTAACAAAATAATACCAATGGAAACATTAAATATATTGTTTGAATCTCCGCTAGGAATCGTTATTTTTATATCTGCCTATTTGTTAGGATCTATTCCTTTTGGATTTCTAATCGCAAAAATATTTTTAGGCTATGATATCAGAACTGTTGGTAGTGGAAATATTGGAATGACTAACATGGTTAGAACTGGCGGAAAAATTCCTGGTATTGCAACGTTTGTGTTTGATGTTGGCAAAGGAAGTTTAGCTGTTTTTATAGCAATTTATTTTGTGAAATTAGAGCAACTACCGGAAATAGTGACAATCCTGGCTGCTTTCTTAGCTGTTTTTGGACATACATGCTCTATTTTCCTTAAATTTAAAGGAGGAAAAGGTGTCGCAACAACGGTCGGTGTATTATTAATATTTAATATCAAAATGTTTTTAGCATTTGGTTTAACCTGGTTACTGGTGTTTATTGTTAAAAGAATCTCTAGTTTATCAGCTTTGATCGCTTTATTAATTTTACCCATAGCCACCTTTTATTTTTACCACTTCAGTGGAAAATTTTATCTTAGTCTGATTTTATCGAGTTATATCATTCTCCTACATCATGAAAATATTAAACGTTTGCTACAAGGTAGTGAAAATAAATTAAAAACTTCAAAGTAAAGAAAATGCCTGCAAAAGCAACTATCAAATCCGGACAGTTTATTGATCATAAATATCGGAAAATTGTATTTAAATCCTGGCTGGTAAAAAAGGCCCTGGCCCAGATATATATTGTTCACGGATTTTCAGAACATATCGATAATTATCAGGACATTATTCCTTTATTGAATAAAAACGGATTTTCCTGCCATATTATGGACTTACCCGGGCATGGTTTATCTGAAGGCATTCGGGGACATATCGATGATTTTCAGGACTATATTGAAAATCTTGATCTTTTTTTTAAATCAAACCCGTATCATCAATCAGATCTCCCTGTTTTTTTAATGGGACATTCACTCGGTGGTGCTATTGTCAACCGTTTTAGCCTGAATACCAAAGTTAATATTAATGGTATTATTTTAACTTCTCCCCTATGTGGACTTCTGTTAAATAATAAAATATTTTCACTAGTGTTTAGGCGCTTATCCCGTAAAAGTAAAACACTGCTTTTCCCAAAGCCATTCATTTTTAAACACCTCAACCGAACAGTATCCAAAGAAAAATATTATAAGACCGACCCATTGAGACTTCACTGTATCTCTCCAGCATTGTTTCTTGAATTGGAAAAAAACATCACTAAAACGAAGATATCCGCCAGTAAACTAAAAATACCCATATTAATTTTCGCCAGTTCAAAAGATAAGGTCGTTTCTTTTGATGCTATTATACGATATTATCAAACCGTTTCCAGCAAGGACAAAAAGCTAATAACCTATGGGGAAGCAATGCACGAACTACTTCAGGAAGAAGAGCACAGCCAAATTATTAAAATTGCTTCTGATTGGATTAAAAAAAGAATTTGAATTTAATAATCATCCATTTTCAACATTTCAAATATCCTGGCTTTCGTCTGACAATAAATATATAAAATTAATGGATATCAAAAGATTCGGTTTAGCAAGTTTTTCAGGGGTATTATTAGCTTTAAGCTATCCTTCATATAATCTTTATTACTTGCAGTGGGTTGCTTTTATCCCATTACTGTTTTCTCTAAAAGATCAATCCATAAAATCAGCTTATATTCAAGGTGTTATCACTGGATTCTGGGGGATCTGTATTGGTTTTTACTGGATAGCCAATTGGTCAACGGTTGTGATGGAAATTGCTTTCCCTCTCAATTATGGGATTACAATCGCACACTCATTAGCAGTTGCTCAGATATTTGGGATTATATTTAGTTTATTTCAGTGGGTTAGGAAGCATTTTCCTGACTATAATATTTTGACACTCCCCTTAATTTTTGTAGCCATATTTACATCATTCCCAACTATCTTTAAGTTTTCTCTGGGAGATGCTCAGTCATACTTTTTACCGGCTATTCAACTTATTGAATTTACAGGTGTATATGGATTAGACTTTATTATCATTTTGGTAAATATTGTATTGTATTCCTACTTTAACGGTATGAAAAGTCTTTTGAAAAAGATTCAAATTGTTACAGCTATTTTAATTATTTTCATTTGGTTTTTTGGTGGTTGGATGAAATTAAATACCTGGGACCAAAAAATAAAAAATTGGGATCTGGTTAAAGTTGGTATAATTCAAACCAATTCAGCAGCTTCGATGTCGAAGTCTAAGCCTTCTCCACCCTATTCACGATCTTATCCACTGGAAATGGCACTTAGTGAAGAACTCGCCAGTCAAAATCCGGTTGCTATCATCTGGCCGGAAGGAAATTTTTTCGGAATCACGTTCTGGTCAAGCATAAAAACAGCCTTTCTTAAACATGTTTCCAAATTAAAGATTCCTTTGATACTACACGATATCACCATTTCTCAACCAAATGGTCAGAGAAAGACTTATAATAGTTCTGTTTTTTTCCCAGGTAATGGTGAAGGAATACATTTCTATCATAAAATGATACGTGTTCCGTTTGGTGAATATGTCCCTTTTATTGATGACTTTTGGCTTTTAAAAAAACTATTGGGAAGTTTTATTACGAACCTCAATAAAGGTGAGTCACATAAAATATTTGATGTGATAAATATTCGTTTTGTCCCAAAAATATGTTACGAATCTTTGTTTCCTTCATTTGTCGCTGAATCAATCAATCAGGACGGTCAAGGAAAAGTATTACTGGTGCAATCTCAGGATGGCTGGTACGGGGAAAGCAGCGCTGCAGAGCAGCACCTGGCTTCATCTGCCTTAAGGGCAGTTGAAAATCGTGTCCCATTAATTCATGTTATTAATAATGGTTCTTCCGGCATTATCAGTCCAAATGGTAGATATGAAGCTAAATTAAAGCCATTCCGTCAAGTCAGCAAGGTTATCTCATTCCACTTTGACTCAAATGCCGGAGGAAGTTTCTTTTCAGCCTATCCTTATTTTTTCTTAAACAGTGTTCGCATGTTGTTTCTAATGTTAATATTCTCAACTTATTGGATGCAATATAAAAGCAGATCTATTGAAAAATCATATGAATCCAACACATAACCTGTATTCTAAATTGCCATCAATCAAACAAATTGATGAATATATGGCACAAAAATCTTTGCCTTTCGGTAAGGAGATTCGGAACCAGGTCAATCAAGTTCTTAAAAATATCCGCCAGGATAAAGAATATTTGGAGTCTGAGAACCTGACACGACCGGATATATTATACAGGATTGAATCAGAATTAAAAACCCGATCAAATTTGATGATATCTGTCATTAATGGCACCGGAGCAATTATCCATACCAATTTGGGACGATCGGTTTTATCGGAAGCAATTTTTGAAGAAATTAAAACGCTGGCTTCGACTTATACTAACCTGGAATTTTCTTTGGAAACCGGAAAAAGAGGGACCCGACTAAATAGTGTTGGTGATTTGTTAAAAACATTAACAGTTGCTGAAGAAGCCGTCGTTGTCAATAATAACGCTGCCGCAGTTTTATTAACCCTGACGGCATTAGCTCAATCAAAAGAGGTGATAATATCAAGGGGCGAACTCGTTGAAATCGGGGGCTCTTTTCGAATACCGGAAGTCATTGCAGTTTCAGGTGCAGTATTAAAGGAAGTTGGGTCTACCAATCGCACCCGCCTGGATGATTACCATAAAGCGATTACTGATAATACAGCGGTATTACTTAAAGCACATACCTCCAATTACGAGATTACCGGATTTACCGAATCAGTTAAAACCAGTCAATTAGCAGGGTTAAAGGCAAAAACCAACACCATTTTAGTTGAAGACATCGGTAGCGGGGCGCTTGAGCTTTTTGAACATAGTCAGCTAAATTCAGATCCACTGGTGCCACTGGTGCTGAAAGATGGTGCCGATATTGTTACGATTAGTGGAGATAAGCTTATCGGTGGCCCACAATGCGGAATTATTTTAGGCAAGAAACATTTGCTGGATCAAATAAAAGAACATCCCCTTTACCGGGCATTAAGATGTGATAAAATAACCATGCTCTTACTCGAAAAAACATTGATCGCCTATAGCAGAGGACAGCATCGATCACAAATTCCAACCCAGCGGATGCTTAATGAATCAGATTATCAGGTAAAAGTTCGAGCAAAAGAAATTCTTGATAAATTACCGCAACAGGATTGTTACCGCTTAGTCCCCTGTAACTCAACACCTGGTGGGGGATCTTTACCTGGGAAAAAAATTAAAAGCTGGGGAATAGAACTGCATTCGAATCATCATTCAGAAGGTAAAATCATGGATTTACTGAGATCGCAGTCTCCCCCAGTTATTGGAAGAATTCAAAATAATAAGGTTGTTTTGGATTGCAGAACAATTCTGCCTCAGCAAATGAATCAGGTTTCGGAGATTTTAAAGAAAATAGAACTGGAATTACTCGGTTAAATACGCTTACTTAGCACACTTTTTTCACTGGATTTAATAAGCGTAACCCTTATGTCCATTTCAACCCGGGTTTAATTTGATTACTTGCCCATTGTGTTAGATAAGAATTTTTAAAAAGTTTTGATATGAAACCCCGGTTTCTTTTGCCAAGCCCTTAACGCACTTAATTGTTTATGCCTCGATATAAATTACAATCTACTTATAAATAATCTCATCACCCCTTTTATATATAAGATCATAATCAATATTAAACCTAAATTTTTTGGAATTTTAACTACTTGATCTTAACCTTTTTTTCCTTTCTAAGATAAGTAAAATGAAAATCTGTCTATAAATAGTTCTGTTTGTATAGATTTAAACAGGTTGAATTTGGACTATTACCTATTTTTTATTGACTTCAGATTAGATAGGATTTAATATTATGTACGCGTATATATAACAAGACGTACATGTTCATATCAGGAGGTCAATATGATAAAAGTGTCTGCAACTAAATTAAGAAATCATTTATTCGAATATCTCGATAAAGCTTCAGATGGTGAAACCATAATCATACAACGCAATAATCAAGATGTTGCTCATATTATTCCGACTAATAAAATGAATTGGCGGGAGAAAATGAGTATTGAACCCAAAGTACTCGTTTCTACGGAAGAGTTAATCGAACCTATTGCAGATATATGGGAGAATTACCTATGACAAAGAATTTATATTTATTTGATACGCATGCACTAATTTTTTGGCATAATAAAAAAAATGTATCTGAAGACTTTGTTAAGTTTTTTGATCAGGAAGCAGAAAAGGGAACAATTTACGTTTCATCAATATCATTTTGGGAAATAGCATTGCTTGTGAAAAAAGGTCGAATTGAAATCCCTGATGTCCACCTGTGGAAAAACGAAATTCTGCAAAACTCGAATTTACAGGAAATTAATCCAACAACATCTGAGATGATTGATTCTACTATTTTACCTGATATTCACAAAGATCCATTTGATCGATTGCTCATCTCTCAGTCTAATCAAAATAAACTTACACTGGTCACAAAAGACAAAATTATTCCTAAATACGATGTAAAAATTTTATGGTTATAATTGCATTTAAAGTATCATGCATTCAGTACTGGAATCATCATGCTGAAAAGTTATTATCAAACTAAACATTTTTACTTGTAAGAATCAGCGAAAACAGTCTCAAATTGCACCAGTGGAAATGAACTTGAATTATTAGCATATGGTTACAATGAGTTACAAAAATTCGTAGGTCGGATCAAGCACTGAATTGCGAAACTCGCAGCAAGAATAGATCCGGCAAATCTTTTCAGATTTTCAAAAAGGCTATTTAGGTTCATTAATTTTTCTTCTGATCGTGCGTAATCCAATTCCCAATAATTTAGCTGCTTTTGTTCGGTTGCCTTTGGTAAAGTGTAAAGTTGCTTTTATCAGCAAATCCTCTGCATCACGCATGGATGTCCCTAATGGAATATTAATACTTTCATTTTCATCATGATGATAACTTTTGACTTCAATAATATTAGGGTCCTGATCTGTATTCACAATTTCCTGGTAATCAGCCGTTTTAATATTCTTAAAACTTGTTTGAAAATGACCACTGGGTTGAATGACTTTCTCAGGGAAATACGCGGCTAAATAATCTGGTGTAATTTGAGAGGTATTCAGTGGCAATAATACTGCTAGTCGGGTGATCATATTTCGTAATTCCCTGACATTTCCTTTCCACTCCAGCTGTTTTAAGATATGAATCGTCTCTCTGGATAAACTTGGATACGGTTTTCTTCTATTAATTTCAGCAAAGGCTCGTTCCAAAAAGTGCCAGGCAAGTAAAGGAATGTCATCCGTTCTTTCCCGAAGCGCAGGTATATGAACCCTTAATATATTTAGTCGATAATATAAATCTTCCCGAAACAACCCGTTTTCAACTGCTTTTTCAAGTTCAACCTGTGTTGCGGCAACGATTCGAACATTAACATCTATCGGTTTTTCACCACCGACCCGATAAAACTGTTTTTCCTCCAGTACTCTTAGCAGGCGTGCTTGAAGCAATAAGGGCATTTCTCCCATCTCATCCAACAATAATGTCCCATCCTGAGCCAACTCAAACTTCCCTTTTTTAGTCGCCAATGCGCCCGTAAAAGCACCCTTTTCATGTCCAAACAATTCACCTTCAATTAAATTCTCAGGTATGGCTCCACAGTTTAAAGCGATAAAAGGCCCCTGATTATATCCACTTAATCCATGAATTGCTCTGGCAACCATTTCTTTACCGGTACCTGTCTCCCCTGTTATTAAAATACTATGAGCCGTTGAGGCCATTCGGGGTAACATCATCAGTCTTTGACGCATCACCGGGGATCTGAATATTAAATATGGACGCAACAGCGTTGTTAGCGGATCCAATGTGCTAACTGATTTATCATCAGTATTAACAGGTGGTTTTAAAGCCGTTGAAAATGTGGAGATATTTACCGGCTTCTTAAAAACCTGATTAACTGCCTGTTCTTTTGCCTCAGATTTTATATTTTCTGAGACATTTTCTGCCATTAAAAAAAATAAACCATTTGGATGTTTGCTCCTAAACCTTTTTAATAAGTCATAAACATTCCCTTGTTTCAATTCAGTTTCTGATAAAATTGCATGAAGATATTCCTGGTTGATCAGTTGGTAAGCATCCGCAATAGAATTAACAACAAATACATTCGCCTGTAGTTTTTGAAGCGATCTTTTGATGCTTCTTAAAACTGACAAATCCTGATCAAAAACCAGGATATTTATATTACTTAAATCCGCAAAATGAATCGATTCGGTCATAGCTCATTAGAAAATGATTAAGTATTACACACCTTATTTTTGTATTACTGGGCTGAATTTTATTACGGGAGGCTTAATTAATCAAGCAGTAGTATTAAAATCTGGGGACACGTAACACAAAAAGTACATGTCCCCCGATATAAATAACGGGCTTTTTGGAGAATTAGAATTTTCTGACTTCAAAATTCACGATTTTTCGGGAAGTATTGGCCACGTTATCGATACTTTCAATTTCAACTCTATATTGACCTGGCTTTTTAAACAGGACAGCGGCTGATTTATAAGTAACAGCTTTACCATCATTAATGCGATAGGTTATCTTTCGAATTCCGGACTGTTTATCTGTTGAAGCCAGATATAATAAAACTTTCGGAGGATAAATTTCCAGGCCCGGTTCGTTTTGAGCCACGCTGAAATGATGAAAGATCCGAGGTGGTTGCTCATCAACAAACAAACTCATTTTCTTAGCAGCCGTTTTGTTATTCACATTATCCATTGCTTCGTAACTAACTTCATGAAGTCCTTCTGCCAGAATATTAAATGATTTATTTTCCATAACCGGCATTTGGGCATCGAGGGTATAAGACATACTTTTCACGTCTGATAGGTTATCTTTAAGATTAAACATTATTTCAGTCATCATCCGAATATAGTGGATTCTTCTACTGAAATAATGTTCCCCTTTAAAGACCGGTTTCATTGTTGGCGAACTAATATCAACAATAACTTCCTTAGTGGTTATTTTACTGATATTAATCACGCGATCACTGGCAGCATAACGGAATATAGTTTTACCATTTCGTTTGGGGAACCCAAAAGGAATTTCAAAAATACTACCGGCTTTATCTTTCTTACCCAGATAATATCTAATTCTTCGAACACCAGCTTTGTTATCCGTGGCCGATAAATCGATGGTTGTCCTGCCTGAAACGAACAAATCTTTATCTTTTCTAAATTTATCCCCAACAACGAAGTAACGGGTTTTGGGTGGAATTTTATCCAGATAAAAATTATAAGTGACATTGTCTTCTAAATTTAGAACTCTATCTACAGCGCCATAAACGATACTATGTTGACCATCTTCAAGACCATTCATATTCAAAGGCACGTTTTTATAAACCTGTTTTTTACCTTTAAATCTAAAGTTAATTTTATCCACCCCTGCTTTTTCATCGTGACTCTCTAATTTAATGATTGCTCTGGGAGATAAAATATCCTGATAATGTGGTCCACCTAGTATATGGCTTGTTTTAGGAGCAGTGAAATCTAAAGCATAATATTGCTTCTTCAGTTTTGACTGATTTCCAACATTATCGAGTGCGTAATATTTAAGATCATAATCTTTTTCGATCAGGAAACGAATCGGGCTTAAATACTTTGTATTTGCTGAGGCATCAATTGTATAATAAGCTGAATGAAGTCCGGAATCTTCATCTTTAAAATTCAAAGTAACTGTTACAGGCTTTCCATAAACAACTCTTTTTCCACTGATAGCTTTAGGTGCCTTCGAGACAGAAACAGTGGACTTTGGAGAACGTCCATCGTCAAATATATGAAATAGATGTGGCCCCTTACGTTTTTGAATGTTCGCATGATCTTCCGGATGAATTAAAGTGTGTTCACCATGACCTTCAAAATGAAAAGGTACGATTGGTTTTGAAGGATCCTTACTAGCATCATTCCTTAAATAGTATGACTTGGCATTTTCATCAGGAGAAACCGTCAGTTTAATATAAATGGGTTGATTACTACGGACGTAGGTTTTTCCATCCGGACTGACATATACCGGGCCGGGTCGTTTAACCCCGCTGCTTTGCGAAAAAGCAGTGAAGGGCAATATCAATAACGCTACACTTATAAATAATTTAAAAATGATTTGCATCTCACCTCCTAACGGTTTTGATTTTCGAAAAAAGTTGTAGTATACCTTAAAGCCGTAACACACAAATAATAAAAAATAAACACAATTTGTTGCATATCATAGATTATATTTCAGACTGCTTCAAGGCTTCATTCATATTCTTTAATTTAGCTGTCAATCCTTTTAACATCAAGTAA
>Ga0233431_1006231_pt1 | contig 10897 bp, 12 predicted proteins | sample SI_118_April2016_FD_179867 | JGI IMG/M metagenome (GOLD analysis project Ga0233431, IMG submission 179867) | Seawater microbial communities from Saanich Inlet, British Columbia, Canada - SI_118_April2016_200_MG | ecosystem: Environmental > Aquatic > Marine > Inlet | place: Canada: British...
TAAATACACTCCAAACCTTTTCTCCTTTAACAATACAAAGTTGTTTCCAATCAATAAATCCTGATTCTCTTATTCCTCTATCAACAACTCTTGCAGTTTCAATAGCATTAATTTTAGGAGGTCCACCTTCATACCTTTCACCTGATGCAGGACTATATTCCATTACAGTCATCATAGTTCCTTCATCTTCATGATCTGTATAAGGTTCTTGAGTTCCTAATTTAACTCCAACAATAACATCTGTTTTTCCAACTCTTACTCTTGCACTACCTTCGGCATTAGTTGAAACATCAGTTGTAACAGTTACATCTCTGTAGTCAAATTGTTTTCTTCCATCTAATCTTTTATCTTCTGATAAAAGTTTTGTTATTTTTCTTTTGTCTAAATTTGTTAGTATCATTTTAATTATTTTTTCTTGACGTTCTCGTCAATTTTTTCTCCTTTCAATGCTCTTTCTTGATATTCATTAATTTTCTTACAAGCAGCAATAGCAGCATCATAAGTTTCCATTAATCTACTAGTTTGAATTTTACCATCTAATTGTAAATGTGTAATCATATTTCCTCTTGAAGTTAATGTGAATGGAATATCTGTAGGACCTTCTCCTTCATGATAATCTTCTTCAGCTTTAGTGATATCTGCAACAATAGTTTTATCGATTTTACCGATAGAAACACTTGCAACTAATTCTTTCATTTCAATACCTGCATGAGCCAAAGCCATTGCGGCAGCATTAATTCCAGCACATCTTGTACTAGCATTTGCTTGTAATATTAAAATTTCAACATCAATAACCGTTCCAGGGAATTTCTTTAAATTAACAACAGCAGATAATGCATTTTCAGTAACCATTGAAATTTCCTTACTTCTTCTAGATGGTCCTGGCCTTGCTCTTTCAGTAACTGAAAAAGGCAACATATTATAACTTGCTCTTATAATTCCTCTGTCTGGTTTTTGTAAATGTTGAGGGTGTAATGGTTTAGGTCCGTAAACTGCAGCAATAGCAAGAGTATCTCCGTGAGCAAACAATGCACTTCCATCAGCATTAGGAATAACTCCAACTTCGGCCTTTATAGGTCTAAGTTCATCATTCTTTCTTCCGTCTAATCTTTTTGTGTATAATCCTTTGTCTGCCATGTTTTGTGTATTTTTGTGTTTTGATCTAAATCTTTTCTGAAAAGATTTACTTAACTCCTAAAAATTTCTCCACTTTACTTGTTAATCCGTCTGAAGCAGATTCTCTTTCTATTAAATTTATTGCATCTTCTGCTTTCTTTTCTCCTTCTTCGCTTCCTTTAATCCAGATATAACCATTTTGTCCAACAGTAATTTCTGTTTGAGTATCATCCTTTATTAAATTAATCATACTTCCTTCTTTTCCAATAACTCTTGGAACTTTATGTGGGTTGATCTTAATTATTCTTCCACCTTCTAATTTTCCTAATCCTCTTGATTTTAAAGATAAGTCTACGCTTCCTTTCTTAACACTCCAAACTTTAACATTCATAGCATCTCCAACAGCTGCAAATTCAGTCATATTGAATTTATCTACAAATCTTGGACATTCCATCAATGGTAAAAAAGCCCTATAAGGTCCTCCAACATCAATAACCCATCCACTAAACATAACATCTTCAACTCTTCCAATAACTGTATTTCCTCTTCGAGGTTCATAAATTCCTGAGATTGGGATAACTTTTACAATTTTTCCGATTTCAGCTAAACCGTATCTATTAGCAATAATTTCTCCATCTTCATTTCTAGTATAATCTCCAGGAAGATGATCATTTGCAGATACAATAACTTCACCAGGAACAACTAATCTTCTTTCTTTTTTTGTAAGATTATCAGCTTCAGAAGCTTCGCTAGTTTGTTCAACTTCAGTATTTTGTGTATTTTTTTCGTCTGTATCCATTTTTTATATAATCAAGAAAACATAATGGATTTATTTTTTATTTCTTGTTCAAATAAGTTTAAGAAATAGGGTTTATAAATGTTTCTCCATCAATAGCTAATTACAAATTTTTAACATCTCCCAGTACACTTTTGCAGTAATATTGCAGTCTGCAAGGGCATCATGAGCCTTTCTATAATCAATATTAAAGTAGTTTGCAACAGTTCCTAATGTGCTTCTAAGTTCAAATGGAACTCTACCATCTCTCTTTAAACCTCTCCAAATCCTCATAGTATCTTCATGAGAATCATGAAGTTTAGGAATAACTCCAACTTTATCAAAAAGAGCATTCAAGAAACCCTTATCAAAATGAAAATTATGACCTAACAGAGTAGTATCATGCAAAATATTCTTATCAATAAATTGATTTATCTCTTCACAAGCTTCATCTTCTTCAATTGCAGTTTTATTATGTTCTTCAATATTTATTTTATTTACCTTCATTGCAGAAGAACTAACTTTTCCTTTATTATGTCTTATAAAAATATGATTTGAATCTAATATATTAAAGAATTCTTTTTCAACATCTACTAACAACATCCCAACAGTTAGTGTTCTATTATGTCGAGGAGACAATCCAGTAGTTTCAGTATCAATCACCAGTCTTTTCATTTTATCTTAGTTTTTTCTACTCTTAAATTTCTTTATTTCTAAAAAAGAAACTTAGAGTTTATAAAATTAGTTGAGGTGCGCAATTATTTATCTTTTTTATGATAATTATCTTTAAAAACAAGATTATTTTATATTAATAATAATGATACAAAAACCCTTACCTGATAAATATATTTATGATGTGCAAGACACTGCAGGAGTAGGAAAATTTAAGAAAATAGATAATAAGGGAAGAATTATTCTAAATTATAAGGAAAAAGATGTAATTATCATTGATAGGTTTAGTAAAAATGGCTTTGAAAAAGATCAACAAGTATTTTTTGATAAAATTTCTAATGGTAAAAATTTGATTATTGCAAGAGAGCTTTATAATGTATTTTGTTTTTATGATTTTTCAATGAATTTATTAGAAAACTATTCTTTTAATGAATCAATGTCTTTTTTAGAAAAAGTCGTATCAGACCCTTCAATTAAAGGAGATACTTTTTTCAAAATTGGAGAATTTGAAAAAGAATCTAATGGAAAAGAGGCTATGCCTCTTGTCAAGGAATTATTTGAAAGATATAGTGAACTTAATGCAGATAATGGAAAAAACATTAGGATTAATACTACTTCAGGTCCAGATTATAATGTTTCTTTTGAAATAAAGGCATATCATCACAACAAAAATTTTAAAAGAGATTTCACATTAAATTTATCCTTTCCATTAGAAGGTCCAGGGGAAGAGCCTTGGCCTAATCTAAACCAACATTTTAAGGATGTATATGGTTTGACGATAGAAGGATTAAGAAATATGGAATTATCAAAAACAACAGAAAATAGATGGAATGTTTAATTAAAAATTCTTATTCTTCTTTCAACTCTTCAGTCAAAGCACTACCATGAGTAACTCCATTCAACTTATCATAAAACTCAGTTTGAATTCCTACTGGAATATTCAATATAACTTCTAAATCGCCATTTCCTAACCAGTTTTCAGTTTCTTTATACTCTTGAATAATTCCATACGCTTTCCCAGTATGCATTGCAGGAATAATAACTTTAACTTTTTTAGTTTCAATTTTAATAGGAATAATTTTTGTTAAATCTGAAGTTATACTCTTTATTTGTCTATCAACAGGTTGCTTATCAATTTTAGCTCCTGCTTGTTTTAATGCACTATCAATTGTGTCAGGAGTAAATGGCATTCCTGTTCGAGCATCAACAGAATTTCTAACTAAATAATCAATAACTTGTTTCCTTCTTTGTTCTGTTTCAGCATCTCTATGTTCTTGAGTTTCTTCAATCTCGCCTTTCTTAACAATTTTCTTAACAACTTCAGCAAGTTCATCTGTTCCAAAAGCTTCTTTCAAATCACTAGCTCCTGCATGTAATCCTTTTTTCAAATCATGCCAGATAGAATTATCTCTAATAATTTCATTAACATCAATTTCTTCACCTTTCTTAAATTTCATAGCCGAATCTAAATCGACCATTGTCTCAAAAATCTTGCTTCCTACTCTTAATCTTGATACTGTATCTACCATATTAGAGACATCCCTCTGCATCTAGTTTATTCATCAAGCCCTTTATATCTATTTCACCAACAGTGATTTCAGAACGCCCAACTATACTAGAGTTATATCTTAGAGAATTTTTATCGACCCAAGATATAAACATTTCTTCATCCATACTTATAGTGGGTACTTTATCATTATAATTTTCTACCATATTAATTATACCCAACAATCTCTTCTTTATTAAGTTTTCTTAGTTTACCCGATTTATTATCAAGGTAAGAAATATTAAATCTATTTATATCAAAGTTCTCAACTAAAACTTCTTTAAACGCTTTTAATGCAAGTTTAATAGACTCTTCAATTGTCAAGTCTTTTCTATATTCTTTTCTTAAAGTTTCTTTAAGCCTTTCATCGTTTTCACCAATTGCAATTGCATTATATTCAAAATAATTTCCAGTAATATCGCTTGTATATAATTTAGATTTTTTCCCGTTTTTACCTGCAACCATTAAAGCAACTCCAAAAGGCCTTACCCCTGGGTGTTGAGTGTATTGTTGTTTAATATCAGAAATTTCTCTAATAACTGATTCAATATCAATTGGAGAGTCATAAGTCACTCTATGTTGTTGAGCAATAACTCTTGTTTGATTAATTAAAATTCTTGCATCAGAAATAATTCCTGCAGCACTTGCCATAATGTGTTCATCAATTTCATAAATTTTTTCAGCAGATGCAGGGACGATTAATTCATCCTTTTTACCTTTATCAGCAACGATAATAACACCATGATCTGTTCTTATTCCAATAGAGGCACTACCTAGTCTAACAGTTTTCTCAGCATATTCAACTTGAAGGATATGTCCATCAGGAGAGAACATTGTCGCACTTCTGTCATAACCCATTACTTGATGTTGCATATCTGGTATTTCCATAGTATTTCCTTTGATTTTGAGTTTTTATACTTAACTAATCTAGAATCCGCCTTTCAAAAATAATACATTAGAACCATATATAAACTTTATTGTGATTAAATTATTTCAAATTTCCAATAGCCCCACTAACCTTAACAATCTGTAAATCTTTTTTGCTCATAAGAAAACTCGCTCTTATTTTATCCAATGATTTCCTATTAATCACCAAAATAGCAGAAGTTTTATTGCTTTTCACAATTTGAGGGCTACTTTCAGCGAACCCAAGAACACCAATAAATTCCAAAATAACATTTTCAATATTTTTCTTATTTACATCTTTACCTTTGATTAAAAGATATCTTTTCTTTTCTCTATGTGATGGTTTTAATGGTTTCATTTTTTTGTCTTTTTTTGGGTCAAGCCTTTTCTTAAAAGGGTTGGTTTCATACTCTCAAATTTCTTTTTATATTCTTTCTTTGTTTTTTCACCTTTCTTTTTTTCGGACTTTTTCCTCAATAAAACAATAACTCCTATAACTACTAATACTAATCCAAGTGCATAAATAAATGTTTCTTTTAATCTTCTTCCATTATCCGGTACTTCTGTTTCTCCTTTCTCTCCATCCTCAGAAACAACATCTCCAGTTATTTCAGGAACGCTAGACATTTTTTCTTTAATTGTTTGAATTACTAAATCTGCTTTATTATTTGTAATTGAATTTAGTTTAATATAAAGATCATAATATTCAGCAGAACTTAAATTTAATTTAGCACTCTGTCCAACTCCAAGAGATAATGTTATTGGATCACTTCGGATAGTAAGATTAACAGAATTAGTTCCAATATAATCTAAAGTCATAGTATGTTGAACATTTCCTCCGTCAAAAAGAGTAACTTTAATTTTATCATCTTTTGATAATGATTTTGTATATCCTGTTGTTGTTTCAGCAAGACTTGGAATATAAGTCATAGTTGTTACACTTCCACCGCCTCCACCACCACTTCCACCAGTATCTCCAGCAGGAGCAGCAGATGTTGTAAAACTATTTGTTCCATTAACAAAACAGTTTCCTGCAGAATCACAACTTGTAACATTATAATAATAAGTAGTAGATGCAGATAAACCAGACAAACTTAATGAATGACTCGTTGCTAAACTTGCATTTGTTGATTCGGTTCCTAATACAGTAGTTGTTCCATAATTAATAGAAGAATTTGTTGACTCATTTACATCCCAAGAAACTATTGCAGAACTTGCAGTTATTGAACCTGAACTAACATTCTCAATTCCAGGAACACCAAGATCATAAGTTATAGTAAAGTTACTAGCCCAATCATTCTCACTTTCATTATTATAAATTAAACAATTCCAAACATACTCGTCTTCATATGTAAAATTATAACTAAACTCACTAGAATTACTTGCTCCACCAACACCTTCAGTTACATTATAAACTAAATCATCTGTAGAGTTCCAAATGTAATAAGTAATATTCGTCAATAATTTTGTAGGTTCTGTTTCAGCAGAACAATTGTAAGTTTGATTTGTATTAACAAAACTATTATCAGAAGGTGAAACCAAACTTGTTGAAATTTGTCCAATTGTTAATGTGTTATTCTCTGTTGCAAAACTAAAATTATTATTTTCATCATAAGCAAGACAGTTCCAAGTATAAGTTCCATAACTCATATCGGTAATGTTAGATTCTAAATTTCCATTAACACCACTAACTTCAATTATTTCAGTATTATTGTAAACACCAGTTGAATTCCAAACATAAAGCGTAACATTATCTAATTGAACATCATTTGCAGAACATTGGAATGTAACATTTTTAGTAAATTGCACAGTGTTATTTGTAGGAGATATTAAACTAACAACAGGATTGCTTGTATCAATTGATTGTATTGCCGAGAAAACATCAATTCTAGAAAAGTTTAATCCAGTACCAGAACTATCATTAATTTGTTTTGCTGTTGAATTAAATTCACTTTCAATTTCAGAAGGTGTTGGAACTCTTCCATTTTGTAATCTGAAAAATTGTCTAAAAAGAGCGAATGCTCCTGCAACATGTGGTGCTGCCATAGAAGTTCCTGCAAATGCAATATAAGCCCCATCATTATATGTTGAACAAATCCTACCTGCATTCATACTTCCAGGAGAACAAACAGCAGAATTACTTAAAATTCCTCCAGGGGCCATTAAGTCTGTAATACTATTTCTATTATATGCAAAAGTAGAATCATCATTTCCTATTGAACCAACTGCCGTAGAATTTCTAATACATGCAGGACTTGAAATTTGAGTTATACTCCCCGCATTTCCAGTAGCAACAACTACAGAAATATTGTATAACGTAGCATTATTAACTGCTTTTGTTAAAGTGCTACTAAATGTAGCATCACAATAATTTGTGTAGAGTGTTGTTGTACCTAAACTCATACTAATAATGCTAATATTATGAGCAACACGATTAGCAACACACCAATCAATCGCATTTTTAATATCTGTGGTTCCAGTAGAAAAATTAGCATCTCCATTTTCATCTAAAACTTTTACACCAATTAAACTAGCACCAACAGCAACACCTTCAATATTTCCATTTGCAGCAGTAATCCCTGCAACATGAGTCCCATGCCCATTATTATCTCCTAAAGAACAATCCTCCACACAAGCCTCTCCACCCCAACAATTAATTATACAAGTTTTATTTTTTCCAATTAAATCTACATGAGAAAAATTAATCCCAGTATCAATAATACAAATAGTTTCATTAATCCCAGTTATATTTTGACTTGAAAAATTTACAGGCCAAACAACACTAGCATTAATCAGAGGAACTGAATCATCTAAAGAAATACTATATTGTGGTGCAAATGACACTCTCTCTACTTTTCTTTCTGATTTAATTTCTTCAAGTTCATCTGCATCAACACTAACAAACATTTCATTTTTAGTCTCAGAAAGAAGGTCTTCTTCATCAATATTTTTTTTAACTTTATTTTTAGAATCAAAAAAGATACTTTTCTCTAATTTTATTTTAACAGGAACCTCTTCATTTTCTTCTAATACTTCATAAACATCACCATCAACCTTATCAGTATTTTGTTCAGAACTAACTAAAAATATCCCAAATATTAATATTAAAAATACAAACAACCCAAAAAATGCCCTTCTATCCATTGCTTATTACCTCACACTTATTTTCAACACAACCACAACTTCCTGCCCCACAATCTAACGGGCCCGAACAAACAGCAGTACAAAAGGCATCACTGCAATCAGGAGCTTTTTCTTTAATTACACAAGAATCAGGGTGACAACAACTAGCAGGAACACAATCTTCATCAACAACACATAAATCTTCAGTAATAATTTCATCAACTTGATTCATATCTTTGATAATAATCCAAATAACACTGCCCAAAAAAATTAATAAAATAACAATTGCAACGAATAATTTCTTATTGTGCTCAATTTTAATCTTCTTAGCACCTTTTTTTCTAGTGATTTTCATACAAGAGCATAGATAATAAGATTTATTAAGCTTACTCATTTCAAACAAGTATAAAAGAGGAAATTAGAATAACAATATGAAAATTTACGGAATTGGAGGGTATAATGAAGTTGGTAAGAACATGACTGCTATAGACTTGGGAGAGGATGTAATCGTTTTTGATTGTGGATTATTCTTACCTCCAATAGTTGAATTAGAGGAAAGAGAAAAAGTTTATACTGAAAAAAGATTAAGGTCAATAGGCGCAGTTCCATCAGACACAATTCTTGATGATAAGGGATTAAGAAACAAAGTAAGAGCAATTATACCCAGTCATGCACATTTAGATCATATAGGTGCAATCCCTTTTTTAGCACAAAGATATAATGCAGACATAATCGGAACACCTTTCACATTAGAAGTATTAAAAACCCTTTTAGCAGATGAAAAAATATTTTTAAGAAATAAATTAAGAACAGTACAACCAAATTCTTTTTGTTATGTTCAAGGAAAAAATAGAAAGTATAAAGTTGATTTCATTAACATAACGCATTCAACAATTCAATGTTCTATGGTTGCATTACATACTCCAGAAGGAATTGTTCTTTACGCTAACGATTTTAAATTAGATAATTCTCCCGTTCTTGGTAAAAAACCAAATTATGATAAATTGAAAGAAATAGCAAATGAAGGTGTTAAAGTTTTGATAGTAGATTCTCTTTATTCAGGAGATAATAGAAAAACAGCAAGTGAAAAAGTTGCGAGAACTTTATTGGAGGATGTTTTATTTGGAACAACAAACGAAAATGCTGCACTTTTTATCACAACATTCTCATCACATATAGCAAGGTTAAAATCAATTACAGAATTTGGTAAAAAACTTAACAGAAAAATTATCTTTTTAGGAAGAAGTTTAAACAAATATGTTTCTGCAGCTACAAGAGTAGATTTATGTCCTTTTAGAAAAGATATAGAAATAGCAACTTACAGAAACCAATTAGAAAAAAAATTAAAAATCATTGAAAAAAATCGTGGTAAATATATGGTGGTTTGTACAGGACATCAGGGAGAGCCAGGAAGCATTCTAGATAGAATCGCAAAGAACAAACTTCATTTTAGATTTCAACAAGACGACCATTTAGTATTTTCATCTTCAGTAATACCAACTCCAGTAAATATAGATAATAGAAATGCATTAGATAATAGATTAAAGAAAAGAGGAGTTAGATTATTTAATAACGTTCATGTTTCAGGACATGCAGGTAGAGAGGATTTACGTGATTTCATTAATTTAGTACAACCGGAAAATATAATTCCTTCTCATGGTGCACACGAAAAAATAGCTCCGATGGTAGAATTAGCAGAAGAATTAGGATATAAAAATAAGAGAAATATTCATTTAATTAATGATGGACAGAGATTAGATTTTAATTAAAAAATTAAGAATGGTTAATGAAGATATTGTAACTGCATTGAAAAACGCTATAGATCATGGGGATAATCTAGAATCTGCAAAATTAGTTATGATTGGTTCTGGTTATAATCCTCAAGAAGTTGAAGAGGCATCACAAGTTATAGGTGGAGGAGTAATAACTTCTCAACAAGCGAAACCACAAGAAACATTAACAATGCCAAACCAAAAACCTTCTTTAATGTCTAGATTTAAATTTGGAAGTAAAAAACCCATTGCGGCCCCTATGGTTAAAAATCAACAACCTCAACAAGTTAATCAAAAACCTATGCAAATGAATCAACCACCTCAACAATTAACTCAACCACCTCAAACACAACGTCTTCAAATCCAACAAGTTTCTACGCAACAAATAAAACAAGCAATAGCTCCTCAAACAAGCCAACAAGTTATCCAACAACCTCAACAACTTAACAAACCATTATCTCCACAAGTTCAACCAATTCCTCAGAAACCTCTATCTCCTAAAAATTTTCAAATTCCGTTAACATCTTCACCAACACAAAGAGAATTAAAGAAAATTGCTCCAGTAAAAACAAGTCATGCTAAAGAAATAATGTTATTAGTTCTTTTATTGGTTTTAATCGGACTTTTAATCACAACAATAGTTCTAAAAGATACGATTTTAGGTTGGTTTAGTTAGAACAGTTATATGTTCTAGACTCCATATTTATTTAAAAATAATCTTTTCAAATAGAATATATGACAGACTTTGAATTTGACGAACAAAGACTATATGAAGATTCTGATTTTAGAGTATCAACAGGTAAAAAATTAAGAGAAAATTCTTTTTATATCAAACATAAAGGGGAAGAGTATTATCATATAATTCCTATAATTAAAGCTAGGGAAATTGCTAAAGCTCCTAGGGGGAACTTGGAAGAACTTTTTGATAATGTTGATCCAGAAATAAGATCTAGTTTAAAAAGAGCTAATTTCTGGATCAACATTATC
>Ga0233431_1006233_pt1 | contig 10896 bp, 15 predicted proteins | sample SI_118_April2016_FD_179867 | JGI IMG/M metagenome (GOLD analysis project Ga0233431, IMG submission 179867) | Seawater microbial communities from Saanich Inlet, British Columbia, Canada - SI_118_April2016_200_MG | ecosystem: Environmental > Aquatic > Marine > Inlet | place: Canada: British...
CTTGTTTTAGTTTGGATGAAATGTTTGAGGTGGATCCAGGAACTGTTATTGAGGTGGTTCGAAGGAATCTTAGAGCTTATGGAATGGTGGGACCTAGAACTACTTCGAAGTGTCTAATACATTTTGATACTGATGATTGGGTTGTAGGGGGTGCTGGTGAGGGAGCTAGTCTTCGTAGAGAGGATTATACTCCTTGTGGTGTTCAGACTAGGACGCGAATTTTTATCAAAGAGACTGCTTCTACAGGGATTGACATGGCGGCTGCAAAAGCTTCTGATTTAGATATGTCAGATCCAAAAAACTTCTCGGAAGCCTTAAGGCGCTTTCCGAAAAAGGGAGGGTTTGATGTGACGGTTGCGTAACGAGTTTTTTTAGTGGAGGAGGTTGACTAGCCTTCCTGGGTGTGGTATAGTTTAATATAAAATAAAAATAAATCCATAACAAAATTAAAAATGGAAAAACAAAATGATTTCAATGTGGACCTAGTCGTTCCACAAAGGCTTGTCTTTGGGATGCAAGTTTCTCCTAGAGGAGGACCTTTTTCTGCAAATAAAGCTCCAAGCAAGTCAGTCAAGACTCCAAATCAGGGATCTGAATTACTGAAAAAATTATTTGGATCTCCAAAGGAAGCCAAAAAAGAGCTCAAGGAAATGGTGGAATCTTTGGGAAAGGTTAGGGATGACTTTGTAAAAGAGGTCTACGATAAGGTTTCAAAAGTCAAGCTTTCTCAAGAATATTTTTATGCGCTTTCAGATAGTCCTGATTGGAGACTGAGGGCTGCTGTAGCAAAAAATCCACATACTGCCCAAGTAACGTTGGAGAAGTTAGCGATGGATAAGAAAGATGCTGTTAGGAAAAATGTTGCGGAGAATTTTTCTATATCTGAAAAGCTTCTCAAGATGCTTGCAAAAGATAAGAGTGCGAGTGTGAGGTGTGCTATTGCCTCAAACAAAGAGTTTAGATATGCTTATGATGCTCAAGTACTTCTTTCTGAGGATAAAGATGCTGAGGTTAGAACTGCTGTTGCTAAATCTCCTGAGACTAGAGAGAAAATTCTTGTTACTATGTATGATAAAGAAAAGGATCTTATGGTTCTTAATGCTTTGGAGGAAAATAAAAACTTTGTGAAGGCTATGGAAAGACGTAAGTTGTCTAGAGAGGCTCAGAAATTTATGGATGACGTTGATGATCAATTGCAAGATGAAGGAGGACGTGTTGATCCGGATTTTCTATTTGAAAATGCACATAGTGAGGATGAACAGGTTAGGAGAATCATTGCTTCAATGAACTCTACTCCAGAAAACCTATTGCTTTTACTTGCTGGGGATAAGTCTGAATTAGTTAGAGCTTCTGTGGCATCAAATCACCAGATTACAAAACCTGTTGCAAAAAAATTAGTAAAAGATTCTTCTAAGAAAGTGAGATTTAATTTAGCGAGAAATTATCATTTGGACTCTATTTTCGTTTCAAATCATTTGTTAAGTGACAAGGCTGATGATGTTAGGGCTATGGTTGTGGCGAGATTGAATTCGCCTTCTCGATTGGCTGATGTAGCTTCGAAAGACAAATCTAAAAATGTTCTAATGAGTGTTGCTTATAATGATAATACACCTAAGTCAACTCTTAGAAAGCTAGCTAGTCATGAGTCTTATAAAGTAAGAAGAGCCGTTGCCGAAAATCATCAAACACCAAGAGTAGTCTTGTCAGAACTTGCTAAGGACGAAAACGTTTTGGTTGCACAAGCCGCTATTGAAAATCCAGCTATAGTTTATAAAGGTGTGTAGTAATGAAGAAGGAAGTTGAAAATCTGGTTTTACAGGTTGCTGAGGTGCAATCTGATATTGCAGCCATGAAAAAGATTCTCAAGATGGTTGATATTTCTGTTGGTGAAGAAAAGGATAAGGGTGAAGTCGAGAAGCTGGAAAAAATGATTGATGCTTTGTAAATCGATTTCCCTCTAACGTTTCGAGAACTGTGGTCCACGACGAGCTTTCTTGAGACCGTATTTCTTTCTTTCTTTTGATCGTGGGTCTCTCGTGAGAAGGCCTGCGTGTTTTAGAGTAGGGCGGAGTGTTTCGTCGAATACCTCAAGAGCTTTAGCAATACCGTGTCGGACAGCTTCTGCTTGTGAGTTTGGGCCGCCTCCGGTTACTTTTGCTGTGATATTGAACTTTCCTGCGGTACCTGTTAACTGAAGAGGGAATCCAATGAGTTCTACTTGTACTTTTGTTGCGCAGAACTTATTGATTGGTTTTTCATTGATGAAGATTGATCCGTCTCCTTTGTATAGGCGAACTCTTGCTACGGAAGTTTTTCTTTTACCGTTTGCGTAATAATATTTCCCTGAAGGAAGTTTGTATTCTTGACTTTGTTTAGCCTTTTTTGATGGTTTGTCCTCTTTAACTTCTAATGGTCTGTCTGCTCTAGCTAAAGTCTTTCTAGGCTTTTTTACTTCTTTTTTGACGTCTTCGGCTGGGGCCTCAGGCGACACTTCACTTTTTTTCGCGTCTTTTGGTGTCATTTCTTATGGTTATAATTTTAATTCTTCAGGTTTTTGAGCTTCGTGTGTGTGCTCGCTTCCTGCGAATACTTTGAATTTACTTAGGAAAACTTTTCTTAACTTGTTGTTTGGAAGCATATTCTTGACCGCTTCTGTGACGATTTGAGTTGGGTTTTCTTCCAATACTTTTCTTGCAGGTACAGCCTTCAATCCGCCTTTGTACCCTGAGTGTCTATAGTACATCTTTTGATCGAGTTTTGCTCCTGTTAATTTGATTTTCTCAGCGTTGATTACTATTACGAAATCTCCTGTATCCAAATGTGGAGTAAAAATAGGCTTATTTTTTCCTCTAAGGATGTCTGCGATCTTTGTAGCCATTCGACCAACTACCATGTCGGTAGCGTCTATTAGGTACCATTTCTTGTCATCTAGATCGGCTTTTTTTGGGGTGTATGTTTTTTGCATGTTTAAACTAGTTCAATTTGTACTACTGGAGCATTATCTCCGCTTCTATAACCTAATTTGGTTATTCTTACGTACCCTCCTTCTTTGTCTTTGTACTTGTCTGCCAACACCTCAAAAAGTTTTCTTGAGCTGTTTTTGTGTTGAAGGAGAGATTCAATCTGACGAATAGCTTCTCTTTTTTCTTTTTTCTTTGCTATGTTAATCAGTCTTTCTACGAAAGGTTTTACTGTTTGGGCCTTTTTCTCAGTGGTTTTAATCTTTTCATAGATTATCACTGACATTGCCAGGTTTCTGAGTAGGGCTGTGTTGTGCCCTTTGTCTGCGACTAATTTTCCACTGTCTTTTTTATGTCTCATTATTCTTCAGATAAGGTTAAATTTTTCTTTTCTAGAGCATCTTTTACTTCGTTCAACGCTTTTTTACCAAATCCTCTTAGGTTAGAGAGCTTGCTTTCAGTACATTTTGATAATTGCTCTATTGAACCAATTCCTCCGTTGATCAATGCGTTCAAAGTTCTAGGAGAGAATCCAAGGATTTCGATTGGTGTGTATGATTCTTGTTGAGGTTTTTTAGCCTCTTCTTCCTTTTCTTTTTGTACGATTGATTTGAGGTCACTCATGAATTCATCTTCAACCATAATGTTTTCGACGTTGAATAGATCGAAGTACGATTTTAGAATGTTTGAAGAGAATTTGAGAGCGTCTTCTGGAGAGATCGTTCCGTTTGTGAGAATTTCTAGAGTTAGTTTGTCTAGTTCTGTCATTTGTCCAACACGAGTAGCTTCTACTTCGAATCGAACTTTCTTCACTGGGCTATAAACTGCGTCAATTACTATCATGCTTGTATCGTCTTCTTCTTTTTGCTTTTGATTTGCAGGTATGTATCCAACACCTTTTTCTACTCGAAGCTCCATCTTTAGTTTTGATCCTTTCTCTAGGGTTGTGATGTATAGATCTGGGTTCATGATTTCAACATCACTTGGACATTGAATATCTTTTGCAGTGATTTTTCCTGCTTTTGAAACCTCTAATTTTAGCTTAGAAGGTTCTTTTGATGTTTTTTTGATATCTAATAACTTGAGATTCAAAGTGATATCGAGAACGCTGTCTTTTACTCCCGGAATGGTAGAGTATTCATGCGTCACTCCGTCGATTTTTACGCCTGTAACGGCAGCTCCTGGTAATGAAGATAATAAGCTTCTGCGTAAAGCATTCCCAATAGTCATCCCGTATCCCGTTGGGAGTGGACTCATTGTGAAGACCACGTGAAATTTACTGATAATATCAGTTTTAATCTTTGGGATACCAATTTCTTCTTGGATGATATGCATATTGGTTGATTTAAGGTTAGTATAGGAAGGGAGGGGAATAATGGGCTTAAATTGCCCTAAAATTATTTAGAGTAGAATTCAACTATTAACTGTGCTTGGATAGATCTTTCTGTGTCGTCTTTCTCTGGTAAGAATGTAACTTCTGTTTCTCCAGCTTTTAGGTCTGTCTTTAGCCATTTCGGGGATTGATCTTTTTGTTTATCAAGGCCTTCAAATACTTTTACTCCCTTTGTTTTTGGGTTTGTCTTCACTTTGTCTCCAACTTTTACTAATCTTGATGAAACAGTACATTTTCTACCATTCATTTTGATAAGTCCGTGTCCAACTAATTGTCGAGCTTGTCTTCTTGACTCTGCGAAACCTGCTTTGTACACGACGTTATCAAGTCTTTGTTCTAATAATCTTAGTAGCGTGTCACCTGTAATTCCATCTTTACTGGCTGCCATTGTGTAGTATTTTTTGAATTGTTTTTCAGTTGTTTGATAAATTCTTTTAGCTTTTTGCTTTTCTCTTAATTGTTTTCCGTATTCAGATTGTTTTTTGAAAGAGCTCTTTGCTCCTGTTGCTCCTGGTGCATAATTCTTTTTCAAAAGTGGGCATTTTTGTGATGTACACTTTGCACCTTTAAGGAAAAGTTTTTCACCTTCTCTTCTACATAATCTGCAAACTGGTCCTGTGTATCTCATGATTTAAATTAGTTAATTTTGGATTAAACTCTCCTTCTCTTCTTCTTTCTACATCCATTGTGCGGCATTCCTGTTATATCTGTGATTGAAAGTAATTCTATATCATTTGCGGTAACACCTCTCATCGCTTGGTCTCTTCCACTACCAACTCCTTTTACATATGCGTGTACTCTTTCAAGTCCATAGATTTTTGCTTTTTGAACTGCGTTTTCTGCTGCAATTTGAGCTGCATATGGTGTTGCTTTTCTTGCTCCTTTGAACCCTGATCCTCCTGCTGATGCCCATGCGATTACGTCTCCGTTTGGTTCAGTTATAGTAATGATTGTGTTGTTGTATGAAGCGTGAACGTGAAGGTTTCCTTCAACAATAGATCTTCTTTTACTTCTTTTTTTCTGTTCTGCTGTTAACTTGATCTTTGGTTTAGCCTCAGCCTTTTCATCAGCCTTTTTAGGGGCTTCCTCTTTTACTTTATCTTTATCGTCAGCCATTATTATTTAGTTACGGTTTTTTTATTAGCTACTGTCTTTTTCTTACCTTTCTTTGTCCTAGAGTTGTATCTAGTTCTTTGTCCTCTGCAAGGTAGGTTCTTTCTGTGTCTACCGCCTCTGTACGTTCCAGTTTCTTGTAGTCGTTTGATGTCTAGGGCAACTTTTCTTTTCAGATCACCTTCTGTTGGTGTTTTTTCAATTTCTTCTCTTAGGCTTGAAATTTCTACGTCTGTTAACTCCCCGACTTTTGTGTCTGGGTTTATCTTGGTTTTTTTAAGGATTGCTGCGCTTCGACTGTTCCCGATACCGAATATCGAAGTTAATCCTATTTCTACACGTTTTTCTTTTGGGAGGTTTACTCCCGCTATTCTTGCCATTTTTTTCGGAGTTAAATCCTAAGTAGTCGGCATTCAGGGGGGGTGAATACCGACTACTTAATACTTAACCTTGTCGCTGCTTGTGCCGTTTGTTTTTGCAAATGACACGAATCACTCCTTTTCTGCGGATTAATTTGCATTTGTCGCATATCTTTTTTACTGATGATCGTACTTTCATTATTAGTGTTTATGTCGGTAAGTAATTCTACCCTTCGTAGGGTCGTATAATGATAACTCAACTGTCACTCTGTCTCCGGGGAGAATTCGTATGTGGTTCATTTTCATCTTTCCTGCTAGGTGGGCTGTGATCTTTTTTCCTTCCCAGTTTTCTCCTTGTAGGGTTACTATGAATTGTGCGTTTGGTAATGGCTCTAGAACTTGTCCTTCAACTTCAATTTTGTCTTCTTTTGCCATAAAAATTGTTAATTTTGCTGCACTTAAATTAAGCGCTTTATAGGAAGAGGGGCCTAGAAAAAGCGACTGGATTTTACATAACTGTACCAGGTTATGCAAGGGGAAATACAGGGAAAAAAGGGGGATATCGCTGGATTAGGGGATTTTAGGTTGCGATTTTTAAGGAATGTGGCGTTGTGGTCTTCGCTTCAGGTTGGGGGTTTAGGTCAGAATTTCGTATCCGTCTTCTGTAATTAGAATTGTATGTTCTATTTGTGACGCTAATGAGCCATCTGCGGTGACAATTGTCCATTTGTCGTGGAGTGTACGTATGCGGCCGTTACCTGTTGTAAAGATTGGCTCTATGGCCAGAGTCATGCCTGCTTTTAGCTGTGGGCCTCGACCTGTTCCTTCCTTGTAGTTCAAGACGTGGGGTGGTTCATGTAGTTTGTAGCCGATTCCATGTCCGGTTAGTTCTTGGACTACATTGTATCCGTGTCGGTGGATTTGTTTTTCGATGTGTTCTGATAGGTCGTTTAAGTATATGCCGTCTCTTATGAAGTTGAGGGTTGAGTCCAAGATGTCTTCTGAGTTTTTGATTAAGGAGTCTGCTTGGTTTGATAGGGGATGAACTCCTACTAGAACTGTTGCGTCTGTGTGCATTTTCTTATGGACTGCTCCACAGTCTATCGAAACGATGTCTCCTGGTTTTAGAATTTGGGTTTTTGTTGGAATTGTGTGGACTACTTGTTCGTTTACGCTTGTACAAAGGGTGGCTGGATATCCGTGGTAGTTCTTGAAAGATGGGACGACGTTATGTTTTTTCAGGAATTCTTCTGCAAATTTGTCGAGTTCGTATGTTGAAATACCAGGTTTGACCATAGCTGCTGTGAGTTGAAGGCATTCGTGAAGTATCTTTCCACCTTCGCGCATGATTTCTATTTCAGCTTGGGTTTTGATTGCTATTTGTTGTGAAGACATGGTTTGTCGGTTTATATGTTGGTTTCGAATAGTGGATTTAGGGCTTGGGTCGTAAGCTTGGTGACTTCTTCTATACTTGCTTCTCCGTCGATTTCTATGAGTCGATCTTTGTATAGTTCGATTGCTGGTTGTGTTTCTGTGTGAAAAGCTTCGAGTCTTGTTTTTATTGCTTCTGGGTTGTCATCTGCTCTTGTGATTAGTTCTCCTCCGCAGTCTGGGGCGTCACAGGTTTCGGCTTTGTAATCTGCTGCGAAAACTTTTTTGCATTTGTTGCAGATTTGTCTGGTGGTTAGTCGTTGTAGGGCGATTTCTTCTGTTATTTTTATTAGGACTCCTTTGTACGTTCGTTCGTTTTTGTCTAGTAGTGCGTTTAGGGTTTCTGCTTGTTCTACTGATCTAGGGATTCCGTCGAAGAGTATAGATTTGCCTGGTTCGAGTTTTTGCATGAAGTCTTCTACTATTTCCATAACAACTTCGTTTGGGACTAGTTTTCCTGATTCGATGATCTCTTTTATTTTGTGGCCAAGAGAGGAGTCTTCTTGTGCTAAGTTTCTGAGAGCTCCTCCCGTCTCGAAGATTTCGAGGTTGAAGTTTTCAGCTACGCGTTTGCCGACGGTACCTTTTCCAGCACCTTGCATACCGAAGAATATTAGATCCATAAGTTTGGGGTTATAAGTGTGGATATTATAGTTAAGTTCGGACTTAAGTAAAAGGGGTAGTTAAGTTCGGGAGGGGTTGGCGTAAGGTTCAGTAGGGATTTTCTCGCCTTATTAAAAACTTTTCGTCCTGTCGCGACCAGGATCGACAAATTTTCTATTCGGCGTGTTTCGCTATCGCAAAGGCAAGGCTTTGCTCTCGCTTCTCACCGAAAATCTCGCCACTATCTTAATAAAACTTATTATAATCGTGCATGATCAACTGAGCGTTGATTTGGCGGATGATCTCTAGGACTACGCCGACGATGATGATCATTCCTGCTCCTGACACAAGTAGAGGAACTGTTCCGATACTCATGCTGCGGAAGAATGATTGGATAAGCATAGGGGATATAGCTATGAAAGCTAGGAACATTCCCCCGAAGAGGTTTAGTCTGCTTGATATTTTTCCGATATAGTCGGCAGTGTTTTTACCTGGTCTGATTCCAGGGATGTAACCGCCTCTCTTTTGGATGCTTTCTGCGATCTGATCAGGATTGAAAGTGATTGATACGTAGAAGTATGTGAATCCAATTACTAATAGGAAATATACTACAAGATATGTGATGCTTTGTGGTTGGAATAGAACTGTCATTTTTTCTGCTGCAACTCTTAGCCAATCTGATTTTGCACGTTGTAGGAACTGTGCCAATATTTGTGGGAAACTTACCAACGAAACCGCGAAGATAATCGGGATCATTCCTGCTTGGTTGATTCTTATAGGTAAGTGGGATTGGTCGCTTTTTGCTCGGACCCCCCGGCCTGCATATGTTACTGGGATTCGCCGCTGGGCTTCATTTACTAATATTATTACTGTAGTTAATACTACCGTGATCAGTACGATTACTACGAATGGAATTAGTTTTGATTCATCTGCTTGTGCTAGGAAAAGTCCTTGTCCAATCATTTGTGGAATCTGAGATATAATAGATGCGAAGATCAAGATTGAGATGCCATTTGATATTCCTTTTTCTGTCATTTGTTCACCAAGCCAAACCAATAATACTGTACCTGCTGTGATAGTTAACATTGTTGTAACTACTACTAGAGGGTTGTCCATTTCTTTGATGATTGGAACTTGTGATTGTGAATTTAGTAGGATTATCATTCCGTATGATTGTAGGAAGGCTAGTGGGAATGTTAACCATCGTGTAAATGAGTTGATCTTTTTTCTTCCAGATTCTCCTTCTTTCTGAAGTTCTTCTATTTTTGGAATTACAACAGTCATCAACTGCATGATGATTGATGCGTTGATGTATGGTGAAAGCCCCATCAAAAGGATTGAGAAGTTCTTCGCACTTCCTCCTGTTAGCATACTGAATGCTCCTAGAAGTTCGTTGTTGTCGATTACTCCTTTGATTGCTTGTAGGTCTGCTCCTGGAACAGATACCTGGGCTATTACTCTATATAAAATAACTATTGCTAAAGTGAAAAGAAGTTTGTTTCTAATCGTTTTAGAATTCCATATTTGTTTGATGTAGGTGAACATTATTCATCTGTTTTATTTTTTTCTCTCGCTTCAATTCTTTCTGCTCTTCTAGTTGCCTTGTCTTTCTTTTCCTTTTTTTGAGCTAGTACTTCGACGTCTCCTCCAGCTTTCTTTATTTTTTCAATTGCAGAAGCAGAAGCTGAGTCTACTTTGATAGTAAACTTCTTGTTTACTTCTCCGTTACCTAGAAGTTTAACTTTATTTTTAGGATTTGTTAAATCAACTTCACCTTCTTTGAACATTTCTTCTAGATCTCCAACGTTAATTGCTTTGTAATCAATTCTGTTGATGTTTGTGAAACCTTTGAGTTTTGGCATCTTCATGTGTAGGGGAGTCTGTCCACCTTCGAATCCAGGTTTTCTTCTTCCACCTGATCTTGAGCTTTGTCCTTTTTGACCTCTACATGAATATGTTCCATGTCCAGATCCGTTTCCTCGTCCGACTCTTTTTCTTGATTTGAAATTCTTACTTTTGAGTTCTGTTAATGACATTATTTAGTTGGTTTAGTTTCTTGTGGTTCTGGCTTTTTAGCCTCAGGCTTTTGTTCAGTTTCTTTATTTTGTTCAGTGTTTTTGTTTGGTTCAGGTTGCTTGTTTGGTTCAGGCTTCTTTTGCTCTGGTCTCTTGTGTTGCTCAGGTTTCTTGTTTTGTTCTGGCTTCTTGTTTTGCTCTGGCTTTACTGCTTGTTTTTGCTTTTTTGAAAACGGAGTTTCTCTAAGGTTTTCAAGTGCTTTTAATGTTCCTCTTGAGCAAGATATCTTATTTGTTGTTCCAAATGATTTTGAGAGAATGTCTTTGATTCCTGCAAGTTCTACTACTTTACGTACAGCTCCTCCAGCGATAATACCTGTACCTTCTGCGGCTGGGATTAGGAGGATGTGAGCACTCTTATATCTCATTGTGATCTCGTGTGGGATTGTTGTTCTGTCTAGTTTGACGGTGATTAAATTTTTCTTTGCGTCTGCGATTGCTTTTTTAATTGCGCCTACTACTTCTTCAGATTTACCAACTCCAACACCGACTCGTCCTTTTCGGTCACCGATAATCACTGTAGCTCGGAATCTTAGACGTCGTCCTCCTTTTACTACACGAGTAACTCTGTCTATTTGAAGTACTACTTCTTCAAATTCTTTAGCTTCTCTTTCTGGTCTGCGTTTTGAATGTGGTTTTTTTGCCATTGTATTCTTTTAGTTTAAAATTTTAGACCCCCTTCACGAGCACCTTCTGCTATTTGTTTTACTCTTCCGTGGTATTTGTAACCTCCTCTATCGAAGACAATTTCTTTTATTTTGTGCTCAGTTGCTTTTTTAGCTATTTCAATTCCAACTTCTTTTGCTTGTTCTTGTTTTGGTCCTTTTTTTGTTTTTAATGTTGAGCTTGAACAGATTGTTTTTCCGCTTTCGTCATCAATTAATTGTGCGTAAGTTTCTTTCAAGCTTCTGAATACTACAAGTCTTGGACGAGTTGCTGTTCCTTGAACTTTTGATCTTACC
>Ga0233431_1006238_pt1 | contig 10882 bp, 12 predicted proteins | sample SI_118_April2016_FD_179867 | JGI IMG/M metagenome (GOLD analysis project Ga0233431, IMG submission 179867) | Seawater microbial communities from Saanich Inlet, British Columbia, Canada - SI_118_April2016_200_MG | ecosystem: Environmental > Aquatic > Marine > Inlet | place: Canada: British...
AGATATAGATTGCACCTTTTGAATGACGGACTAAAAGCTTTGTTGCTGAAAGTAGAAAATCATAAAATTTCCCTTTCAGATTATCATTTAAAACATTGTGACTATTTACACCTGTTGTCTTTGCTTTTGTCCTATCAGCTAGGGTGCCACTATAATTTACGTTATAAGGAGGATCTGTAAATATCATATCTGCTTTGGTGCTACCAAGTAATGTTGCATAGCAACTGTCATTTAAAGCATCTCCACATAAAAGCTTATGCTTACCCAGTATCCATAAATCACCTAATTTTGATACTGGAACAGATGCTATATCTGGAACCAAATCCTCTTCTGTTAGTTCTTTCTCTGAAGCAAATAAAGCTTCTAATTCTTCTGGGTCAAAACCTGTTATCTCTAAATCAAAGTTATTTTCTTTTAAATTTTCTAATTCTATTTTTAGTAGTTCCTCGTTCCATTCAGAATCTTCATGCGTTCTATTATCTGCAAGCCTGTATGCTTTTACTTGAGAATCAGTTAACCCTGATGCAATATGTATTGGCACCATATCTAGTCCAAGCTTACTTGCTGCAAGCAATCTTGTATGACCAGCTATTACAACCATGTTTTTATCTACTACAATTGGCTGTCTGAAACCAAATTCTTTAATAGATGCTGCAACCTTATCTATAGCTACGGCATTTTTCCTGGGGTTCTTGGAATATGGTATTATTCTCTTGATAGGTGAAAGAGATATTTGCATATAGTCTTAATTTATTTTGTTAATGATAGCGAAATGACTTTTTTTTGTACGAAAGTCTGATATTCGTTGGTTTTATTAGAGTTTTTGCTGTTTTAGGCGAAATTTATAAAAAAGGCATTTCACTCATAAAATCGGCAGTTTTATTAGGGTTTAGCAGCTTTGGCGAAATGGAAATGGAAATCTCTAGCGCTAGGGAAATCCCGGGCTCTGTGTGTTCGTATACATTAGGACCGGGAAGGACCCGAAAAATCCTAGGAAAACCGCCAAAAATCGTTGTACTAACTCATTTATTTTTTTCTCTATTTACTTACGTTCACTTCTCCTATTATACAGAGAATTATAGCATAAAATCCGTCAAACCTGTCATACTAAAAACAGTCAAACCTGTCAAAGCAGTCAAAACTGTCAAAACCGTCAAAACTGTCAAATGTGTCAGATTTATCATCTTAACTAAATCCTTTGTTTTACTGACACTGCTAATGACAGACACTTCCCATATTTAAAACTACTTAAACTATGATACTTATCTACAATGCTACAGTTCTCCTATTATACAGAGAATTATAGCATAAAATCTGTCAAAGCTGTCATACTAAAAACAGTCAAAACAGTCAAACCTGTCAAAACTGTCAAAATTTTTAAGCTCATCATCAATGAATCCCTTGCTGAGCCTTGCTTTGTAGCTCAGTTTTCAAAATAAAAAAATTTGATATATATCAGTGAAGGTTAAACAACAACTTATCTTTCTATCTTTCATTTTTTTCCTATCTCTCCTTCTTACAGAGAGTGTATGTTATATTGTTCTATATATAGGGTGTGCCAGATTGGCACATCTTAAATTTTACTAATGAAAATGCTAAATATAGCCTTTTTTTGTAACACCATTATAGAAGAGTATAAATTATTTACAAAAAAAAGACCTAGTAGTGTTTTGAGATTAATTATCTTTAGCGTACTGAGATACACACCAATCAGCAAAAGCTTCATCTGGTTTTTCTCTCTTGTCGCGTATTGAGTAGTGATATATGTCAGATATCAACTTCATTGCTACTTTTGAATTAGGGGCAATTTTATATTGTTCGAATAGTTGATTTGCTAGTTTAGAAGAATCCAAAAATAAATCCCAATTCCAGGGATCATAAAACTCTGTGGCATCACTTTTTTTAATGCCCAATGGTTCTTCTCCTACGAACTGGCCTAATGTAATTTTAAAAAATCTTGCTATCGGTAAAAGAGTAGAGAGTCTAGGATAAGCCTCTTCTTGGTTTACTAGTTGATAAAGTGTTGGATATGGTATTTTCAGTGTAGTGGATAACTCATTTAGCTTCATTCTATGATCCTGTAGGAGTTTAGTTAAAACCATAGAAATCCTAGGTGGTTTTATAGCTAAATTAAGTGCTCTAGTTGTAGTGCTTAATTTTTTTTTCATGTTAAAGTTTTAAATATAGTTAAAGATCTAGCTGAGTAAATTATAGAAGTGTTGTTTAAACGAAGTCAAGCTTTTCTAGAACAGAGAATTTTTATTATTTAGACGGAGATAAACTTTAAAAAAAGAAAAAATCTTCAGTATTTAAATAAAAATATATTTACAAAAACAAAAATACCTGATATAAAAGGGATAAAGCAATTATTCTGTTTTATAAATAATGCTGTAGAGGAAAAAATGGGGGAGCTAAATTACAAATCGTTGCCAATAATTGGCATAAGTAAGCGTAAAGAAGAACGTAAAGGCATTACCGGATGTATCTTTGGTAAAAGCGGCATTGGTAAAACATCACTTCTTTGGACTCTTCCTGTAGAAAGCACTCTATTTTTTGATCTAGAAGCAGGAGACCTAGCTGTTGAAGGATGGAAAGGCGATGTAATTAGACCTCGTATGTGGCAAGAGTGTCGTAATATTGCAACCTTTATTGGTGGAGCAAATCCCGCTCTTTCTGAGAATCAAGCTTATAGCCAATCACATTATGCTGCTGTTTGTAAACATTACGGCAATACTTCAGTTATTGATAAATATGACACCATATTTATAGATAGCATAACTGTTGCAGCCAGACTTTGTTTTCAATGGTGTAAATCGCAACCACAGTCTTTTAGTGAAAGATCTGGTAAACTTGATATAAGAGCAACTTATGCTCTTCATGGACAAGAGATGATTGCGTGGTTAACTCAGTTTCAACATACACGCAATAAAAACATTTGGTTTATAGGTATCTTAGATGAAAAGCTAGATGACTTAGGACGTCGTATTTATGTACCACAACTGGAAGGAAGTAAAACTGCTTTAGAGTTACCTGGTATAGTTGATGAGGTAATAACTATGGCTGAAATTAAATCAGATAGTGGAAAAGGATCCAGAGCCTTTATATGTCATACAATTAACGAATACGGATACCCTGCAAAAGATAGATCTGGACATCTAGAAGAAGTAGAGGAACCGCATCTTGGAAAGTTAATGACAAAGATAAAATCTAAAACAGCTATTAACCCCTCTCTTGTAAAACCAACTAATAACAACAAATAAATAGGTAACTTATGGACTGGAATGATTTCAACGATATTGTTAAAGAAAAAATATTTGAGCCGATACCGCGTAATACACTTGCTAAAGTTAGAATAAGCATTAAGCCTGGTGGTTATGATGATCTTTCTCGTAATTGGACTGGAGGATATGCAACACGTAATGCTTCTACAGGCTCTATATATCTAGACGTAAGATTTACAATACTGGAGGGTAAATATATTAACCGTCAGGTATGGGGTAAAATTGGTTTACATAGTGAAAAAAGTGAACATTGGTCAAATATGGGACGGGCTTTTGTTAAGAGTATTTTGAGTTCTGCAACAAGAATCAGTCTAAGTGATAACAGCGAGAAAGCAAGAAATTTACGCAAAATTAACTCATTTGCTGATTTAGATGGGTTAGAGTTTGTAGCATTTATTGATATTGAGAGAGATAGAAATGATACTGAACGTAATATTGTTAAGTGGGGTGTAACTCCTGATCATAAAGATTACAGCAAATATATGAGCTATGGAGCAATTTCAGAAGACTTATGATCAATCAAGTTTCTATAGATGATATAAAAGGACAGTTGATTAATAACCTGTCTTCTGTTCTTTCTTATCTATTACCTAAGGGAACATTTAAGAATAATAAGTTTTATGTAGGTGATGTTGAAGGTAATAAAGGTAAAAGCTTAGTTGTAGAACTTATTGGACCAAAAGCTGGAGTATGGCATGATTTTGCAACTAATGAAGGTGGTGATATATTGAGCCTTTGGTCTTGTGTAAGTAAACTGGATATAAGATATAATTTTTTAAAAGTACTTGCATCGGTCCAAAAATGGTTAGATGCAAGTAGTTTTGAAAATAGATTAACAACGTCTATAGCTAACACAAATACGGATATTCATACTGCAAAATGGGATTATAATGACGTAGATGGAAATGTTATAGCAACTGTTTACCGGTATGACACAGAAAAAGGCAAAGAGTTCCGTCCTTATGACGTTAAAGCTCAGAAATTTCAACTACCTAAAATAAGACCTCTTTATAATCTGCCTGGTATTAAAGCATCTAAGAAAGTAGTTTTGGTAGAAGGAGAAAAAGCAGCACAAGCATTAATAGATATAGGCATATGTGCAACTACTGCTATGAATGGTGCAAATGCACCTATAGATAAGACAGACTGGTCACCTTTTATAAAAAAAGATCTAATAATATGGCCAGATAATGATGTAGCTGGGAGAAAATACGCAAGAACTGTAGCAGAAAAGTTCAAAAAAGAGAAGATGCATTCTCTTTCAATTGTAACTGTTAAAGGTAAAAGAGCTAAATGGGATGCAGCAGACGCTGTAGAAGAGAAAGAAGACATTACAGCAATACTTAAGTCTAAAACAACCATATTACCGAAAATAGCTCCATTTTATAGTGTAACACATGCTATAGAAAAAACAGATCCAGTGCCAAAAGACTTAGTTGCACCTCGAATACTAACCTCAGGAGGACTTTGTGTTATAGGAGGAGCTCCTAAGATAGGAAAAAGTGATTTCTTACTTAATTGGCTACTTCATATGGCAGCAGGACTACCTTTCTTAGGTATGACACCGTCACGCCCTTTAAGAGTAGCATATCTTCAAGCAGAAGTCAGATACCACTTTATATGTGAGCGTGTACAACAAGCTATAAAAGAAATGGATCTTAATAAAGAACTTATGTCAATAGTTGGCCAAAATCTTTTCTTTACTCCTCATATGCAGATGATCTTAGATAAAAAAGGAGTAGAGCTAATTAGAAGAACCATAAAGTATCATTTTGATAATCCTGTAGACATAATTGCAATTGATCCATTGAGATATGTATTTGATGGAGGAAAAAGTGATAAAAGTGAAAATGATAATGGAGCTATGAAGTCGTTTTTACAGGAGAGGATAGATGCTCTTCGAGACTCTATTAACCCGAGTGCCGCAAATATACTTGTACATCATATAAAGAAGCTTAGCGTAGATCAGCTAGCAACAGAAGAGTTTCAAGCCTTAGCTGGAGCTAGTGCACTGCATTGTCATTTCTCTACGGGTATTTTGATGTATAAACCAGACCCAGAACAAAAATACCGCAAGTTGATATTTGAACTTCGTGATGGTAAGTCTATTGATCCTAAAAACATAGAAAAAGTTGATGGGAGTTGGAAATTAATAGAACAGGCTTCAGAAGGATTAGTAGCACAAGATAATGTAGAAAAACTAAATGCAGAAGATATTCGTAAAAAAGAGGTGATACTAAAAACAATTGAAGATGAAGCCGGAAGAGGAAACGTCTATACAATGAATCAGTTTTGTGAAGCGTTTAGCAATAGCAGCTCAAGACTTGGAAGTCCAGAGACTATTCGTCGGAAACTTAATATTCTTGCAACAAAGGGAGAGGTCAAATTTTTTGACGGCAGTAAGTATGACCTTCCAGTATCAGCAAATGCCAAATATGGTTATATATGTGTTAAAAATATGAAACTCGTTACCTCAACTATCAGTAAAGAAAGTAACAGCTCCACAGATAAAATTCATATTATTAAAGCAACACATTTTAAGTGTAAAAAAACAGGAGCAATTTTATCATTACAGATCAAAAACAACTAAAATTTAAAAGGAGAAAAAGTATGATTCAGTCCCTCAACCCTCATCACTCACTTAAGGTCTGCAAGGTCTGTGGGACTCTAATTCATAGGATTTCTAGGCTTTATGGAGTCCCACAAGCCTCTTCCCCTTACAAGCAATTTGAAGGAATTTGTGGGACGCTTGAAAGCGTTGCTGAGCAAGAGATTGCAACAAATACATCAGTCCCTCACACAACCCATATATATAATATATATATGAGCATGCGTAGCTTAGCTCAATATATATTATACATAATATTCCGCGCGGGAAGATCAGCTACAGAAAAATTTTTATCTAGTAGCAAACTACTCAGTATAAAAAAAGTTTTAGCTTCTAGTTTAAAGATCTTGGTTTGTAGAGATCATCCTAAGGGCTTCTCAACAAACGAAGAACTGAATAGGGGTAAGGGTGCAGATTTGTTTATATCAACTAGAAGAAAATTTTTCTTTAGTGGCAAACTACTCAGTTTCAGGAAACTGTTTGGTTTAGTTGGTACACTTCAGTTTTTCATTTGTCGAGTTTTGCCTAAAGGCTTCTCGACAAATGAAAAACTGAGTGTGAGGAAGAGTGCAGGTGTGTTTTTGTCGACTAGAAAAAAAACTTTCTTTAGCAGAAAACAATATGGCTTGAAGAAATTTTTCTCTAGCCGAAAATTACTTAGTAGAAAAAACCTGTTTGGTTTAGTGGGTATACTGAATCAAGGATGGGGAGCCGATAAAAAGATGAGCTTGCAGCCTATTCTCCCCACTCTGCCTGTTATAACGAAACTTCATGGAGATTCAATGACTAAATTAGAAACGATACTAAGCATAGATTTGGGAACAAATACCGGCTGGGCTTTTAGAAGTAAAAATGGACAGATTACAAGTGGTACTATCTATTTCAAGCCACAGAGGTTTGAAGGAGGTGGTATGAGGTATTTGCGCTTTTGTTTATGGCTAGATGAATTGCTTGAGACAACAGGTAAGATAGATGCAGTTTATTTTGAAGAAGTACGTCGTCATTTAGGGGTAACAGCAGCACATACTTATGGTGGTTTCTTGGGGCATTTAACTTCTTGGTGTGAGCATTACAAAATTCCGTACCTAGGTGTACCTGTTGGAACAATTAAGCGTTTTATAGCAGGCAAAGGTAATGCGGGTAAGGAAGATGTAATAGCTGCTATTAGATCTCTTGGTCATAAACCAGCAGATGACAACGAATCTGATGCCCTTGCATTGCTTTATTTAGCTATGAATAAGCATAAAAGTTACAAAATGGAGAAGTAAATAAATGTCGGTTAAGTCAAAATGGACAGCAGAAAAAGTTGCAGATCATTTTGAAGAAGCTGTATCAACTATTAAAAAACTACCACCTGTCAAGGTAAAAAGTTACTTTAACTCATGGCCAAGTATACAGCACACTCCGAATGAATTGGCTCTTATGGAGGTACAGACAGTAAAACTAAAAGCAACTCCAGATGCAATTAGTAGGCTAGAAGAAACTTTCAGATGGATGCAGTGGCTAGATACAATAGAACGTAAGCTTATATGGAGACGTGCTGCTAAAGTTTCTTGGAAGATAGTTTATTGTGAATTTGGAGTAAGTGAATCTACAGCAAGGCGTAAATGGACAAAAGCCCTTAGTAAAATTAGTACACAGTTAAACAAGAGGATTAAGAAACAGACATGAAACAAAAGCAAACACTAATGTTTAATGGAATGTTAGCGGAGAAAATAGGATTAAACGAAGCTATTGTTTTTCAAAAACTAGTTTACTGGCAGAAAAAATGTTCTGATAGAGGCTGGAAAAAGCAGTTTAACTTTTTATCACTTAGAAGTATACAAAGAGCTTTTTTGTCATTAGAAAATCAAGGAGTTATAAAATGCAAAAAATCAAAGATGTGTAATTTTTATCAATTGCAAGTTGATAATATTGAGAATCTTTTATTAAAGAATAATACCAGAAGCGATTGTTTAAATAAGAAACCTAATGATAAAAGATCTAAAAAACACTATATAGAAAAAAACTACCGTATTTATTTTGAGGCAGAAAACAACTTTATAGCTACGTGGATTAATAATCATTACAGCAGCAAAATTAAACAAGCATGGCATAAAGCAAATAGTAAAGAAGTTAATGTTATAATATCAGGGATGTCTCACAAAATTGAAACTAAAAATAACTATGTAAAATGAGTCTATTAGATATAACAGACCCACATTTACTAACAGGTAAAGCGCGTGTTCAAGAAATAGGAAGAATCCTAGCAAAGGGTATTTTACGTATGCAAGCGCGCCAACAAGGGCAGATGGTCTCACTGTCTCCAAAAAGAGACTCAGAAGGAGAAAATGTATAAAAAGCTCAAGTATTCTCTGGACTTCGTCTTTCTTCAGAGTGAAGATGCGTCGTTATTTAATCAAGGGAGGATAACATGATAAATAATGACAAAACCAAAACACTTGAAGATGAACTTGTAGAATTGCTTAGGCTTTTTTATAAAATTTTAGATCAGCTTTATGATATAGATCCTAAACGCACGATAGATTTGTACAAAGTTTTACTTGAGTCGATGCAAAATCGTTCAAAATTGTTTTCTGAGAATCAACCTAAGACAAGTAGTAATGGAAAAGAGTAGTATGGTACTAGCCAAATTAGTAGAGCTTCAGCATATGGATTTGGAAAGTTTACGAAATTTGTGGTGTGATCTTTATAAATCTAATGCATCTAGAAGCTCTACTCGGCAGTATCTAATAAGACGCCTAAGCTATCGCATTCAGGAACTTACCTATGGTGGAGATTCTGCTGAAACTAAAGCGAGATTAGCTACTAAAGCAGAAGCGCTCTTTGGTATAAGGAGAAAACAGAGGAGTAGACCTGCTACTGGCTCTATTTTAACCCGAGAGTACCATGGAGTAGAGCACCAAGTTGCAGTTTTAGAAGATGGGTTTGAATATAGCGGATGTAAATTTAGCAGCCTATCTGCTATAGCAAAACATATTACCGGTATGAGTTGGTCTGGAGTTGTTTTTTTTAATCTTAAACAAAGATCAAGTAAGCTAAAATGAATGTAACAATCTCAAATAAAATAAGATGTGCAATCTATACACGCAAATCTACGGACGAAGGTTTAGATTCGAAATTTAACTCTCTAGATGCTCAAAGAGAATCATGTTTAAAGTATATAGATATTCAAAAGCATGAGGGATGGTATACATTACCAGAAAGCTACGATGATGGAGGGTTTACTGGTGGTAATACAAAGAGACCAGCTTTAAAACGACTAATTGGAGACATAAAAGAAAAACAGATTGATGCAGTAATTGTTTATAAAATAGATAGGCTATCTCGCTCGATGCTTGATTTTTTAAATCTGCTTAAGTTTTTTGATGAGTATAACGTATCCTTTGTATCAGTTACTCAGCATTTTAATACTAGCACATCTAGTGGCAAGCTTATGCTCAATATTATGATGAGTTTTGGTGAATACGAGCGTGAAATTACAAGAGAAAGAACAAGAGATAAAATCGATGCATCTAAGAAGAAAGGTATGTGGATGGGAGGTTATTTGCCTTTAGGGTATGATTCAAAAAATAAGAAGTTGATAATAAATGAGAAAGAAAGTAAAACTGCACGATTTATCTTTAAAGAATTTATAAGACTAAAATCACTTAAGAAGCTAGCAGAAGAATTAAGACAAAAAGAAATTAGAACGAAACAATATATCACCTCTAAAGATAAAATCATTGGTGGTAATTATTTTACTACAGGTGCAATCTATCATATCCTTAACAACCCAATCTATATTGGTAAGATAAAACATAAAGAAGTATTATATGAAGGTGAGCATGAAGCTATAATAAGTGACAAAATATGGCGAGCAATAAGACAAATTCTGAGTACCAATCCAAAATCAAGAGCTGGTATAACAAAAAGAAAGGTACCAGCAGTACTGATGGGATTACTCAAGTGTGGAGGATGTAATAGCTCTATGACACCAACTCATACCAGAAAGGGAAATGGCAAAATTTACCGTTACTATACACCAAGTGCTAGACAAAAAGTTAAATGTATAAATTGTCCTATAAAACAAGTATCAGCGCCAGAGGTTGAATCAATAGTATTGGCTCAGCTACATCAAATGTTTCAAACACCAGAGGTGTTGGTTGAGACATGGAATAATGTAAACCAGAAAACAAAAGTTAAGCTTAATGTATCTGAAGAGCAAGTAAGAGAGAGTTTTAATAACATACATTCTATTTGGCAGGAATTGTTTCCAATTGAGCAAGAGCAATTGCTTAAACTGATGTTGGAAAAAGTAGTTATTCAACCAGATCATCTAGATTTACATGTCAAGATGGACGGTTTATTGCATTTAGCACAGAATATTAAAAATAATAACGTCGCTAAAAACTAATAGAGCAAGCTCATATATGATAGTTTCAATAAAGATTCCCTTTAAAATAGAATATAACAGTAGACGCAAACAGATTCCTTTTGTAAAAGCTATAGGTATAAAGCATGCTCCTAACAAAGCGCTGCTAAAAGCACTTATTAAAGCATGGTATTGGCAAAAGTTGTTAAATCAAGGCAAGTTTAATAGTGTTAAGTGCATAGTAAAAAAATATCGTACTAATACTTTTGATGTATACAGGATATTGCAATTGAACTTGCTTTCACCAAAAATCAAGCTTGCAATACTGAATGGTACCCAACCTACTACAATGAATATGCAGATGTTGAAAAAATCGTTTCCTGATGTATGGCAGGAGCAGTTAGCTTTTTTTGGATTTGAGAAGTCATAAAAAATAAACCTATCTCTATACTTCAGATAAATACAGATTGTCCTTGCTATTTCTCGTACCATTTTTCAAGTTCTTTACAAAAGTTATCGACATTACAAGATATTTTTAGTAAATGTATCTTCACGAGTATCGTCTCTCTTTGTTTTCAGGGAGTTCTTGTTAGCTCTGAAATGCAATTAGTTTAGAAATGAATAATGGTTGTATTGTAG
>Ga0233431_1006239_pt1 | contig 10881 bp, 10 predicted proteins | sample SI_118_April2016_FD_179867 | JGI IMG/M metagenome (GOLD analysis project Ga0233431, IMG submission 179867) | Seawater microbial communities from Saanich Inlet, British Columbia, Canada - SI_118_April2016_200_MG | ecosystem: Environmental > Aquatic > Marine > Inlet | place: Canada: British...
CGTACGAACCAGATTACCAGGGCGCCCGGTACAATGGTCAGAATACCGGCCGCGGCCAGCAGACCGAAGTCGAGACCGGTGGCGCTGATGGTTCGCGTCATGATTGCCGAGATCGGTTTCGCTTCGGTTACCGTCAATGTCCGGGCCAACAGCAGCTCCACCCAGCTGAACATAAAACAGAAAAAAGCTGTCACGCCGACCCCGGACCGGATCAACGGGAGAAAGATAGTGATAAAAAATCGCGGAAAACTGTACCCGTCGATAAAGGCGGTCTCATCAATTTCACGGGGGACCCCCGACATGAAGCCTTCCAAAATCCACACCGACAGAGGCACATTGAACAGACAGTGCGCAAGCGCCACCGCAAAATGGGTGTCCAGAAGACCGATGGTGGAATAGAGCTGGAAAAAGGGGAGGGCAAAAACAGCCGCCGGGGCCATGCGGTTGGTGAGCAGCCAGAAAAACATCTGTTTGTCGCCGACGAAACTGTAGCGTGAAAAGGCATACGCCGCAGGAAGGGCCACGGACAGCGATATAACCGTGTTCATGGCCACGTAGATCATGGAATTAACATAACCCATGTACCAGGATGAATCGGTAAATATCCTCATGTAGTTCATGAATGTGAGGCCTTTCGGGTACAGGGCAAAGGACGCAAGGATGTCGGCGTTGGATCTGAGCGACATACTGAGCATCCAGTAGATGGGCATCAGCAACAGGATGAAGTAGATGACAAGGCCGATGGTTTTTTTCTTTCCTTTCATACCGTTCCCCCTTTTCCGACTCTCTGAAGCGCCTGGTAAAATATAAAACTGAACAGGAGTACGATGACGAAGTAGATGAGCGAAAAGGCCCCGCCCGGTCCCAGGTCGAATTGCAAAAGGGCGATTTTGACCAGATAAATGGAGAGGAACGTGGTGGAGTTGCCGGGCCCGCCCCCCGTGAGCACAAACGGTTCCGCGTAGATCAGGAAGCTATCCATGAAACGGAGCAGAAAAGCGATGGTGAGTACGCCCCGCATCTTGGGCAACTGGATATAAAGGAAGGTGGACCAGGCCGACGCGCCGTCAATCCGGGCTGCCTGGTAGTAGACCTCGGGAATGGCCCGCAGCCCCGCATAGGCCATGATCGCAACCAGCGGGGTCCAATGCCAGACCTCCATCAACATGACAGTGATCCAGGCATCGAGCCAATTGTCCGTGTGATCGAAAGGAATGCCAAGCAGGCCGTTCATCCCGGCGCCGAACAGACCGATATCCGGCCGGGTAAAGATCATCCAGATGGTCCCGATGGTATTCCACGGGATCAAAAGCGGCAATGCGATGGTCACCAGACAGACGGGAACCCCCCAGCCCTTTTTCGGCATGGCCAGGGCAATGAGTATACCTAAAGGCATCTCGATTGCCAGCACAAGTCCGGAGAAGAGAAATTGGCGCCACAGGGCATCATGCAGGCGCTTGTCGGCCAGCATCTCCCGGAACCACTCGGTGCCGACAAAAACAGACTGTCCCGGCCCAAAGATATCCTGGACCGAATAATTAATCACGGTCATCAAGGGAATGATGGCGCTGAAGGCGACGATGACAAAAACCGGCAGCACCAGCCACCAGGCCCTGTTATTTGGCCATTTTTCCATTGGGTTACCCCTCCACTATTGTATCAACCGTTCATCTTCAAACAACTTGGTCCATTTCGGCGGGAAGGTGAGCCAAACCTCGCCCCCGGGAAGCGGTTTGTCTTGAGGTAGCCTGGCCTTCAAGGTTTGACCTGCCAGCATAAGGGTCGCAATCCTGTAACTGCCCAGATCTTCAACCCCTTTGATGCCGGCTTTGACCCTGTCGTCAGCGGCTTCCCCATGCACTTCCAGATACATGGGCCGTATGCCGAGCTCCAGCTTCCCCTTGGCTTTATGTCCTTTTGCTGCTGTTTCCTCGTCCAGCTCAATGCCTGTACCATCAACCCTTGCTTTGTTTCCCTCCATGGTACATTCCAGGAAGTTCATTCCCGGGCTCCCGATGAAGTAACCCACGAACTTGTGTTCCGGATTTTCAAAAAGGTCCTGGGGCGATCCGATCTGTACCATTTCCCCTTCGAACATGACCGCCACTTGATCGGCAAAGGTCAATGCTTCCACCTGGTCATGGGTGACGTAAATGAAGGTCAGCTTCAATTCCTCGTGGATCTCTTTGAGCTTGCGCCGCAGGAGCCATTTCATCTGCGGATCGATGACGGTCAGCGGCTCATCAAAAAGGATGGCCGCCACATCGCTTCTGACCAGCCCACGGCCCAGTGAGATCTTCTGTTTGGCATCGGCTGCCAATCCCGCGGCACGCTTGTTGAGGAACGGGGTGAGATCCAGGATTTCGGCGACTTCCATAACACGTTTTTTGACCGCGGCTTCTTCAATGCGGCGGTTTCGCAAGGGAAATGCGAGATTGTTGAAGACGCTCATGGTGTCGTAGAGCACCGGAAATTGAAAGACCTGAGCGATGTTCCGTTTTTCAGGGGGTAAAGCGGTTACGTCTTTCCCATCGTAGAGAACCCGTCCCCTGCTGGGGACCAGAAGACCGGAAACAATGTTGAGCAGGGTCGTCTTGCCGCAGCCTGAGGGACCCAGCAAAGCGCACGCCACCCCATCTTCCCACACATTGTGGATCCGTTTCAGGGCATAATCCGAATTCCCCCCTGGTTTGGGCAGGTAGCTGTGCGCAACTTCATTCAACTCGATGCGAGCCATTAAAATCTCCTATTTCAGTGGGTCGCGGGCGGCCTCGTGAGAGGGCGATGCAACCAGGGCCCCTGCCTCATCATACACAAAAAATGAGGACGGGCTGACATATATGGCTATTTCGGCGCCAATCTTGACGGGACGAATCCCGTTTTCCTGAACCACCACCCGAAAGCCGTCATAGTCCGCATGAATGAATGTTTCGGATCCGTTAATCTCCGCCAGTTCGACCCGGGCCGGAATTTTCACATTCTTGTGGTTCGTTTCGGACAGAGAGAGATGGTTTGAACGGACGCCGAATGTGTACTTTCCGTGGGAAAGGGACGTCATGTAGTTTTCCAGCGGCATTTCAATATTCTGCCCCATGCGGGCCGTGTCACCTTCGATGGACCCTTCGAGGAAGTTGATGGGGGGGTCGCTGAAGACCTCGGCGACTTTTGTGGTGGTGGGTGAATGGTAAACGTCCGGTGTGGGACCGGTCTGAAGAACACCCCCTTCGTTAATGACCACGATATTGCCCCCCAGCATCAGGGCCTCGGTGGGTTCGGTGGTGGTATACACCACAATGGCCTGGCGTGCCTCAAAAATATCCTGCAACTCCGTCCGCAATTCTTCACGCAGCTTGTAGTCCAGGTTTACCAAAGGTTCATCCAGCAACAGCAGATCTGTCTCCTTGACCAGGGCTCGGGCAATGGCCACACGCTGCTGCTGCCCGCCCGAGAGTTCGCTGGGAAGGCGGTTGAGGAAACCATCAATGTGGAGCATTTCGGCGGTTTCGTGCACCCGTCGACGGATTTCTGATTTTGGGACTTTGGCAATCTTTAAGGGTGACGCGATGTTGTTATGGACGGTTAGCGATGGGTAGTTGATGAACTGCTGATAGACCATGGCAATGCTCCGCTTCCGAACGGATTTGCCCGTAACGTCCTCCCCGTTCACCAGTACCCGCCCGGAGGAGGGTTTATCCAGGCCCGCCATTAATCGAAGGAGAGACGTTTTTCCGGCCAGCGTGCGGCCGAGCAGGATATTGCGGGAGCCGGACTCAAAAGAAAGGCTCACATCGTCAATGTGGGTTTCCCGTCCGACCTTCTTGGTAATTCCCTCTAAAGATAAGGACATATTTGCATCCTCTTATTATTGTGGGGTCTTTCACCATATGGCTCAGCGGAGTGGGGCCATATTTATAACAAAAGTGTTTTGATTCCGCAATCACTTCAAATATGATGTGTGAGCAAACCCTCAACCCCGCAACCGTGAAAATGCCTCAACGGCCCCGTAAGCAGTGCTGATGGACATTCCGGAACCGCATTTCATGCGTACCCAGTCTTGGTGGGCCAGTATGGAACCGGCCGCAAACAGCTTTTCAAATGCCGGCTCACCCGCACGGTTAAGGGGCCGGAATTGATTGTCAATGGTCAGACCGGCCCGATTGGCCGGGTGCCCCCGCAAATCCAGAAAATCTTCCTGGTGCCATTCATCTCTCTTTTCCGGCTGGTGGACCGGAAGGCCAAAAAGGGTTTCCCGGATTCTGTCCCGATCCGCCCGGAGCCCGTGGGCCCAGAACCGTCCTGTGGCCAGTATGACCCCTTCGGCCCGGACCCATTTTTTTTGTAGACCCTGACCCATGGTCAAAACAAAAGCGCCGTCCGCTGCTTTTTCCCAGGAAAGGACCCGTTCGGGGAAAGAGAGCTTCACGCCCCGCTCCGCCAATCGCTCCATGAAAATCTCATTGATTCTGATGCCGGGGACGGAAAGGGGTGTCGTTGGAATTTCAAATACCCTTGTCCCCAGTTCACGGGCCAGGGCCTCAATATTTTCCTGGGGCCTTTTCATGCCGAGTATGGCGGGCAAACCAACTGTTTCAGCATCCTCAAGGTGCGGGCGTATGAGACGGACCAGTTTTTCAAGGTTGCCCGGCATCTCCATATCCCGGGCCAGGATATCCCCCGAAACAAGGGGGGATGCTGCTGTGATTTCATTTAAGCTGATGCTCAGGCTGCGAAGGCCGGGCCATTCACCCGTCAGGTTTTTTGTGATCTGAGTGGCGGAAAAATCCTTCAACTCGTCAAACCCCACAATCAGGCAGGGCCGCTTTTCCCTGAGAGCCCGGACCCCTTCCCACATGGTAGAAGGGATATAGTAGCTCCGTTTGGTTGTTCCCAGCAGGGTCATGATTTCAGAATTATTTTCACCGCTTTTCACATACGAAAGACCATTCTGGCCCAGGAAAAGGACCACTTTTTCCATGGCTTCTTTGATGATATCCGTGGTGAGCCGGGCGTAGGGATGATCGGGGATGTCATTTGAGAGGGCATCAATGGCCGCCCACGGGTCTGTCCACCCATGTCCCGTTTCAATGGGATGGGTTCCCATCACATCCAGCAGGCCGGTGGCGAACATCAGTCCCCCGGAGACGCCGACCTGGACCGTGGAAAACCCCTTTTCAACGGCAAAAAGGGCCGCAGCCAAGCCTGAAAGGCCGCAGCCAATGATGGCCAGATCATATGTTGTTGCCGCATCTTTGGATATGGCTGCCGTTACCATTACTTACGTGTCTCCAGATTAAAAGCACCGCAGTAAAGGGCTTCTTTGAGTTCGGCCTGCATTATCTGGCTGTGCCACAATACCGGTCGCTCCCCGGTCCAGCGGCCCTGTAAAAAATTCCGGATGTCCGGGAGGCTGTGGTAGGATTTTATCTCACCGCTTTCCGCGAGAAATGCGGAAACCCGTTTTCCACAGAATGTTCCCTGGCAGGCGCCCTTTCCCACCCGACTCCGAAGGCCGATGGCCTGAAGCGTGATGTCGCCGTCTTCTTTCCTGATGGATTGAACAATGTTCTTAATGGCACTTTCAGGCACCAATTCACACTCGCAGAGGATGGGGTCTTTGTGGTGGTTTTTGAGCCACCGTTTGGGTCCCAGGGCCGGTTCGGTCCATTTTCCGGCAGCTGAGGCGGGAAGCGGCACCGTATGGGTCAGGCAAGGTGCATGGATGCCCAATTTTTCGCAGACGCGATCAGCTGTTTTCTCAGCCATGAAACGGAAGGTGGTCAATTTCCCCGATGGAATGGTGACGAAATTGTCCAGGCCCTCGGACCGGTGATCCATGAGGGAGAACCCGCGACTCACGGAACGGTCATCCAGGCTTGAATCCATTTTCAGCAACGGGCGCACGCCGGCATAGGAGCGGATGTAACGGAGGCCTTTCAAGGTGGGGATCATTCTGGATCCTTCATCCACTATCAGGTCCACCTCTTCAATGGTCGGGGTGATGAGGTCGGGTGAATCAACCCTGACGGAAGTGGTCCCCAGGAGCGAGACGGTGCCACCTGGGACCAGAATATCACCGTCTCCGGGGCTGCGCAGCCGGTTGACCACCCGCTCGGTAACCCTGTGTGCGGTCACAAGCAGGGTGCCCTTGGAATAGAGCATCTCTATTTCAATGCCCGCCAGTGCCGCCACTGCCCCCGCCCAGGGTCCTGCGGCGTTGATCACCTGCTCCGGTCGAACAATCCGTTCTTCGCCGGTGTTCACATTGGCCAGACGGACCGTTTTGATCGAATGGTTTTCTTTTTCAAAGCCGACCACCTGGGTATTGCACAGAAGGGTTCCGCCCAGCTCCTGAGCATGGGCCATATTCTCAAGAGAGAGCTTGAAAGGATCGACCGCCGCATCATCCACCCGGTAGGCAGTCGTTATTTTGCTGGAAAGAGAAGGTTCGAGGTCCCTGGCTTCTTTGGGATCAATGGGTTGGCAGGGAATGCCGCATTTTCGGCAGAGGGACGGAAATTCGGCTGAATAGGTTTCATCATCGCCCTCCACAGCCACAAACAGGCCGCCTGTGTCCTCAATGCAGTGGGGTGCCACCCGTTTCAGTATTTCATTTTCCCGATGACACTCTTTCGCCGCTTCCGGGTCAGTGGAAACATAACGTCCGCCACTGTGCAGCAGTCCATGGTTTCTGCCCGAGGCACCCGCATTGATGTCCCTCTGTTCAACCAGCAGAACCTGCACCCCCCGCAATGCCAGATCCCTCGCGAGTCCGGTGCCTGTAACCCCCCCACCAACAATGAGCGCTTGAGTGTTCAAAGAATCCCTCTTTTTTGCGGAAGCGGTTTGAAAAGAAGACGTTTCGCCCGGTTCAGCAATGCTACTCTTGAATTCTTGATCCGACGAAATTTTTTACTTTTGATTCGAAATATTGTCAACAAAAAAAGTTGCGGTTTAGTACATTTTTTTGTATTCTGCTTTCAATTATGAAAATAATTCATTGAATGCACCGGTATTTTAGGGCATAAATGTGCGTTGTTTCCGGATTAGCGAAAAAATATTCGTTTGCGAAAATATTTAAGACAGGGTGAATATCGTCCCGTTTTCAGATGCGCCGACGACACCATCACGGATGGCCCCGGCGGGCGAAAATGTCTTCAGAAAGCCCGGAGAAAGAGGTTCGGAAATGTCGGTAAACAGAAACAACAGACGTGATGCCGGAAAGACCCGCGGAAAATCGGTTCTTCTCCGTCAAAGAAAAATTGTTGAACTGGTCAAATCCCTGGGGTTTGTTTCCATTGAGAATCTGTCAACAAACTTTTCCGTAACGCCCCAGACCATACGCCGCGATATCAATGAACTCACCCGGGCGGGCCGACTGCACCGTCACCATGGGGGGGCGGGTCTGCCGTCCAGCGTGAAGAACGCCGCCTATACCGCACGAAAAGTGATGTGCATGCCGGAAAAGCGACGAATTGCCCGCTTGCTCGCCACGCAGATTCCGGACAATGCGTCCCTTTTTATTGACATTGGAACCACCACGGAAGAAGTTGCCAATGCACTGATTCACCACAAGGGCCTCAGGATCATCACGAACAACCTCAACGTCGCGACCATTATGAGTGAAAATGAAGACTTCCAAGTCATTGTGGCGGGCGGCATGGTGCGGAGCCGGGACCGGGGCATTACGGGAAAGGCCACGGTCGACTTTATCCGGCAGTTCAAAATTGATTTCGGCATCATCAGTGTGAGTGGAATCGATTCAGAAGGGTGCCTCCTGGACTTTGATTTTCAGGAGGTTGGCGTGGGACAAACCATCATTTCCAACTCACGAAAGGTTTATCTTGCGGCAGACCGCACGAAATTCGGCCGCGAGGCCATGGTCCGCCTCTGCAACCTGAGTGATATCGATGCCCTTTTCACGGACCAGATGCCCGAACCGGACATTTCCCGAATGCTTTCCGAAGCCGATGTTTCCCTCCATGTGGCGAACTCCCGTTAAGCACTTCCCTTGTGCATGTGTGGAATTCAGATTTAGTGTCTCAGCAATGGCAACGCCCCCTAATTTTCTTCAAGGCATTTGATAACGTTTGATGGGGAAGAGGTGTGGATGCGGATGGTTTTGCTTCTTGAATGTTCCCCGGAGGCGATTTGAATTTTTCTCTTGGGAAGTCCGGTCTTTTTGGCAAGGAAACTGATAAGCGCTTTGTTGGCCTTTCCTTCTACGGGCGGTGCCGTGAGTTTTATTCGGTAAACGCCATCCGTTTTGCCCGCAATTTCAGTCCTTGAAGAACGGGGCAGCACCTTTACCCTTATCACGGCTTCCACGGGATTTCCCCCGGGTTTTGTTTTCGCGGGAAATTTCACTACCCGCCCATTCGCATTGCCATTTCCGCGAGACTTTGCACCAGGAAGGATTGCACGAACACAATGATCAGAAGTACGAGGATCGGTGAAAAGTCGATCCCGCCGAAACTGATGGGCAGCCGCCGCCTGACCTGGTAGAGCACCGGTTCCGTGATGTTATGTAAAAACCGTATGATGGGATTGTGGGGATCCGGGTTGACCCAGGAAACCACGGCCCGGGCGATAATGACCCACATGTAAAGGGTTAGCGCGATATCCAGTATTTTGGCGATGGCCGCCAGAAAATTTCCAATGACAAACATGGAATTTGTCTCCCTCCCGAGTCAAAAATTGTCTTGTTTTCGAAAACCGTGAACGATTGTTGCCCACACGCCAACCCGGGTATGTCGAAGCAATCCATAAGCCGGGTTCTGTTTTCCGAAAGGGTTGCCCGCTTTCGGAACAATGACCATTCATCTAGTCTCGCCGTTGCCGACGAGATCAAGCGACCTACCCGGGAACTCGAGCGGACCACCCTTGACGTTCCCCTATTTGATCTTGCTCCAGGCGGGGTTTACAAAGCTTCCGCCGTCACCGGCGGAACTGGTGAGCTCTTACCTCACCTTTTCACCCTTACCTCCTCAGAACACCTGGGCGCTCTTGTCAGAGGCGGTATCCTTTCTGTTGCACTATCCTTCCCGTTGCCGGGACTGGGCGTTACCCAGCGCTTTGTCCTGTGGAGCCCGGACTTTCCTCCCCCCTGCCATGACGGCATGGGCGGCGGCCATTCGTTTTACTTCGGCATACCCGGGTTAACGCGGGGGCTAAAACAGGTTACGGTTGACGATTGCGGGTTCACGGCTGCCGGGATTTGTCATCCTTGACCGTGGACGGCGATGACCATGAATATTTTCTTGGGGAAGACGATTTAAGACTCCCCCTGGTTTTCCTGGTAACGTTCATCCTCTCCCCAATACATGATCCGAGCACAACTGGGACAATTCATGAGTTTGTCCCCCCGGATCAGTTCGTTAAACTTTTGAGGGGGGATTGCCATACGGCAAGTCTGGCACACCCCTTTGATAACGGGGGTAATGGCGATACCGCCCTTGTGGCCCCTGAGCAGGTCATATTTTTTCAAAAGCGACTGATCCGTCGCCTTACAACAACGGACCCGTTCCTTTTCGAGCTTTTTAAGATCCCTGTCGAGTTTCTTCATATCCTTCAAAATCTGCTTCCGGTCCTGATCAAACTGCTTTTTCATTTCATCGGTTTTCTTTTGATTCTGGTCGCAGGTGTTTACCAGCTCATCTTTCTTCTCCATCAGTTCAATAACAGAAATTTCCAGTGCCTCTTTTTCCCGTTTGATACCTTCAATTTCCTTGAGCGCCGCCTTATATTCTTTGTTGGATGCGATACCGGATAATTTCACGTCAGCCTTTTTCAACCGTTCATCCAGGTCCTGAATCTCCCTTTCGGTTTCCCGGCTCAGGGTGTCATGGGTTTCCAATTTGTCCATCTCTTCCTGCAACAGGGCTTCCGCTTCCGCTAGATCCTCTTCGCGCTTCCTCACCGCCGCCGGTCCCTTATCTTTCAGGGCCAGTTTCTCATTTATGCGGACATCACAAGCTTGAAGACCAATCAAAAGCTTCATTGTTTCTTCCAATGTTCTTACCTCACTCCATGTGTTTTTGGTTTGCGGGGCGGTTTGTTTCAAGCTATCCCGCCGGGTAGATGTTGGATGTCATCCAGATTGGATCTACCTGGGTGTCATCCGTTTCAACCCCAACTTCCCAACCGTCTTTTCTAAAAAAATCCTCCAGGTTTTCGCAAAAGATATTAAAAGCCGTTTTTTCCGTATTGAAGTGCCCGCCATCGATGAGACCGATGCCGAGAGTTCTTGCTTCCAGCGCAGCGTGATGGCCCACATCCCCGGTAATGAGCACATCCGCACCACTTTTTGCGGCAGAAGATATGAGGCTGCCGCCTGAACCGCCCACCACGGCAATGCGGTGGACAGGGTCTGCTTTTTGACCCACCAGGCGAATGTGATCCGCGCCGAGCATCATTTTAACGGTATTTGCCAGGGTGAACAGGTCGGCGGGTTCGGGCAAATCGCCCACCCTCCCGAGGCCGACCCCGGGTTCATCGTGGTGAGGTTCCAGGACTGCCACATTTTGAAGGCCCATCAGACTCGCCAGAATATCGTTAATGCCGCCCCTGGCGACGTCGAGATTGGTATGCGCGGTCACAACAGATATATTCCTGCGTGCGGCCCGGGCCAGGATATGACCTGGGTAGGTGTTGATTTCCACATGTGATATGGGTTTGAAGATCAGGGGGTGGTGAGTGAATAAAACCTGGGCATGGGCGTCTGAAGCGGTCATCAGGGCGTCGAGGGTGGGATCCAGAGAAGAAAAAATTTTATCGATTTTCTGCTCTGAATCCCCGATTTGAAGACCGGGATTATCCCACGGTTCTGCCAGCTTCATGGGCGCAATGCGCTCAATCAGACGCAGAAAATCTCCCACTGTTGGT
>Ga0233431_1006240_pt1 | contig 10881 bp, 7 predicted proteins | sample SI_118_April2016_FD_179867 | JGI IMG/M metagenome (GOLD analysis project Ga0233431, IMG submission 179867) | Seawater microbial communities from Saanich Inlet, British Columbia, Canada - SI_118_April2016_200_MG | ecosystem: Environmental > Aquatic > Marine > Inlet | place: Canada: British...
TCAGTTCGATTATTATCTGGTGCGAATGAAAACTTCACTAAATTTTTGGTTAAGGGTTTACGGGCAAATAAGAAAAAAATCGCTGAACATTTGGATAATTCTTTGATGCTAATAACGGAATTGGTGCCACAGATTGGTTATGATGAAGCGGCTAAAATTGTTGCTTCCGCGCAGAAAAATAACACAAGTCAAACAGCCAAATAAGCCACAGATAAACACAGATATACACAGATTTAACAGCCAGCAGCCGAATTTTCCGCCGTCATCCCGCTACTTGATCGCGGGATCCAGATTAAACAGCTGAATATTAGCCACAGATGTACACAGATTAACACGGATAACTAACAGCCAATAACCACGACACCAAATTAACCACGAAGAACGCGAAGAGCACGAAGGAGTATGATTGTAGTTTGGCTGCTTTAATGGTGTCGTAGTTGGTTGTGGTTTATGGTTGTTAATTCCGGCTGTTAACCTGAAAACTTGTCAACTTGAAAACCTGCAAACCCGTATATCTGTGTTTATTTGTGGCTTATTTGGCTGTTGGTTACTGGATTGCTTCGTCGCAAGCTCCTCGCAACGACGGGTAATGTAGTGGCTATTGGCTATTAATTTCGGGCAAAAAATTCAATTTTTAGAGGTTCTCTTAAGATTTCCTTAAGGTTTCTTTGCTATTATCCTTTAAAAACTAATAAGAGGATAAAGTAAATGGTGAAGTTTGATATTATAAAAATAATAAATGCTCTTAAAGATGTTGGTTTTCGGAATAATTTGGCTTGGCTTGCAAATAAGGGAGATATTGCAGCCCAATGTTTAATTCAGGTTATCAAAGATATGTGTTTTTTTGCAAACTGTTCTACTTCAACTGGGCAGAGTAGTTTGTCAGATACTGCTCGAGCTTTGATATTTACGAGCGCATGGATTTATAAACTATCATCTACTGGATTGGAGCCGAGTCTTGTTGCTCAAGTGTGTCCTTGTGATGAGGAGTATGGTGATATATCTTCTCGCTTGGGTACTAACATAATTCAATTTACAGATAAAAATGTTACTGCAGAATTTAGTGAATTATTGAAAAGTTGCGCTGTTGTCGTATCGGCCCCTGCATCAAAGCCACCTACATCAAGGTTATTTGCACCTGCTGCTCCCGCCCCCGTATCTATGCCAAGACCACCTGAACCACAGCCGCTTAGCGTATCAGATTGGGATTGTTGCTATGAGAAAGGAGAAGCGAAAAAGCTTGAAGACGGGGAATGTTCGTATTGGGATCTGCGGCTCTTATAAGAGAGAGGGGGGGCAAGCGCCAGCAGAGAAAAGAGACGATTTCTCAAAAGCAACGACCAAGTGGTGGTAAAGCCATCTAAAAAGCAAATTCTTTCTTGAAATTGGCGAGTGTGCCCTTATATATCCTAATGTATCCCGAAATTATCATTTATTTTGCCAAAAAACATAGGAGTTATAGAGATGTCTATTGAAGCACAAAAAGAAACGTTGGGTTTTGAGACGGAAGTTAAGCAGTTATTGCATCTAATGGTAAATGCTTTATATAGCAATAAAGAGATCTTTCTGCGTGAATTAGCCTCTAATGCTTCTGATGCTGCTGATAGATTAAGATTTGAAGCGTTGGAAGATTCAGCTTTATATGAAAATGATGCAGAATTAAAGATACAGATCGATTTTGATAAGAAAAAGAAAACCATTACCGTGCGGGATAATGGTATTGGTATGAGTCGAGATGATGTTATTGAACATTTGGGCACGATAGCCAAATCAGGTACCCGTGAATTTCTAACTGCATTAACAGGAGATCAGGCAAGGGATACGAAATTAATTGGTCAATTTGGAGTCGGATTTTATTCTTCTTTTATTGTTGCTGATAAAGTTACCGTTATAACCAGACGAGCAGGATTGACTCCGGAGCATGGAGTTCGTTGGGAATCAGAAGGCCAAGGTGATTATACAATTGAGAATGTGGAGAAAAAATCTCGAGGCACAGAAGTAATTTTACATCTTAAAAAAGATGAGGAAGAGTTTTTAGATTCATGGCGTTTGCGCAGCATTATCACTAAATATTCGGATCATATTGATATCCCTATTATGATGGAGAAGGTGGAAACCCCAGAAGAAGATAAAAAAGACAAAAAAGAAGTAAAGAAAAAGGAAAAGCCCGAATGGGAAAAAGTTAATCGTGCAACGGCGTTGTGGGCTTTATCTAAGAGTGAAATTAAAGACGAAGATTATAAAGAATTATATAAACATATATCACATGATTTCGAGGATCCAATGCTTTGGGGGCACAATAAGGTTGAGGGGAAATTAGAATATACAAGTTTATTATATGTTCCTTCTCATGCTCCATTTGATCTTTGGCAACGAGAACAGCGGCACGGATTAAAATTATATGTGAAGCGTATTTTCATTATGGATGATGCTGAGCAATTTTTGCCAGCGTATTTGCGCTTTATAAAAGGTGTTGTGGATACCAGCGATCTTCCACTAAACATTTCTCGAGAAATTTTGCAGGATAATCCAGTTATCACCAAAATTCGTTCCGCATTAATTAAACGCATATTGAAAATGTTAGAAGACTTAGCGGAAAAAGATAAGGAAAAATACGCGAAGTTCTGGGAAGCTTTTGGTCGAGCATTAAAAGAAGGTCCGGCTGAGGATATTGCTAATAAGGATGTTATAGCCAAGTTATTAAGATTTTCTACAACACATGATGACAAAGAAAAACAAGAAGTTTCTTTGGGGGATTATGTGAAGCGTATGCAGAAGGATCAAGATAAGATTTATTATGTTACTGCTGAAAGTTTTATGGCGGCAAAGAACAGCCCGCATTTGGAAATATTTCGCAAGAAAGGTATTGAGGTTTTATTGTTGTCTGATCGAGTGGACGAATGGTTGATAAATCATTTGGCGGAGTTTGACAGCAAACATTTACAATCAATAACTCGTGGAGATATTGACTTAGGTGATTTGGAAGACAAAGAAACCAAAAAAGAGCAGGAAAAGGCTAAAGACGATTTTGCTAGTACACTTGAGCATGTTAAAAAAGTTTTGGGAGATAAGATTAAAGACGTGCGATTAACTTATCGGTTAACTTCTTCGCCTGCTTGTATTGTTGCAGATGAATATGACATGAATATGAATATGCAGCGTATTTTACAGTCAATAGGCCAAGATGTTCCTGCTGGTAAGCCAATTTTTGAATTAAATCCTGAGCATGCGATTGTTAAGCGTTTGAGAGATGAGCAAGATGATGCTCTCTTTCAAGAATGGACAGAAATTTTGTTTGATCAATCTGTATTGGCAGAGGGTGGGCAATTGAAAGATCCAGCAACATTTGTTTCGCGGTTAAATAAATTGTTGCTTGAGTTAGCAAAATAAAACAGAATTTATAGGTTAAACATAAGCGAAGAAGATTGTACAATCTCCGCCGTTGCGAGGAGCGTAGCGACGAAGCAATCTAGGATGGATTCTTACTGGATTGCTTCGTCGCTACGCTCCTCGCAACGACGAAATCTCAATCGCTGGATCTAGGATAACAATATTTCGAGGTGAACTATGGCGCAATATAATGAAGTTGGAAAAGTTTATGAACGTCCGTGGGGAACTTATACAACAATTAGTGCGGCTTCGGATCATTCGCAGGAAGAAAAAGATATAGTTGTAAATAATGGCCAGCAATTGTCAATTCAAAGCCACAAACAAAGACAAGAAGCGTGGACGATTGTTGAGGGAAATCCTGAAATTTTACTTATTGAAAGAAAAGAAGACGAAGAGATTGATCTTGGTGATCTTGATTCAAGTTGGAAACAATATAAACCAGGTGATGTAGTTACAATCGAAAAACATTGGATTCATTCTATAAGAAACCGAACTGATACTTCGGTAAAATTCCATGAAGTGCAAACAGGATTTTGTGCAGAGGATGATATAGAACGATATCAAGATGTTTATGGTAGGGTTGAGTCACCGCGGTGCTAAAAAATATTGCCACGAAAAATTAGAGAAGATTATTGCATCCGTCGTTGCGAGGAGCTTGCGACGAAGCAATCCAGGAAACAGCCAATGGCCACGGAACCCACGGAAAAACACGGAAAAAACAATACAAGTCAAACAGCCGAATAAGCCACAGATATACACGTTTGCAGGTTTTCAAGTTGACAAGTTTTCAGGTTAACAGCCTCAACCAAGACACCATTAAAACAACTAGGATGTAGGATGTGGGATGTAGGAGCAGCCAACAACCACGACACGGAATTAACCGTCATTCCCGTTTCCTCCACCGTCATTCCCGCGAAGGCGGGAATCCATATTCCAGAGAATTTCATTTTAACTGTTGAAATAAGATGATCATCTTCGATCTGGCTGTTTTAATGGGGTCGTAGTTATCTGGTGTCGTGGTTGTTTTCGCGTTCTTCGTGGTGTAAATTGATAATTGGCTGCTGGCTGTTAGTTATCTGTGTGCATCTGTGGCTAATATGGCTGCTGGTTTTTTATCTCGGTTGAAAATTAAAATCAAATATTTTCTTTGTTTTATAAAAAAAGTTGATATACTTTTTTATTACTAATAATAGAAACAGGGAATTTATAATGGAAGAAAAAGGAGTAGGCTCAACAGTAATACCATCTACGCCTTATCCTCGTACTCCATCTTCATCTGGTCTAGCATCAGTAAAATCAACACCTTATGCCCCTTGCACTCCTTACGCTGCAATTAGACAAACATTGGGAAGTGCTCGATCATTGCGAGACACTTTCAATGAAACTCCGGAAGTTTGGCAAACCCCACAGCCTCCATTTAAACCTCATGTGCCAGCTCAAGAAGAGGCTCAAGAACATTATTCCCAAGAAAAAATATCAGTTTTTTTTAAGTTACTATGGGGGGGCGATGATTTTAGCGAAGGAAACGCAGTTGAATTTTTTCAGCGTTTTTTTTATGTACTTGCCGATGAAACTAAAAAGTCAAGTTATTGTGGGGTTGGTTGTCTTTATGATGTAATAGAAAACATTTTTAGAACAGTGGCAGGTTCTGAAAAAGAAGTTGCCAAGAAATTTTTTAGTTCGCTAACGATGTGTTTTTTGCAAAGAAAATTTTATGATCTTCTTGATAAAACATCAGGGCAAATTATGGGGGAACTAAATTTGCCTATATCTTCTGAATATCATTCGTGGGCAGGTGATGTGGTTCCGGTTTTTATTGTCAGGTTCATTTATATTATTGAACTTGCCCAGCGTGTTTTTTTGGAAGAAGGTTTTCCATGGGAGAGAGTTGTTTCTAAAAATAAAATATGGGAAATAATTCTTTTAAAAAAGAAAAGAGCAAAGAAAAGAGTAGAGTCAATAAAGAGCAGTGTTTCTAGAATTATAACCAATGGTTTATTAAATGAAATAAGGTTGTCACAAATGCCGCCATCAGTTGCTGCTGGTCGGGTTAGAGGCATACCAGCAACACCGATGACACCCATGGGAGAAAGAGTCGACGTTACAGCTTCTGCTTTGTTTACAGTTCTTCGGAATCCTCATTTGTCAGAATTCGATAGATTTACACAATTAACTGAAAATGTTTTTGATATACTTGGTTTGCAAGATCATCAATTTGCAGCTGGGGACAGTGCCGAATCGTTTGAAACCATATTGGAAGAAAAATTAAAGCAGCAAGAGGGTGAAGATGAGGTAAATTATGAGGGGCGTTTGCATAAATTATATGAAGATTTGGTTGGTTTAAGACGAGAATCAGCAATTATTAGTTTCAGGGCTGGGGGTTTTACGAGAGAAACTCAAGGGTCAAATCCGGAGGCGCAAGCAAGATTAAGGAGGGTTACACAAGAGTTTTCTTCTGAAACTCCAGAGTATGAAGTCCAAACAAGAGTAGAATCAGTTTATTCGCAAACTTTTTTTCATCTTATGCAGATATTTAATACGTTATGTGAAAAATTGACAGAGTTTAATATTGAAATAACGTATTCTAATTTTGATGAGTTGATTGGTAGTGTTAAATTAACTGAAGAAGATCAGAGGCTGGTTGATTCAATAGAGGATAATGTTGCCCGAGAAGCTGCTCGAACCAGAAGGGGGGAAGGGTCGTCATCATGCACCAGAGTAGCAGCGAGAAGGTTGAGTTTCAGCGGTTTTCCTGATGGTTCCCCTCTTAGTATTCTTGCAGTTCCGCGGAAGAAAAGTTTAAAAAAGTATGTTTTTGCTTTTTTGCCTTTTGGGATATTAACTACTGCAATGATATTGGCGAGCGTTGTTGCTCACGGGGTAATAATTCCTGTTATTCCAGTTCTTTTTGCTAAATTGATTTCTGGCTCGTCTTGGTTAACTGAAATTTGTAGCTCTATTAATGGTTTTTTAGCGGTTACGCAAATTGGTGAAGACATTGCCATTTCAGGTACACCAATAGGTTTGTTTTTATTTGGTTCTTTTGCTGTGAGTAGTTCAAAGTTTTGTAAGAAAGCTAAAAGATTTTCAGGAAGACTCGATGTTGAGTTGTGTGAGGGGAGAGCCCAGGCTCAAGGCGCTACCAGTCATGCAACACAATTAGGAATATTTTTAGAGAAAAGAGATGATCCTGCGACGAAGCCACCAAGGCCAGTGGAGAGGGAGATTATTGCAAATCCAGCATCACAAGAGCCAGCACCATCACCAGAACCACTGCGTCCATTTTCTCCCGCAACACCTTCAACTTAGTGTCGTGGTTAATCCAGCTGCTCCATTTGTAATTCTTCGCGTTCTTCGTGGTGATAATTGTAGTTTGGCTGTTTGGCTTGTATTATTTTTCCGTGTTTTTCTGTGGGTTCCGTGGCCATTGGCTGTTTAATCTGGATCCCGCGATCAAGTAGCGGGATGACGGGTTGCTAGTGTCGTGGTTATTGGCTGCTTCTACATCCCACATCCCACATCCCACATCCAGGTTGTTTTAATGGTGTCGTAGTGTCGTAGTTGTGGCTGTTAGTTATCTGTGTCCATCTGTGTTCATCTGTGGCTTATTTGACTGCTGGCTGTTAACTTGAAAACCTGCAAACTCGGATATATATATACCATAGTTAAAATTGTTGGATTATAATCCCCCCCAGTTATTAAAAATATCCAGAAGGAGAAAAATTATGTTAATTGGTGTTCCTACAGAAATTAAAAAAAATGAGCATCGTGTTGGTTTGGTTCCTGGCAGTGTTAGAGAGCTAGTTCATCATGGGCATAAAGTATTAGTGCAAAGTGAAGCTGGAAAGGGAGCTGGTTTTACCAATGAAGATTATCAAGAGGTGGGGGCTAAAATAGCTAACACTCCGGAAGATATTTTTGCTAAAGCAGATATGATAGTGAAAGTAAAAGAGCCTCAGCCAAAGGAATGCAAGATGTTGCGTGAAGGGCAGATTCTTTTTACATATTTACATTTGGCTCCAGATCCAACGCAAACAGAGTTATTACTTGAATCGGGTTGTATTGCTATTGCCTATGAAACTGTAACAGATAATCATGGCGGCTTACCATTGTTGGCGCCGATGAGCGAAGTTGCAGGCCGCATATCTGTACAAGCTGGCGCGAGGTGTTTAGAGAAATCAGCCGGTGGAAGGGGCGTATTGCTTGGAGGAGTTCCTGGTGTTGCTGCAGCGCATGTAGTTGTTATTGGTGGGGGGGTTGTTGGCACAAATGCAATTCGTATGGCTATGGGGTTAGAAGCCCAAGTTACAGTTATTGATAAGTCATTACATCGTTTGAATGAATTAGATCTGCAATTTGCCACAAAATTAAATACTATTTATTCTACGCAAGATGCTATTGAAAAATATGTTGCACATGCTGATTTAGTTATTGGTGCTGTGTTGGTTCCAGGTGCCGCCGCACCAAAACTAATAACTAAAGATATGATAAAAGAAATGCGGGAAGGTACTGTAATGGTAGATGTGGCGATTGACCAAGGAGGTAGTTGTGAAACCTCTCATCCTACTACTCATCAAGATCCAACTTATGTGGTGGATGGGGTTGTGCATTATTGTGTTGCTAATATGCCTGGTGCTGTTCCGAGAACTTCAGCTTTTGCTTTAAACAATGCAACTTTGCCATTTGTAATTTCATTGGCTGATTTGGGATATAAAAGCGCAATGTTGCGTGATAAACATTTGTTAAATGGATTAAATGTATATAAAGGTAGGATTACTTGCGAACCAGTCGCTATTGCTTTAGTTAAAAACTACACCCCACTTGAAGAGGTGTTGATTTAGAGTTGTTACGAAGAACACGAAGTTAAATTATCATCCTAGATCCTGCAGTTGATGCGCGATTTATAACGCAACACCTTGATTCGTTTAGCTATTATATGCTTCTCGTAAACAAGCTTTAGGCGTTTATGCAACACATTTTGCTATCATCTTTGAACGTTCTTCAATCGGAAAAACTCGAAAGAGTCTGGCTATTCCTGCGTTTTTCCTCAATCATAACGTCCAAATCTAATAACAACCTGTATCACCTAAACATCTAAAGCCCGTTCACGAGAAGCATTAAATTTGACTCATCACCAATTAGGGGACCACGCAAATTTTCATTACGCTATCCAAATCAATCTGTTACATTCTAAATTCACGCCCAACTGCAGGATCTAGGATAATCAAAGACTTACAAAACCCATCAATTCAAGAGCGCGTTTGGGGTTGCATAGAATATCTAAAATAGATATTTAACAAGATCGTGAATACATGTTTAGCTTGCCAACTGGTTAGATCGACATTACAATCTCCTACAATATCTATTTTAGATATCGTAGAGGATCGTAATGATGAATATAGCGCAATACACTGATAGCTTGGTGGCGCGAGGCAAATGTAACTTTACTCTTGTCGAGGCGCAGCAGGCTCTAGGCAAGAGTCGTGCTGCTACTATCCTGTCTATTGAACACCTGCGACACCAAGGCAAGGTGGCTACTCCTGCTAAAGGGTTCTATGTTATTGTGATGCCAGAATATCGCCGTTATGGCTGTTTGCCAGCAGAATATTTTATCCCCCACCTAATGCAATCTTGGAATGAACCATATTATGTGTGTTTGGTTTCGGCAGCCGCTTATCATGGTGCCTCACATCAACAGTCGCAAGTGTTTCAAGTGATGCTAAGCAGAAATAGAAAACCTATAAGCTGTAGTCAGGTTAAGGTTCGTTTCTTCAAGAAATCGGGAATAGAACAAACTCCAACTCAACATATTTCAACCAGATATAGCAGATTAGTTGTATCCACTCCTGAAGCTACCGCCGTCGATTTAGTAAATTATATGAATCAAAGTGGTGGGTTGAATAGAGTGGTTACTATTCTGGATGAGCTGCAAGAATCGATGCGCCCGGAAGAACTAACCAAATTAGCAATTAGTGACTCTAAAGATTTTTGGAAACAGCGTTTAGGATATTTGCTTGAGAAGCTTGGTGCCAATGAATTGGCTGAATCTATTTATCAAATTTTACAGCAAAAAAAAGGTATGCGTACTGTATTACTTGATCCCTCATATCGAGCAGAATCAAGAGAGATTTATAACAAGAATAGCCGCTGGAAAATCATTGAAAATAGCAGCTTTGAGAGTGATTTATGATAGAGAAATATTACATTGATGCATGGCGTGAACAAGCACCTTGGGTGCAAGTAAGGCAAGTTGAACAGGATTTAATTATTAGCCGAGCTTTAGTTGAGCTATATAATCAAGAAAAAGTAAAAAATAGCTTGGTTTTTCGTGGTGGAACTGCATTAAATAAACTATTTATACAACCTCCTGCTCGATACAGTGAAGATATAGATTTTGTGCAAAAAGATGCAGAACCTATTGGCGACACCATGACCGCTATTCGGAATGCGTTAGATAGTTGGCTTGGCAGTCCTAAACGAAAATTAACAAAACGAAGTGCAAAACTGATTTATCGCTACCAATCCAGCGAAGGAATACCAGCTAAGCTTAAGATAGAAATTAATACCACTGAACATTTTCATTTGTTGAAGCATATTGAGGTACCGTTTAAAGTTGATTCTGAATGGTTTAGTGACAATACCATGATAACCACCTATCAAGTAGATGAGCTTATGGGTACTAAATTACGCGCTCTTTATCAGCGTCGCAAAGGCAGAGATCTTTTTGATATGTGGTTAATGCTGAAAAACAATATGATTGATGTGCATAAGGTGATCGAGATTTTTCTTGCGCATGGGCAACGTACCGGAGATGCAATTACTAGGGCAATGTTTGAAAAGAGCTTGTTTGAAAAGTCTGCGCATAAAGATTTTCGAGAGGAAATTGCCGATTTAGTTACTGCCAATACCAAATGGGATTTTGATGTGGCTTACCAAGAAGTGTTGGCTGGTATTGTTGCCAAGATTCCGGGCGATCCTTGGGTTGGTAACAATTCTAAATAAAGCGTCTGTAAGTAGTCACAACTGTTTTTACTAGCCTGTTTTGTAGAGGAAGGTTGGGTTCCGAGGAGATGATGTCAGCATTGATTCGCGAGGAGTATATTTAAATGGGCTGCCTTTGCTGGTAGCAAGCCATTCGTAGTTGATACTACAGGCAGCGCTGATTTTTTGGAGCGCTTCTCGGCTAGTCGATCCTGAATAATCATTTGTTGAGAGATGTTGTGGAAAATAGTTTTTATGCCTTCACACGGCGGGGGTCAGTGGTTCGATCCCACTATCGCCCACCATCTAAACAACAACATACAACTAAAATTTGATACTTGGAGGTGGAACATTTTCTTTATCAACCCCATCGTCAGAGAGCTCCAACAAAACAGACTCATATCCTCCAGAATTTACGCGGCTTATTTCTGCTTTGACTTTTTGACCAAAAGAACTGTCTTTTAAAAATGTAAGTTTAAGGTCTATTTGACCCAATCGCTCAAGAACCTC
>Ga0233431_1006241_pt1 | contig 10880 bp, 10 predicted proteins | sample SI_118_April2016_FD_179867 | JGI IMG/M metagenome (GOLD analysis project Ga0233431, IMG submission 179867) | Seawater microbial communities from Saanich Inlet, British Columbia, Canada - SI_118_April2016_200_MG | ecosystem: Environmental > Aquatic > Marine > Inlet | place: Canada: British...
CTGAATGGCTTTTGTAACTTCAGATTTGTAATATAAATTTATCCGTAGCTGAGTATTATCAATCTTCTGAACCTCAAGTTGCACCATGTGCTAATATTAGAGATTGGTAGATATATGAGACAAAATGGAATTATCAGGATTTTCAAAATATGGGAGATAAGCTATTGAGTTTGATTGATAAGGAGAGTTTTTACAAAGCTCAGCAATTTGGGATGTCAAGAACAGATATCAGGTTTCAAATCAGATTTTTTCCACGGAGAGTTTCCATTAATTTCAATCGTGGTTCACTAATCCACTAATTGACTTTTGATGATATATATTCTCAAATTGATTGTTATTAATCCTACCAGTCTTCAATAAAAATAATTAAATACTGCTGGTAGTATTATGTAGGCAGTCCATATCTGGATTATTCTTGAAGATTTAATTTTATAACACCGAGCTTTTCCCTATTTAGTTCAACATCTATTTCATACTCACCAGATCCCAACGATTCCCTGCTTGTAACCCCCATTTTATCAGTTACTATTTCAAAAATGTTCTTATTGCCTTTTCTAAAAGTAAATCTCCCATTTTTTACTCGTTCCGATTTATCCGTTTCCAGACTAAAGTAAATATTTGGAAGGTCGTTACTGTAATCTATTGTACACAAAATAAAATAAGGTGATTCATCTACTTTGAAAACTACTTCATTTCCAATCTTGCCTCTAAAAGCCATTTTGGGTTGAATATTTTGGTAAACCAGATGATTCCCCTCGATGATTTCCCATAATCCTTTTGTCCTTTTCATTACTATTGAAGTAAAAGAATCGACTAATTTAAGTTTCTTTAGAACCTGGTTCTGCAATTTAACAGGCGGTGATAATTGCGGGGCAGCACTGATTAAATGTCGAAAATCCATGAGTTCCTGATACAGAATTGGATCTTCAGAAATTAGTTTTAGAAGTTTTCCCATTTTATCATTTTCCAATCGATCCTCACAAAATTTTAAAATATCTGTTTCTGTCATAACTGTTTTGGATGAATCCTTTGACATTAATTCACCTATTTCATATAGTTGATTCTCGATATTCATTTTATCCTCATTTCATAACAATTTGGCATCATTTTCAATTTGCCTGCCAGCTGATTTTTAATTTTTTTAATGCTCTATTTTTGATACTGCTGATGGTATTCAGAGGGTATTTCATCATTTCAGCAATTTCTCTTTCCTTATAACCTTGAAAATAATAATAATGGATGATGGTTTTTTCGATATCCCTTAACTCTGAAATCATATGCATCAGCGACATGGATTGAATAACCGATTCCGGGTGGGGGCCATTGGCAATTCCGGGATTATTTTCGATTAGACCATCATTATCATAGTCATTCTCTCCATGAAATTTTAAACGACGGTAATATGCAGAGCCAAAATAATCCTTTACCAGGTTGATAACCATTCTGTAGAGATAAGTACTAAATTCTGAATCACCTTTCCAGAGTTTGATTCTTCTCATATCATCTTCGAACAATTTTAAATAAACCGTTTGAAAAAGATCTGAAATCTCCGGCTGATTCAGTCCCCGATACAGATTCAAGGCACCATATACATATTTTCCTCCAAGGTCGACAAAATGTTTTTGGGCATCCTTATCACCACCAATAACCTTTGAGATCAAGAATTTATCTATTTTATTAATTTTCGAGTACATGTAACATAATTAGTATTTGATTAAGACGATGAATCTTTTTAACTTCTTTCCATAAATATTTATTTAGACATGAAATTTATTAGAGTTCAGATACAAAAACATAAGGGAAAGCATTATATAAAGCTTCCAAAAATTTTAGTTAAGGATTCAAAATTATCCGATGGAGATGAAATTGAAATCTCTATTCGGAATCCGCAATTAACATCTCAGACAAATCTTTGGGAAAAAGATTTTGAAATCAGCCCAACGATTGAATATTCCCTTTCCTCTGAAACAATGACAATGAATATGCGCAGTAAAATTTATGTACCGATTGAGTACAGATATATTTTCCCACCATCATTAACAGATTTTATTCTTGAGACAAATGCTGGCAACTTCCAGACCCATATCAATCATGAAGGATATATCACAAAAGGCATGAAATCATGGTTTATAGTCAATCAATCACTGGGAGAAAACGATATTCTTCGATTTAAAAAATTAGCTGGTAGTCAAAAGCGATATAAACTTCTATTTATCAAAAGTACATAGTCTGCGTTTTGATTTGCGAATATCTTTGCAAGATAAATCCATCATTATTAATTCTATAATCTAGTGGACGGAATTTATAGTTTATGACTGCAAATAATTAGAAAATTTGAAACTTTTATGGAGATAATATGAATGTCATTATTGAATATTGTGTAAAATGAAATTACGGACCTGACTTTGACCGTGTGTCAAAACTTATTAAAAATGTCAAATCAACTGCAAAAATAATCGGTAATCCAATGCCGCCACGATCTGGCGCTTTTGAGATAACCATAGATGGAAAACAGATTTTTTCAAAATTTGAAAATGGGCGATTCCCCTCTGATTCAGATGTAAATTCCTGGTTTTAATTTTATGTCATGATGACATGACTTCCGATTGGCAAACTATTTGTCCTTAGGGTAGTATTAAATGGAGATTATATGATAAAATTTAACTATGATACATTTTCGCAAAACTTTACTCCTCATTCACATTCTACATGGATACCCGTGGCAAAAACAGGTGTTGGTTTTATACTGGCAGGTTTAATAATTCTTTTATTAAAAGAATTATTAGTAGCTGTACTTTCAACCATAGCAATAGGAATTGGAATTTATATTTTACTTGTTGCCTTTCGAATATATCAATTGAACCGTTAGCAATCCTGAAATTCAGCGACAGTTTATAAATGTAAAATCCATCTATTTCAGACAAAATGAAATAGATGGATTTATTTAAAGTGGTGTGGAATTGATTTTTTAAATCAGAATTATTCCTGACAATTTATAATCCTGTTTTAGACTTATTCTGTCTATTTCTATTTCTTTTCCCTTCTTAAGGCAAGGGCACCCATTGGGTCCCATGGCGCTAGTTCAACTGGTTTAGTATCATATAATTTTATTAATTCTTTTGATAAATACTTTTTGTCTATCACAATTTCATATAGATATTCATCAAACCAGCTGTCTGTCATGAGAAAATAACCTTTATCACCCAGTTTATCACCCCAACTATTTTCAACCCGCCATTTTGTTGATTTATCATTTTGAATATCCACTGCTGTAAACAACATAGCATGAGTCATCATACTATCTCCATACTCAAGTCTGCTACATTTATCCATTGAAAAATCTGTATCTAAAATAAGGGGATAATTATATAAATTCATATCCATCACACCCAATTTCTGATGATACATCTTGCCTACGTCGCATCCAAACCAGACGGCCTCGTTATTCTTTATTGACCTCATCGCATAAGATTTTAGTTTATCTGAAGGCAGGTTAATATATTTAACAATATCTCCTTCCATCACATTACCAAGGAATTTTACTGTATAGAGTGTATCATATCTTTTATTTCTCATGGGGGCATTGATAAGACAGATTTTATCCCTGAGATTTATCCCAACCTGTTCTTTATAGAATTTCAATGGAGTTAAACCAGTAAAGCGCTGGAATTTCTTATCTTTATTCCGAGTCTGCCAGTCAAACTCTTTTGGTGGTGTGCCAAGAAACTTGCAAAGCAAATTATAAACTGTCTGCATCATTTCAGGTTTCAGTTTCCTGAGTTCATTTATTGATTGTCCTGAAGTATATGCTTCTCTTAACTCGAAGGCAAATTCTCTAAGTTTTCTAGTTAGTAGTCGATTCAGATCACGGGTAAAACTGCTTTGTTGACTTTCCGGCATGACAGTCTGTGGGACCAAACCATATTTCTCAATAAGATTTACAAACATATCCCATTGGCCGCCATCCTGAATCGGATCTGTTAAAAGGAACATTAATATTCTGCTTTCCAGATCTTCATCAATCGTATTTAAGATATTTTCAAGAAAATAGTTTGATTTTTCGAGTTTATCCCAGAATATGAAATAATTTTGTGAAAATTCAAATTTCTCAATATTATATTTTTCACCTAACGCCAGTCTCATGAGATTTAATCCTGCAAATCCCCAACATCTACCGCTCTGTTTCTGGTTGGTAACCTCCATCTCTTTTTTCACTGCATCTGAATATGTATGATCGATAGAACTAAATGCATCCCAATTCATGGCTACGTCTTCTATCTTAGCACGTGATAAGGCATTTCTCACCAATAGATTCTGAGGTTGGGATTCAAATCGATCTCTAAATTTTTTAATTTGCTCAAGTGATAACGAAGGATTCATTTTTATTCCTTTTAATTGCTAATTTGATATTTTATAATGGTTAAAATCGTTTTACAAAATTTTCTGAAATTTATGAATAGCAGAAAGATAAAATAAACGAAATAGATTTTACAATTTGTGAAGGAATAAAAATTCTGAAATAAAAAACGGTCAGGAAACCCCGACCGTTTTAACTGTTTTATTAATTGTTGTTGTGATATTTGGCTCAAATCTCCCGAATCGAACCACTAACAAGAGTCCAGGACTCAGTTAATCCTTCCAGTCCTACTAATCCACCACTAAAATATTTTGAAGGAAATTTATGATTTATAACAATTGTATCGTTATTAAATGTATTGTTCATTATTTGATTAATATACATTGCGCCTTTAAATATAGTATCATTTCCATACTCAACATAACTTTCATGGTTTGGTGCATACATTACACCATAAATATTCGCAGATGAAAAGCTGATACTTTTATGATTATCACCACCTCCAAATGCATATAGTTGAGCAAAAATATCTCTATTGTTAATGTCACCCTGAATATCTATCTGCCCCCTTGCATATACTTCATTTACCACTGTCGACCATAAGGATTCATCCATAATTGTTCCAAAGTTTGTGTGCCTCAAATCAACGTTACCACCGCTTACAAGTATAATATTATCAGGGATTGAGTTACCTCCAGGTCCATCAATATTTATATTTCCGGTAGCGACAATGATACCAGGATTCGAAGCGCTGCCATTGACATTTAATACCATTGCATTATTGATCCTAACATCACCATTTACATAGAGTGTTCTTTGCGGATAATTGTGAAGATAAAATATGGTAGTCTCGCCAAAATCTCCCTCATAATTCCAATCGATATCCCCAATATATTTCCCTTGACTGGGATTATGAATCAGATTTGCTGCAACATTAAGTAAGCTATCATAGGCAGTATGGTCAAAATCAGGTAAATCCATTCTTTCAACAGTTTCCCAGGTGTATTGGTTACCAGAGAAAGGATTCTCAGGCTCAACCACAGCGTTCACTGGGACCATTATATGCGTGGAATAATTAGAATTTTTTCCGATTTCGGGTTTCGACTCAAAATTAACAACATCAAATTCAATATTAGAGCCAATATAAATATTACCGTCGAATCTCCCTTCCCATCCAGTAAATAGAAAATTACCATAATCAATTGAGAGACTGTCATCAGCACCTGGTCCTCCATCTGGATTTTCTACATTCCAGTGCCAGCCCCAGATATCCTGGTTAGTCCCCTGTCCATGATGCCATTGCCAGGTTCCATCACTTATGTGCCGCCACCCCCTGGAGTTGCCCCTTTCATATTGCCAATTCTGACTTACGCGATATATCATAGAGTAATTTGGGAACGTTTCCACATCACAGTTATTATTATGGAGTACACCCTCAACTGTTCGTGTCAATTCTGAAATATTTATTACGCTGACAATTCGCTTGTTACAGTCATCAATATCTTCAAATGTAAGATCTCCTAATAGCCCCCCCTCTGATACATCATCATAGCCATAATCATTGATTAGCTGATCGAGCATACTGATGCGGGAAAGTGCCTTCCAGTATGCAATTCTTGCAGCCATTGTTCTTCCGGCAATTGTCGCTCCTGTATTCACTGTATTAAATAAAAAAACGACAACTAAACCTACAATTAATGATGATCCTAGAACGGTGATTGCAAATGCAAAACCATTCTTTTTTTGTGTATTTATTGGATTTATTTCCTTCGGCGAGTTCATGATTAGATTCCTTTTTGAGATAAGGTAACAAGTTACCGGTTACATATTAATTGACTCACTTAACGTACACCATTTGATATTTCCAGGGTAGAGATGAACTATCATCTTTCCTGATATCTTGTCAATTACGTTGTGTATGTTATTCATATTATCTAATTAATAACAATAGGGGCATCCCTGATTCTAATGCTCTAAATACCTGATAAACTATTTTGAAAGAAGCAAATAAGGACAAATTAAATTAATCAAATATCCTTGATTGTTTAATCTTCGATAAAAATCAATCCTTCTTTAATAGCAAACCTAGTGAGGTCTGCGACTGTAAAGAGACCCAGTTTTTCCATGAGATGTTTGCGATGCGATTCAATAGTTTTGATGCTCACAAATAATAAAGCAGCAATTTCCTTGGTGGATTTTCCTTCGGAGATTAGTTGTAATACTTCTTTTTCGCGGACACTGAGGAGATCAAGATCCGATTCGTTTTCACTGATTTTTTTTATATACTCATTGACAACCATATCGGTTATTTTTGAGCTGAGATATATCTCACCTTTCAAAACAGATCGGATAGCCTTAACCAGTTCTAAAAATGCTGAATCTTTTAGCAGATAACCATTTGCACCAGCTCGCAAAACCCGAAGAATTACATGTTTTTCGGAATGCATGGAAAGGGCAATTATCTTCATCTTGGGGAATTCTTTACGGATTACTTCAGTGGCCTCGATACCATTTAAATCGGGCATTGAAATATCGGTTATAACTACATCCGGTTTGAATTTTCGAGCAAAATTGATAATTGAAAATCCTTCAGCGGCATCGGCAACCACTTTCATATCATTCTGCTGATTCAAGAGACTGATTAAACCTTCACGAACAATTTTATGATCATCAGCAAGAATAATTTTAATGCTCATTTCGAGTCTTGCCTATATCTAAACTTGTCTAAAATTTTTATAAGATTGAATAATATCATGTAATTGAATCCGAAATTGAATGATAAATTACCAACAAATATGATGCAAAGCGAACCCGTTCAACCAAATTACATTTTTTAAAACAATTTGACGAAAATCGTTGTTAATGTTAATGCTGAAAGATAAATAGCAATGCGAGAAACAAATAGGATAAACAGTATCTCAAAAAATGTCGCAGCTGCAAATTCCATTAATAAAATGAATAAGGAAATTATTGACAGTATCCATCCAAACATTGGGATCATATTTAAAACTGTAACAATTATTATTACTTTGCTTAAATCAGCTAAAGATAAATGTTTTTCTCCAAATGATCCTGTTGTTACTTCGATGATTTTTATACCAACCCAAAGGAAAATACCGTTAATAAGTAATGATACAACCAAATATACAAATATGTTAAACACAGAGATCATTAGTTTCTCCAAAAATAATAAATTGATTTTTTAAGCTAATGTGAAATATATGGCAAAGCCACAGATTGGTAATATGAGTAATTGTATAAATTGAATTAAAACTCCCAAATTTTAAAAATAGCTGAGATGATAATACTCTTAAGTCAGAATCAGATAAGTTCTCATATTCAACTCCACTAATATGACGGTAGGTAATTCCGCCTCCTAATCTAAAATTTATAGATATTTAGAATCAGGTTGACACCAGGTTCAACAATAAAAAAGTGGTCGTTTGAATATGATTTTAGTAAATAATTGACTTATTTTTGTAATTTTTGGATACTTAAATGTCTGACATCTACATATTTATTATTAAAAATTTGAAATCGGAAGTACTAACATGAACCCACGCTTTAGCATCTCAAATTCATTAAAACTACTGGTACCTGCATTATTAATAATCATTAACAGCTGTGATAAAGACTCAACCTCATCATCATTGATTAGCGGTTGCATGAATCAGGAGGCTTGTAATTATAATACTGACGCCATCGAAGATGATGGAAGTTGCCTCTTTGACGATTGCTTTGGTAATTGTGGCGGAGATGCTGTTGTTGATTGTACGGGTATCTGCGGAGGTTCATTTGAAATTGATGATTGTGGAGATTGTTATCATCCGGTGAATGACAGCAATCACTGGAATGCCTCATGTACTGGCTGTTTGGATCCTTTAGCAGTTAATTATAATGCAGATGCGACAATTGCGGGTAATTGTGTATACGGTGAAAAAAGCGCTAAAAGGGGTATTGCCTTTGATCTCAGTAACGAGGCTGATTTTGTGGCGATTTCCGGTGGCGTTTCCTGGTGGTATAATTGGTATTATGAAACGGATATCCCGGAGAATTATTATTCCGATTACACCATAGATTTTATGCCAATGTTGTGGGGTGGCAGTCCCAGTGAAAATCAGATTAATGGTGTAAAGACATACATTTTAAACCATCCTGAAGTTGATTATATGCTGGTCATGAATGAACCAAATCTTACCGATCAGGCAAACCGCACACCTTCGCAGGCGGCTAGTGATTGGCTTGTCTATGAACAGGTCATCGAGGATCTTGCCAATTTGGGGAGGACTATTTACCTGGTTGGTCCGGCGATGAACTGGGGAACAATGACCGGGTATTCAGATCCGATTGATTGGTTGGATGACTTCTACCATGCCTATCAAAATGCCAATAATGGAAACGATCCACAAATCGACTATCTCGCTTTTCACTGGTACGATTATGGGCTCAGCACTCAACTTGATCGTCTTGTTCAATACGGCAAGCAGATATGGATAACTGAATTGGCCAATTGGAATGCCAATATTACTTCCTATGAAGAGCAGATTGAACAGATGGAGGAAATGGTTGCAATTTGTGAAAACAGGGATGATGTCTTTCGCTATGCCTGGTTTTATGGGCGCGGTGGATTTCCTGATAACAACTTCACATATCTATTTGGACCAAATCCCGGTCAGCTGACCGAGCTTGGAGAGGCCTATCTCAACTTACCATATACGGATTAGTATTTTTGATTTATTGATCAATTGATTATTTGAACATGAAATAATAAGCCCTTTCTGAAAATGGTTTCACTTAGGGTAAGTGATCTGTACCCTTGGAGGGGTTCCCTGCATGTGATAACCAGAAAACACCCTGTCCTACTATTCAATGGAAGAGAAGATATTGATGTTTCATATTCTATGTTTACTTCAAGTTAAAGATAATACTTGGAAATTTCACTTACATCTTCATTAGGACTTCTTTTTAATCCCTGATTGAGTACCATTATTTTGATAATTTTTCAGGATTTAGGAATTCATGATTTATGGCATATTATGATAATTATACAGCAATAATTAAGTTTATTTTAACAAACTCCTTGCACATATATTTAAATAATATGTAATATTTATCAATTGAATTTGGAGGATTTGAAATTATTTATACAAAAAAAGCAAATACCTCCAGAATACCCAATTTCAAGTAATTAACAATGAAAAATATAAAAGCAATAATTTACTGTTTTCCTATAGTTATCTCAATGTGTATTATCTTGTTTTCCGCTTCCCGCATCTCACTTGGGGATGTCAATAATGACGGTGAGATCGATGTACTTGACATCGTCAGAATTGTAAATATCATCACAGAAAATGGACCACCTCCATCTGAGGAAGAATTCTGGACTAGTGATGTGAATGTCGATGGAACTACCAATGTTCAGGATATTGTAATCATTGTCCAAGTCATTATGGAAAATGATGATTGCCCTGACCTTTATTCCCCTTGTTCTGAGAACTTATCTCTTTGCTGTATGGATACTACCAACCACAATTTTGATTGGGATATCCAGCTGTTTGGTGCACCTTCAGGTAATATCAATTCCCTATATGATGCCCATATTATTTCTGACGATGATATCTGGGTCGTAGGAGAGATACGGGAGTTTGACGGGGATACTCTACACAACTATTTGCACTGGGATGGTCTGGAATGGACTAGGGGTAAAATGAGGGAGGATAATAATACTTCTCCATATCCACATATTCTATATTCTGTTTTTGGATTTACCGAGAATGATCTCTGGGTAACTCTCTCTCTTCCATCACATTATAATGGAGATTCTTGGTATATGTATTTACCTGACGATGATGGATTCCCTTCAGGATTAGGAGGAATACATCAAACTTGGGGGACCAGTTCAGAAAATATGTATTTCAGTAAACATTCAGGTGATATTATTCATTGGAATGGCAATGAATTTAGTATAATGGAAACCACCACTGGTAGCGGAGATCAGTACAATCCACAATTCCCTATCTGGGATATGTTTGGTCTCGATGATAATCATATTTGGACAATTTGTGGGTATTTATATGAGCTTAGTCCGGCACACCCTCGAAAACTATCATATTATAATGGTGAAGTATGGACGGATCTCTACGAATTCACTAATTCCCAGCATGAGCCTGATGAATTGAACGGATGGATTTATAATGTATGGGCGTACGGGGACACAGTTTATGTATCAGCAGCCTACGAAGGAGTATGGCGAGAATCTATCACCACAGGTGAAGGATCTTATATGCCATTAGACAGTCTGGAATATGAACTTGCCCTTAATACAAAAGGACGTGGGATAGCAGGAAATAACCCAAATGATATTTTTACAGTTTCAGTTTGGGGAAAATATGCTCACTTTAATGGTTCCACGTGTGAAAATTCCCGCTGAAAATTGACCCACCTAACTCCATCAAAAAGTTGATGGAATAAAGAAAACTTCTGTTATTTTACATGATTAATCAAGTTTCGATAATCTAATCGA
>Ga0233431_1006244_pt1 | contig 10875 bp, 11 predicted proteins | sample SI_118_April2016_FD_179867 | JGI IMG/M metagenome (GOLD analysis project Ga0233431, IMG submission 179867) | Seawater microbial communities from Saanich Inlet, British Columbia, Canada - SI_118_April2016_200_MG | ecosystem: Environmental > Aquatic > Marine > Inlet | place: Canada: British...
CTTTACCAGGTCTTTTGTCTTCTGAAACTAACGTTCTGCTAATAAGACCCTCTTCAATCACTTCAAATTTTTTACCTAACAATTTTTGTAAAACCTTTGAAAATCGAACCTTTTCATCAAACCTTTCATGATCAGTATCGGGAATAAATCCCCAAACATAAGAATCACCAAAACACAGTATTCTCTTTTTCATATTTAATCAATTTATTCTTCAAAATCAAGTTCTAAATAGTTCAAAATATCCATCTTATTCTCTTCACTGACAAACTGTGGTTTATTATCAACAATTTTTACGGGATAGAAATCAATCTTTTTCACACCTTCAAGATTAAATACAACTTCAGCAATCACACCCTCAAGCGCTGACTCTGGCCAGTTTTCATTATAGATAAAGTTACCTAATCCGTACAGAATATATCTATTTTTATATACTTCTGCTTTTGCAACAGAGTTTGAGCCACTACCGATAACAAAATCAGCTCCTAGATCAATTGCGCTATGCGCAAAATCTGTTTGAGATTTTGAGACTTTATGATCGTTCTGAGTTCCCGAATGCATGGAAACAATGAGAAAATTCACTTCACGACGATACGCAGTAATATCTTCTTTCAACGTTTTGAGATCCATAATAAAGATTCCTGCACTATTCTCATCAGCCCTCTGCTCAAGTGGTCCGTAACTATAACAAAGGAACCCAAATTTGATTCCATCTGAATTAACAATCTTCAGTCGAGATTCGCCACCAACAGTTGCTCCACAAATATCGATCTCACTATTCTGCAAAGCATTTATCGTTGCGATCAGATCGTCTCCCCCGTCTTTGACAATAGTATCATTACCCAAATTCAGGACATCAAAACCAGCGTCTGACAGAATGAAAGAATCATCAATTGGGTTATTAAGATTCGCAAAAACCAAATCCGAATTTTCAATCTTTTCTTTAATCACAGAACTCAGCGTTGTGCTTAACTGTTCTTTATTCAAACTAAGATCCGGTAGAAAAGAAACCTTAATTTCCAAATCCTTTTTTGATAATTTCAATTCTTCAGCCTTTTTATGTTTAACAAAATCATCCAAAGAGACTAACCCTTGAGTTTCGAATTGTGCTGTTGTATAAATTTCTCCAGGATCAGGTTTCCCGCTCTGCCACATCAGATATGACCCAATAGCAAGACAAATGATTCCAATTGAGATTATTATTATTTTTTTCATATAAATTTTGCGTGTAACTGAAGTGCGAGGCAATAAAATTATATCATACTGTCAAAACATTTGAACGAGTCAGATTTTGCTAGACTTGTCCAAAAACAATAAAGAATGAGAATCAGTTATACGCTATTAGACGTAGTTGAAGATTTTTTACAACGTTTGATGATCATATATACAATAGTAATAACTATGAAATAAATTATCAAATAAATAAGCGCCTTCCCCCAAAAACCGGATTCTAGCCTAGGTTCACATACCCACGCTCCACCGTCTGTACAAACCAGATCTTGCGCACTTCCAAAACACTTTGAATCTATAAAGCAACCAGACTTTATCAACGATATCTTTTCTATAAAAGATGAGAATGGATAACTTATACTCCCTTTTCCCATTAGCAATGCAACACCGATTGGAGCGATATGAACTAAAATCATTATGCTTACGGCAAGTATAACTCTTCGGATTAAAGATTTGATTTCCATAGTTGTTAATACTTAGTAAAATTTTTCTATTTTAATAAATCATAAATACAATGATTTCCACCGAGACGCATGACAGAGCAACCGCCAAAACATTTATTTTTGTCCTGACAGTTTTGACATTTCTCGTCACTATTTACAGTTTCATTTAACCGATATTTTTTGAATCCTTCTTGCCAAATTTGCAAAATTGATTTTTCTTTAATAGTTCCTTCAATAAACTCGGGAGTATCTGGCTGTTCTGGGCAACCACGAACTGTTCCATTAACACCAATACAACAAGCCGTTATCCCAACTGGGCAAAGAACAGGACCGTCACGGAGAACTTTTTCGTAATTAGCAAGAAAAGGCAGTGTCTCGGCCATGTAAATATAGATTCCTTTTTGATTGTTTATTTTTATAAATTCAAATAACTCTTTTAACTGTGATGCTGACAATAATAAATTTCCTGAATCTTCTGCCCGACCAATTGGCATCACAACACTAATTCGCCATTTTTGAACTTTCAGTTTTTTTAATAAATCACACAGTATCTCCAACTGATCAAGATTACTTGGAGTTAAAGTAGTTGCAACTGAAACGGTCGGAATCTTTACTTCCTGTAAATTTTTTATCGCACTAATTACTCGATCAAAACTCTGAGCGTTATTTCTAATTTTATTATGAACATCAGCGTCACCATCAAGACTAATTTGTATAGAACTAATTTTCGCTTGCTTAATTTCTCTTGCCTTTTGCTGATCAATTAGAAATCCATTTGAAGCAAACCCTGTTTTTAGTCCTTTTTCACTCGCATAAGCTAAAACATCTAAAATGTCAGCTCGTATAAGTGGTTCTCCTCCAGTTGCACCAAAAAAGCCTCTTTTTATTCCTGAAATATCGTCTATAACCTTTTTTATTTCAGCAGTTGTTAATTCTTCCGCATAACTTTCTTTCGAAGCGCCACAATGTTCACAGTGCAGATTACATCTACGAGTACAGTCCCAAGCAATAAATTTTGGTAACCGAACTTTTTTATTACTTTTTACTCGATTAAAAAACTGCTTCCGAAAAAACTGAATTGCAAACTCATTGATCTTGTATATCAAATTCATAAATTACTGTTTCAATAGTTACTCAGGCATAGGCATATACGTCATTGTAGATTGATCTACAACAAAAGCCCACACAATTAAAGCAAAAACACCAACTACAAACAAAGTAAATATCAACCCAAGAATAAGATACAATTTCTTCTTTGTCTTCTTGTACCGAACTAAAAAATAGATCCCAAGCACAAGTAGAAGCAATAACGCTAATAAAATTAGTAGTTCCATAGTATTTGATTAATTATTAGTTATTTAGTCGCCTGATCTTTCAAATACGCTTCAATAAACTCTATCAAATCACCTTCGAGAACTGCGTCAACTTGATCTGTTTCAAAACTGGTACGATGATCTTTCACCATTTTATAAGGATGCAAGACGTATGATCGGACTTGATTGCCCCAGGCTGCTTCACTGAATTCACCGCGAAGTTTCTGTTTCTCTTCTTCAACTTCAGTCTCGTGATACTTTTGCAGTTTAGATTTCAAAACTTTCAGAGCTGTTTCCTTATTCTGCTGTTGCGACCGTTCATTCTGACAAGTTACAACAATTTTCGTTGGTAAATGAGTAATCCGCACCGCGCTATCAGTTGTATTAACACCTTGCCCCCCATGACCGCCTGACCGATAGGTGTCAACTCTTAGATCTTTTTCATCTATAACTAAATCTATCTCTTCTTCTACTTGCGGCAACACTTCAACCAAAGCAAACGAAGTGTGACGCATCTTCTCAGCATCAAATGGAGAGATTCTCACTAATCGATGTACTCCTGCTTCTGATTTAAGAAACCCATAGGCATTATACCCTTTTATTTCAAACATGACACTTTTTATCCCTGCTTCTGAACCTGAAGAAACATTAAGAATCTGAGTTTGCCACTGATTCTTCTCCGCGAATCGAAGAAACATTCGCAAAAGCATCTCTGCCCAATCTTGAGCATCCGTTCCGCCCGCACCTGCGTGAATTGCCATAATCGCGTTACTATGATCGTGTCTATCTGAAAACATGACGTTAAGTTCTAATTTATTAATCGTTTTTTCAATCTTAGCAAGCTGTTCTTCTACTTCTTTTCTTAAATTAACAGTCTTATCATCTTTATCAATTTCAGTTATTTCAAAAAGATCTTTCAAATCACGTTTTGCATTATCCCAAATCTCAACTTCAACCTCAAGATGACTAGCCTTCTGACTAATCTTCTTCGCCTTATCATTATCAGCCCAAAAACCAGACTTCCCCATTTTACCTTGAAACAGAATAATTTCCTGCCGTTTTTCATCGACTCGAGCGATTTGCCAGAGTGAGTTGAGGCGGTCTTTGAGATCGGTTATTTTGTTGATTAGGTCTTGCATAAGATGATGTGAATCGAAGTAAATCGGAGTGAATCGCAGTAAATCGAAGTTTAGCTACATAGCCTTGTTTAGCCTCATTAGTTCTTATAATTCATCGTCCATTTATCCTTGCCCTCCCAGCCATCGAATACTTGTCCGAAACCGTCTTTGCGGCAAATTTTTTCTATTGCTTTTAATGTTTTTTGTTGAGTTTTTATGTCGGCTGATTTTAGGATTTCTAGAATCATTTTTTGGAAAACTTTTCCGGACCATGATAATTTTTTCAATGGATATGCTGTAAGTTCTCGTTCTAAATATCCAAAAAACGGTTTCTGCCTATTATGCAGGGCAAAAATAAGATCGAGTAAATACGGAATAGATGTTGAAGCTTCAAGTCTTGCGCCAACAGTGTTTTTATTTCTAAAACATTTCATCGATCGAAAAACACCATTCACGTATGCATCAATATTATAAACAATAAAATGATGAAGTTTTGCTTTGGGAATAGAACCTTTTTCATTGATAAGTTTTTGTACTTGAGGACTTTTCGCAACAATAGCCTTCACATGTGAGAAATCGTATCGATTCCAAGAATTTTCACTTTCCCATTCAAACTCTTTTCGAAATTCAGAAAGAGACAAAACCACTAAATCAATCTCATCAAAATCAATTTTTTCATATTTTCTTTGATACTTTTTAGCTACTTTGTTTTTAATAATCATGTAAGGATCATAATCAGAATGACTATTCTCAAACCCTTTTCCACGTGAACCACCAAGAAAAAATCCAATAATATCAGGGTTCTCCTTTGATTCTTTTAATAGTTCTAAAAATTGTTTATCAGATTTTTTTGTTGACATATATAACTATTTTACAAATCATTTATTTTTCATTTAAGTTACTTTCAGATAACAAGGCCGACTTACCTGTTTGATTTTCAAGTTCTGTTCTTGCTTTTCTTGCAACACCACCTCCCTTTCTCGCAACTTTTTTATTAGCGTCTAATCCTTTAGGTGTTTCCTTTTTAGAAATTTCTTTAGTAGAAACCTCTGCTAACATATTTAAGACTAATTCTAAATTAGACATATTGTCACGCAAACTTTCTTTTTTTAATCCTTTAAATTTTTTATAGTCCTTTACAGTTTTATCTGACCACGCTTTTGTTATTTCATCCGTTAAAATCGCGTACTCAAGCCCTTCCTTAACGCCTCTATCCTGCCATTCATCTGTTAATTCTTTTCTAACCTCAATACTTTTCAATCTCTGATTTATCCATTCTCTTGAATATCCCTTTTTCAAATAAGTGCTCATCGCTCGTTCAAAAGCTAACTCAGGATCAGCTGTTTCTTCCATTCGCTCATAACCAACCTGAGCTAACCAAAGCTTAAGTGGTTCAGCCTTAGACGATGGAATAGATTGAACTAATCTTAATATATCTTCCGTAGAAAAACAATCTGTTTCTCTTTGTTTACCGTCAGGTGCAAATAATTTCAACTGTACGATTTTTTCGTACACTTCACTTCCTTCTTCTTTAAGTTTATTTTTCAAATCACTCCAATATCGCCTAGGTACAGTAGAATTAGTTAAAATTCCAACTATATCAACAACCGAAAAATACCAAAGGTCTTTATCTGCGTCCCAATGACGACGAACTTCTTTTTGGTTAAAAAGTATAATTGCTTTGGATTTTTTCATTTTAATTTTAATTTCAATAATTATTCCCTCTCATCAAGAGTAACCTTAATTATTTTTTCCTCGCCATCTCGCCAAATTTTTAACTCAATCTCATCATCTGGCTGATATTTAGCGATTTCATTAACAAGGGAGTAGGTCTCGTCTAATACTTGATCATTAACTTGCATTATAATATCATTCTCACTTAAACCAGCTTTATCAGCCGGTGAACCTTCCACAACAGCTAATGCTGTTGGACTATCTCCTCGGAGGATCAAAGCGCCATAATCAACAGCTAAACCGTTCTTCTCGGCAATTGACTCATTGATATTCACATATCGAACTCCGAGCCAAGGACGGACGATTCGGCCATTCTCAAGCACACTTTTTACTATTATCTTGGCTCTATCAATTGGAATAGCAAACCCAAGAGCACTACCACTGAAATTAACAGCTGTATTAATACCGATCACTTGTCCTGAAATATTAAGAAGCGGACCGCCAGAATTACCAGGATTTATTGCAGCGTCAGTCTGGATCGCACCATCAAGGACTTCCGATCCACCAGAACCGTCACCTGCCACAACTCGACGATTAATTCCACTAACAATACCTCTTGTTACAGTATTACTATATTCACCAAGAGCGTTCCCAATTGCAATTACTGTTTGGCCGATCTCAATCCCCTCGGAATCACCCAACTCAATTACTGACAAATCAGTCGCCTCAATTTTCAGAATAGCAATATCGAGAATCATATCCCGACCAAGAACTTGCGCTGAATACTCTGACCCGTCATTTAGAATAACCGAATACTCTGCATTCTCATCTTCTACAACGTGCCGATTTGTTAATATAAGACCACTTTCATCGAAGATAAATCCACTACCACTAGCAAGTTCACGTTTTTGATTTCCCCGAGTGTCATCATAAAGAAAAGAAGGATTAATACTTGGTCCAGTCTGGTCGTAATAACTTTCAATCTCTTTTGTTGCGAGAATACTAACAACAGCTGGACTAGCCTTCTTCACCACCTCGATCGTTGGTGAATCCTCCGTAATACTAATTACATTCTGATTACCTATCTCATTAATCTGACTAGCAATATTTGTCTGCAGGAAAGATCGCCCCCAGGCGGTATCTTCCAAATAAGGTTTCAAAAACAACGAGCCCAAGGCTCCCCCCAGCGCCCCCACGAACAAACTGATTAGGATAATTATTAAGAGTTGATTTGATAATTTATTCATACAAATAAACCGATGCGAATATGCGAATTATGCGAATGTTGCGAAGATAACCGCGAAACCGCGAATTATGCGAATGTTGCGAAGATAACCGCGAAACCGCAAACACTTAATTCGCATTTTCGCAGAAAGTTAGCGGCATTCGCATGCTTCGCATATTCGCATCGGCTTAACTAAAGATAACCAAAAACATTATTTTTTCTGGCTAAATTATAATTTATTTAAAAAATCATTTTAGAAAATTCTCGATGAATGATGAAGATGGGCCTTGATTCAATTCATTAAGTGTTGTCATGACAGCGCGATACTGTTGCATTGTTTCACCAAGATACGGGACGGCAAAAACAATCGCAATAATCAGTGGGATCGCAATAACAAGTACTTTGATCACGCCAAAAATCCGTTGCCACATTATATAGCGTTTCATTTTCTGCAAATCTTGATGAATTTCACGAGAGAACTCTAGATTTTTCTTTAGAAGTTTTAATATTTCCTCCTCCATAAGCCGATGCGAATATGCGAAGCATGCGAATGTTGCGAATAACCTGCAAATGCCGCAAATCTATACGAATCATTGGTGCGACTATTAGTATTAGATTAGCCTGCCTTGCCGACCTGTCCCTCGAAGCTGTTAGCGTAGTTGGGAAGCTCTAAGTTATTAAGAGCGCAGGCAGGTATCATTCGCATTATTCGCAAATTAGTATTTAAATCCCACGAAGTTCGCAAATTTCGAACTGTTCTTTAATTTCTTCTATTATACCATCTAATTCTTTTTTTGTGTATGGTCGAGTAGTGTGAAGAGTAGGATCAACAAGTTTTGCTGCTGGAATAAACTGCTGCAAATAGTATTTCTTCGCTCCGCTTATCTGCTGGGCCATTTTAAGAATATCCTCGCGAGGATGAAGTGGTGGAAGAATGGTTGATCGGAACTCATGATCAACTTCTGAATTTTTTATTAACTGAAAACTTCTTTTAATCTTCTCAATATCAATATTCTTACCAACAATACGTGAGTACTCTTCCCATGGCGCTTTGATATCCATCGCAATATAGTCTAGCATCTTATCGTCAATTAATTTTGCTAATATTTCAGGCTCACCACCATTTGTATCAAGTTTCACCAGAAATCCCATCTCTTTCACTTTTTTAATGAACTCATAGAGATCAGGTTGCAGTGTTGGCTCCCCTCCCGTAATACAGATCCCATCAAGCAAGATCTTGCGTTCATTTAGAAAATCAAAGATCAAAGATTCATCAATTAATTCAGCAGTAGAATTAACGAGTTCTGGATTATGACAGAATGGACAACGAAAATTACAACCAATCGTAAAGATGGTTGCTGCGACTTTGCCAGGATAGTCTAGGAGAGTTGTTCTTTGGAGGCCGCCTATTTTCATATAGATGAAATTGGAAATTAGAAATTCGAAATTGGGGGTAGATGAAAAGGGGTAATCGCTGAGGGTTAGAACGTTAGTACTTTATAACTTTAACGATAAGTTACTACGGGATCTTTTTGTGTATTAACTTGTTAATTAGTTACAACCTCAAAATCATTTCCTTTAACGACAACCGCTTGGTTGTCTGATATTGTAATAACTTTATATTTATACGGTTTGTGCTTCTGCAAGTTTTGATCGATCTTGTCCTTAAACTCTTTATCATCATAATGTGGCAAAACAACAAAATCAACTAATGCCAAACCATCAAAAGAACTTAATTCAACCGCTTCATTCTGATTGTCAATATCTTTCGCTAATTCGATACTTGGGCCAGCTAGAAGTGTACCAGCACTTGAACCAACATAGATACCACCTTTTCCGACAAAAGAAGTTACTATTTCGTCAAAACCTGATTTTCTAGTCTCTTGTAGCAAATAAAACGTGTTTCCTCCTGCTACAAAAACAATATCAACACCATTCATTTCTTCTAACAGCTGATTTTTTGTTTTGCCTTCTAAATTAAGATCAATGACCTTAAAGCCTAAATCAATTAGTTTCTTTCGATCTTCTAGAACAAACCAATTCTCCTTCATTATATTTCCAGCGGTAGGAATGAAAGCAACAGTGAACTCACCTGGAAGAGAATCCAGTGATTTCACAAGAATATCTAATGTATTCCTAGCAACAGAAGCAAGAAAAAGATTTTTCATAATAGTTTTTTGATTACTACGTTAAGGAGTTCACACACCCATTTTATCCCCCTTTTCCCTTGAAGTCAAACAAAAAACAAAAGAGTTAAGAATTACAAATACATACACAGTTCACGACGACCTAAATTCCGGAAATAACTAGAAAATGTCTAAAAATTAATCACAAATTCCCCTCTTAAATAGCCTTCTATAGCCCTCTATAGCCTTCTAATAAAAAAGCCTAAAGCAATGAGTCTTAAATTCTTATATAATAAAAACTTAGGACTTAAAACTTTAGGCGCAGTGAGCTATTCATTGTCGTTGCAAACCTTGTAGTTTTTTCTGTCGGAGAACTCAGATTTTTTGCCGTTGTTCCATCGGTTGATTGGACTTAGATATCCAACAATCCGAGAATAAACTTCACATTTTGTTCGTTCTAATTTTTGTGACACCATAGAAATTAGAGGGGAAAGAAGGGCTAGACAAAGAGAAAGTGAGTTAACACGTTAAACTCATCCACCATCCTTACCAACTATTTGTTTTGAATTTTTATTTTAATTTGTTTTCTGTTCTGTTTTTACAGCGATGTTTTGGCCGGGGAAATAACCTTTTTCTTGATCACAATGAGGACAGTATTCATGTTCTCCAGCAAGATAACCATGGATCGGACAAACACTGAAAGTTGGAGTTAAAGTGAAATAAGGTAACTTGAAATTCTCAGCAATCTTTTTCACAAGAGCCTTTGTGCTGGCGATTGAAGGCAATTTCTCTCCGACAAACCCGTGCAAGACTGTTCCACCTGTATATTTTGTCTGTAATCCGTCTTGAAGCTTAAGAGCCTCAAAAATATCGTCGGTGTACCCAACTGGCAAATGTGATGAGTTTGTATAATATGGATCAGCATTCTGAGTTTTTACTGATTCTTCATTCGCAGCGATAATATCTGGATATTGTTCTTTATCAAGTTTTGCAAACCGGTATGAGGTCCCCTCAGCTGGAGTTGCTTCTAGATTGAACAAGTCGTTTGTTTCATTCTGATAGTCCATCATCCGTTCACGCATGAAATCAAGAACTTGTCCGGCAAACTTATACCCTTCTGGATCAGTAATATCAACTTTAATTAAATTCAAACAAGCTTCGTTTAATCCATTCAAACCAATTGTATTAAAATGATTTTTCCAATAGTTACCAAACCGTTGTTTAATTGCTGAAAGATAATGTCTTGAATAAGGGTAAAGACCTCCCTCGATAAACTTTTCTAGAATAACACGTTTTATCATTAAACTTTCTTTTCCTAAATCCATCAAATCTGAAAGTTTTGCAAAAAATTCTTCTTTTGTAGTTGAAGTATATCCTAACCGAGGTAAATTAATCGTGACAACACCAATACTTCCAGTCAAAGGATTAGCACCAAATAGTCCGCCACCACGTTTTCGTAACTCTCGATTATCAAGTCGAAGTCGGCAACACATACTTCGTGCATCATCAGGACTCATATCACTATTAATAAAATTTGAGAAATAAGGAATACCATACTTTGAGGTCATATCCATGATTCGTTCAATAACATCAGAGTCCCAATCCCAATCTTTTGTAACATTATACGTTGGAATAGGCCAACTAAGCACACGACCACGTTGATCCCCTTCGATCATTACTTCAATAAACGCTTGATTGAACATATCCATTTCCTTCTGAAATTCACCGTATGTTTCCTTCTGAGGTTTG
>Ga0233431_1006245_pt1 | contig 10870 bp, 11 predicted proteins | sample SI_118_April2016_FD_179867 | JGI IMG/M metagenome (GOLD analysis project Ga0233431, IMG submission 179867) | Seawater microbial communities from Saanich Inlet, British Columbia, Canada - SI_118_April2016_200_MG | ecosystem: Environmental > Aquatic > Marine > Inlet | place: Canada: British...
GGTTAATCTTGCAGAACCAGATCCAGGGAAACCTGATCAGACCTGTTGGGCTTTCTGGTAAGGAAAAATTGGAGGAATAGGCGGTTTTTGGCCTCCTACTCAATGCTGGGTTTCCTGTTCCGTCAAGAAATTTTCATCCCACAGAACAATACCTCTGGCAGCCTTCCGTTGTGGGAGAGTAAGTCCTGGGTTCACTAAGCGGTTCTCAAACCCGGCAACAACGTTTTTCCAATATTGGGCGGTCATACCAGATATTGTGGTTCCCATATTTTTGGAGAAACCAGCAATATCTCCAACGTACCTCAGCCAAAGAAGGTGTTGTGATAAGAGCTCACTATATCATCCGAACAAAATTGAATTTGCCATTTTGCTCGTTGTCCAATGCCACCACATCTGGTACCTTTCCGAGGGATAGATGTTGGGGGGGAGAGTGAGCCCTTCAGGGTTAGCTCGACACTCCCCCCCAACTCTATAACTCGGGACACCATTACATATTTTGTTGATGACCACGGTGTAAAAGTTTTTGGGACAGAACCTTGAAGAATTGAAAAGCTCGCTATAACGCTCGTTTACTTCCTATAGCTTTCGTATTCGCATCATATCTGGGTGGGCATCCGTGTGGATACAGGATTTATCTCAGCAGCACTTGTAAAGCCTTAGCAGCCGCTCATCCATGAGAAAATAAAACTTCATGAAAGAAGACCCATCGAAACGGGTCCTTATCCCGTGCACCGTATCCGCCAATTCAATGGTGCTGCGCAGGTGGGTAATCATAATCAGCTGTTTATCCGCTGCCACATCCTTCAAAAATGTCTGCATGGATTTGTGATTGGTATAGTCCAGAGAAGGCTCCACCTCATCGAGAAGATAGAATTGGCTGTCGAGCATGTGAAAAACCGCCAGTTTCAACGCGAGACTGGTGATTGCTTTTTCTCCTCCGGACAGCTGATGTGCCCGTCTCACTCTGTTCCCCGGGAGGGTTACTTCAATCTCGATTCCCCGTTTGCCTTTTTGCCTTATGACGTCCAACCGAACCTCCGCCAGGGGCATGAGATAGGACATATAACGGTAAAACAGGGGGGTGACCTCCTCCCGGATCTGTCTTTCCAGATCTACTTCGGTTTCCATTTCAAGCAGATTCTGAACAGCGGAAAAACGCTTTTGTGGAGGAAGCTGGATGAAATCGTTGATTTCTTCCTGCCGAATAATGGTTTTTAAAGAATGCCTAAGCCGTAGGTCGTCCAGTTTTCTTAAAAAATCAGCTCTGCTGCACGGTTTATCCTCAACCCGGAACCGGTTGCGGCCCTTGCGGGATATGTTCCTCGAAAATTTGAAAATGGGTTTGTCGTCGGCCGAATCTTCCTTGAACAACAACTCTACCCGTACCCGTTCAGCAGGGGGGTAGGATTTGCTGCCGCTGAAGAACAGTTCATCGCGATCGTAGCATCTGAGCCGCGCGAGATTGTCTTCTCCCATGGCCCAGACGATGGCATCCAGGATATTGGATTTACCCACACCGTTGTTTCCCATAATGACCCCGATGCCCGACTGAAAACCCATGTTGGTCTTTTCGGAAAACGATTTGAACCCCTCGATGTTTACTTCTTCCAGATGCATAATAACCGCCCCCTTATTTTTCTCGATACCGCCGTTTGATCTCTTCAATCAGCTCTTCCTGGCCCGGAATGATGGCTTCGTAGACGAGATCGCTATCCAATGCAACGCTCGGGAGAGATTTTGCTTTCAGCTCCCTGAAACGGTCAACCCCGTCCCGGGTCCTCATGTCCCATTCACGAACTTCTATAATATCCTGTATCTCTTCAGGTAATACCTTTACCGATTCCGCCATGTAGACGCACGCGAGTCACTGGTTGAAATCAGTCAAGAGCACATCCACAAGCACCTTGTTTGCCATGGGCTTCTCCTCAGTGGTTTTTCAAAATTTCCGGTTTTCGGCAGGACCCCGAAAAGAAGATACGGGAATCCGGCTCAAGCAGCGGGTTCAGGCTGATTCTTCAATGGTTTCAAATCGAATGCCCTCAGGAGCGGTCTCCAGAAGTCCCCATTTTGCTTTGCCGCTTTCATCAGACCGCCCCACACTGACAAATTCCTTTTCACCAACACGCCATTGGCCCCAATCTCTCCTTTGGCCGAACAATATGAGGTCTGACTGAAATTGCGGGATCATCGCCTCAAGTGCGGGGAAAACCGTTTCATCCCGCATGAAATCCGTCAGGCCGCAAACCATATTGATTTCGAGGCCATAGGGCGAAAAATCTGAAAATCCAGGAAGATGCTGAAGGTAATCCCCATAAAACGCGACCGCTTTTCGGTTCCCCAGCTGAAAAGCCACCAATTGCGGGAGCATGGCGATCCAGTCACGGTCTTTTGTCGTCAGAGGCGTCACGCCGTTGTTCTCTTCATTATTTGCATACGACCAGTCCCTTTCGCCCTGGATGCAAGCCACCTGCTTCTGACGTTTGAGGAGCCTGACAACATCCCTGCTGGTCTTCGTTTCCCCTGTAAAATTGCCCAGGCAATAGGCGGCATCCACATTACGGGATTGCATACCTGAAATTATCTTTTCCAGAATATCCGGGTTCCCGTCAAGAACGCCCACGAGGCCGATCCTCTCCCGAGGGGCCTGATCCTTAAGGATACGGAGCGTATCGGCGGGTAAAAGAGTTCCGTCTACAGCCGATTCCAGGGCCACCGCAAGTTGATCCGGACAGGACGTCTTTTCACGACATTCGATGCCGTTCAAAAGGGGAAGGATGTTGTCGACCGTCTGCCCCGAGATGAGGCGGCATACCAACCTCGCGTTTCCAGTGCATCCCCCCCCGACGAACCGGACCTCTTCAAGCACCCGATCATCAAGTTGAAAATGAATTTCGGGAGGGCAGACCCCGCTGGTTTCGAAAATATATCGACGTAAATCGCTTTTGGGTTTCATGGGTAGCCTGCGGACCTCATTCTAAAGTTTTGGTGATGAGAACTTTCTTTTTCATGGAAGAACGATGCCGCGATCGCAGCAGCTGGTCATCATCAATCCCAGGAATGTCAAACTTTAGGAGTCCTCCAGCATAGCCGGAGGTTTACCCTGGATTAATTATATGAAGTATAATAGGCTATTAATATTAATCCATATTTACAATAGTCCGCAAGACGATTTCGTGAATCAAAAAGGATGATTTCGTGAATTTCAATAAATGGGCACTGGTTCAGTTCAATAGGTATTTTAACTACCTGAAAATGCGCCAATTGCTCCTCGGACAATAAGAGAAATAACCTGATTCTCAGCGTCATTTTGCAATTGGACCACCTATCGAAATGCGAAATCACCCATGAGCTTTCGCAGACCAAGTTTTAGCTAATTCGTGATTCGCCACTTGATTTCTTAACATTTAATTTGACTTTTCCCGTAATTCTGCTACAGTTTTATCATTCAGGTGCTTTTTAAAGCTTAATAGGGAACGCCGTAAATACGGGACGGGCCCGCCGCTGTGATCGGGGACGAAACCGCCACACGCCACTGTTCTGAAATATTCTGGAATGGGAAGGCGCGGGAAGTAGAGAGATCCGAGAGTCAGAAGACCTGCCTGAGCGTCAAGATTTGCCTTCGCGGACTGTGGGCAAGTCAAACAAACCTATGGATAAAAAAAGGGTAATCCTCGGGTCGATCGTTTCGGCTTGGGGATTTTTTTTGCATCCAAAAAAGCTATAGCTCAAGGAAACAATAAATGAAAAATATGAATCCCGTCCTTTTTTCCCTAAAACATTCCCTGCTCAATTTTACGTTCGTTTCGCTTCTTCTAATAGCCCTTCCAGCGATTTCATTTTCTTTCCAATTCGTGGATGATGGGGGCGAGACGATTGTAATCCTCAAACCACCCACGCGGGTGGTGTCCCTGGTTCCGTCCATCACCGAAATCCTTCATAAAATCGGCGCAGGCCCTGCGGTCAAAGCCGTAACCTACCACGACGTCTATCCTGCCGAAAATGCCACCAAACAAATCGTCGGGGGCTATTTTTCACCTTCCCTTGACGTGATTGAGGCTGAGAAGCCTGACCTCATCTTCCATTCCAACCTTCACAAGGGTGTTAAAGAGAGATTTGCAAACAGCCACTTCCCGCTCGTTGAACTGGGAACGAAGTCCATGGCCGACAGCAAAGAAAAAATCCTGCTGTTGGGGAAAATTTTTGACAAGGAAAAAGAAGCACAGGACCTGGTTCAGTCCATAAAAGATCAACTGCAAATCATTGCTGAAAAGGTGGAAAGGATTCCCCCGGAAAACCGGCAACGGGTCATTCGACTGATGGGCCGCAGCACGGTGATGACGCCCGGGGACGACTCATTTCAAAATGAGATGATCCGGGCTGCCGGAGGCATTCCGCCTCAGTTGGGCAAAAAGGGTGCTGTGGTCAATATCACCAAAGAGGAGTGGATAAAGTTCAACCCTCAGGTCATCTACGGGTGCGGCGGAGACCGGAAGACCGCTAAAGCCTTTTTCAATCGCCCGGGATGGAAGGATGTGGATGCCGTAAAAAATGGCCACATTTTTTACTTCCCCTGTGCGCTCACCTGCCGGGCCGCCACCCACACGGGTTACTTCGTAAGCTGGCTTTCAGCCAGAATCTATGGGGAACAGTTTTCCAAAAAGGCGTTTCAGGTCCTGGACGAGAAGATATTAAGGACCCGAAAAATCGATCTTAAGCTGAGCTATGTCAAGGACGCGCGAATCGTTTACAGCACCATCAATGATTTCCTCAACAAAACCCTGGTAATTGATTTCACCCAAACCCAAAGAATAGTTTCAACCCTTGAAGGAGAGCGAACGGGAATCCAATCCGTGGGCAACCATTACTCCCCTCCTCCCTGCTGGGCCATTGAACACCAAAAAGGACTGGCACAGTCGCGTGCACTGGTTTACAGTGTTCTCCGGGTGTCGACTGACACCTCCTCATTTCTCTTTACCGGCGCGGATATGGACCATCTTGCCGTCATTCATAAACAATTTAAAGGGATGAAAGTCTATGCCCTGGTAACCGCCGGGGTCAAATCAAATGCGCTCAGGATGGGCAAGGACGAGGGGAAATATTATGAGCCGGGAACCATAAACATCATCCTTCTCGCCAACATGAAACTCACCCCGCGCGCCATGACCCGGGCCATGATCAGCGCCACCGAGGCCAAAACAGCAGCATTGATGGATCTGGATGTGAGGAGCAGCGTCTCCCCCCGGCGTTACCAAGCCACGGGCACGGGAACCGACAATATTCTGGTGGTCCAGGGAACGGGAATCCCTATCAAACTTGCCGGTGGCCACTCCAAGATGGGGGAACTCATCGCCAGGGCCGTTTACCAGGGGGTCGTGGAAGCGGTTTCCAAACAAAACGGTCTTGTGACTGGGCGAAGTGTATTCCAGCGTCTGCACGACAGACGCATCAGCCTCTATGAACTGGTTTCCGAGGCCCAGTGCGACTGCATGGCCAAAAAGGGAGAGGCAACCGTTGCCCTTGAAGAGATTCTTATGACGCCGCGCTATGCCGGATTTGTACAAGCCGCCTTTGCATTGAGCGACAATTACCGGAGGGGTCTGATCAGCGATCTCTTAAGCTATCAACTCTGGTGCAAAACCGTGGCCGAAGAGATCGCCGGCAAAGAAATTCCCCAGTTCAGGGACCTGGTCAGAGCGGACGATATACCCGTGCCACTTAAAATGTCCCTGAATGCTTTGTTAAACGGCATCTCTTTTAGAGCTGAAAGCTCAAAACTGAAATAAAAATATACGCTGTTAGCTTTCAGCTTTCAACTTTTGAGGAGCAGCTCTTATGAACCCTTTTTTCTGTTTTGCACTTTTATCATGGTTGTCGATCTCCCTTCTCCTTTTTTCGGCGCCTGCCACCGCCAAAGATCCGTCAGCCACCAACGTCAAGCAGACCGCTGAAAAGGCCGTGGAAGTGCGGCGCGAGAGCCAGAAACTGGCGGACAGTTGGGCCAATGAGGCGGCGGATCTACTTTCAGAGATCCAAGCCCTTGAACAGGAATTGGACATGCTCAAATGGCGAAGGGAAAAGACCGCCGTCTATATGAAAGACCTGGAAGATAAGATGACCGCCCTGAAAGAAAAGGAACGCGCGGCCAATGAAATCCGTAATGAGTTGGAGCCCTTTCTGGATCAAACCCTTCATGAACTGAAAGATTTTTCGGAAAACGATCTCCCGATGCTGGCGGAAATGCAGGCCCCTCGGCTCCGCTCCGTCGAAGCAACCCTCAACAACGCGGACGCAAACATCGTGGAAAAAACACGAAGCCTGCTGGAGGCGACCACCCAGGCCCTGGAATACGGTTACTTTCCGGATCCTGATGAGGCTGAAATTGACATTGACGGAAGGCTGATTCGCGTTCAGCGCCTGAACGTGGGCCGTCTGGCCCTGTTCGCCCTCAGTGGAGATACCCACGACGCCTGGAAATGGCATCGGGAAACAGGCCACTATGAATCCGTTCCCCACTTTGCAAGGGCTGTTCAGGAGGCCATTCAAATTACGGAACGCTCCCGTCTGGTCTCATTGGTGGAATTGCTTGTGGGGCCGCCCGACAAACTCGGGGAGGAGGTAAGCCGGTGAAATATGTATTCTGTCTTATATGCCTGCTAATTCTGCCCGCCGGGGTCTCAGCCCAGGAAGATAAATTCAAAGCGGTGGCCCGGGAAGTTCGGGAAGATTTTGGAAAGGCTCAGGAAGAAAAGGCATTGACCCGGGCGGAAATGACCCAGCAACGCAAAGCCCTCAAGAAGGACCTCAACCGCCTTAAGAGCCAGATCAAGCAGGAAAATGCGGCCCTTCTGGGGGATGAAAAACGTCTTGAAGCCATGCGGGAAGAACGTCGTGAACTGGGACGCAGGATTCGCGCCCACACGGGCCATATGAAAGAACTGGATGCCGTTTTGCGGGATTTTGCCCGGGATTTTTCAGGGCTTGCGGAACGCTCCCCCTATTCCGCGGAAGATCCCCAACGGCTGGTGACACTTAAAGACTTCCTGAACAAAGAAAAGGTCCTTGGCATTCAGGATATTCGGACCCTGGTAGAACTGGCCTTTAAAGACATGGCGGCCTCATCGCAAGTCATCATGCGAAAGGGCACCATCGTTGACCGTCAAGGCCGGGAAGTGGAAAGCGACATCATACGGCTGGGAAATCTCACCGCCATATACCGCGAAAATGGAAATGTCGGTTATCTCAACATGAGCCCCGCTTCCGGGCGTCTTCTGGCGGCTGCTTCACCCGGGTGGGGCGTGCGGAGAAATCTCAAAACCTATTTTGATGGAGACGCCGATGCGGTCTACATGGATATTTCCGGGGGTGTTGCCGTAAAACAGCTGTCGCGGCAAACCACCCTTTGGGAACAGATTCAAAGCGGCGGCCTGCTCATCTGGCCCATCCTTCTGGTCGGTCTGGTAGCTGCCCTGCTGGTGCTGGAACGGCTGTTTTTTCTGGGCAGGGTCAGCCAGAATACGGACAAGCTCATGACCCATGTGACGAAGTTGGTGGAAGCGGGCGATTACAAGGGGGCCATGCACACGGCGGAATCCCAGTCCGGACGTCCCACCGGCAACGTTCTAAAGGCGGGCCTCGAACAACAGGGACAGCCCAGGGATATTATAGAAAGCAGCCTGGCTGAAGCCATTCTCAAGGAAACCCCTCGTCTGGAACGATTCCTCCCCGCACTCAAGGTGCTGGCCGCCATCGCCCCCCTTCTGGGTCTTCTGGGAACCGTGACCGGCATGATCAATACCTTTCACGTCATCACCGTTCATGGGACCGGCGACCCACGACTGATGGCCGGCGGCATCAGCGAGGCGCTCATCACCACCCAGCTGGGACTGGCCGTGGCCATCCCCATATTGGTTATTACCGCGCTTTTGGGGCGAAAAGCGAGTCGCATTGCCTCGGATATGGAGGAAAAAGCCATGGCCCTCATTGCGGCACTTTTGAGAGACCAGAGGCTCCCCAATGGAAGCGCTTGAAAGCACATGGGCCTCTATTCAAACCGGCGGCCCGGTGATGATCCCACTGATCGTGGTCTCCGTCTGGATGTGGCACCTCATCGCCCTGAAGGTTCTGTGGGTATTTCGCGTTCGGCGAAATCGCGTCAGAATGTCTCAAGCCATCGAATATATATCCCACAAAAATTCCGTTGCTCTGAATGACAAAGGCCCTAAAGGCGAAGCCCTGGCCTATTTCCTCGGAAACCGCCGTTTCGACCCTGAATCCGATCGAATTCTGTGGGAAGTGGCCGTTCAGCGGCAGCTCTTTCCCCTGAGTCGCCACATGACCGCCATACTGATTCTGGCCGCGGTGGCCCCCCTTTTGGGACTGCTGGGCACCGTCACGGGAATGGTGGGCACCTTCCGGGTGATCGGCGTAGAGGGCACGGGCAACCCCCAGGCCCTGGCATCGGGCATCAGGGAAGCGCTGGTGACCACTCAGACAGGGCTTCTGATCGCCATCCCCGGACTTCTGGTGGGTCAAACCCTTCGCAAACAGATTCAAAATATTCGGGGAGACCTCATGATATTCTATGGCGCAGTGGATCAATGGCTGGAAAGGAGGCAGGGAAATGTTTAGAGTCGGCAGCAGCATCGGGAGCATGAACAAACAGGATAGCGGCGATGCCGAAATCAACATGGCGCCCCTCATCGATATGGTTTTCATTCTCTTGATCTTTTTTCTGGTGACCGCCACTTTTGTCAAGGAATCCGGCGTCGAGGTTCAACGGCCCGAAGCCGCATCCGCCCAAACCGAAGACGCGGCCGGCATCTTTATCGCCGTCACCCAGGATGGGGGAATCTTTATCGACAAAAACCGGGTAGATTTGCGAAGCGTACGGGGCATTGTGGAGCAGTTTCTTCTTGAAAACCCGTCGGGCGCCGTCATGATTGAAGCAGACCGTAACAGCATGACCGGCCAAATGGTCCAGGTCCTGGATCAATGTCGAATGGCGGGCGCCGAAAATATTGCCGTGTCAACGGTCAAGGGTGAATCGTGAGTGCCTCCCCCGGCATACTTGAAACCAACCGGCCCTTCTGCCGTGTGGCCGTTGCCTTGGTTCTGTCCCTGATCGTCAATGTGGCCATTTTTGCCGTAGCCCCCGTGCTTCTGGACCAACGTGTCATACCGGAATTTTCGCGACACGCACTGTTGAACCTCATGATGCCCCTGCGGCCCAAAACGCCGGAACCGGAAATCGACCCACCTGAACTTCTGGAAGAATTGCCCCAACTGGAATTGGCACCCATGGAAACGGAACTGCAAGCGGAACTTCCCGACCCGCCTGATATGACGCCTCCTGAGCTGGAAATGCCAGAAATAGACGTACCGCCGTTGACACCGCCCACGCCCGTGGATCGGACAACGCCCGATATCCCCACCCTGGAAATCGACATGAAATCCCTTTCCGCGTCATCGGTCCCCCTGGCCGTCAACGTGCCCAGAACCATTGCCAAAGCGCCCACAATGCAGCAAACCGCTCCAAGGATGGCTGAAAACCGCGAATATTCCATGGGGGAAGTGGATTCGAAACCGGAGGCCCTGGGGCAGCCACTACCGCCCTATCCCCGCAAGGCCCGTCGAAGGGGGACCGAGGGTTGGGTAAAGGTTCGCTTTTTGGTGACTAAAGATGGACGGGTGCGAAACCTGTCGATTTTACAGGAATCTCCCGCAGGCGTCTTTCACAAAACCGTCATGAACACCGTTCCCCGATGGCGCTTCAAACCGGCTCGAAAAGAAGGCCAATCCGTCGATGTATGGGTGGAACAAACCATCAATTTCAGGATGGAAAAATGATCAAAAAATTGGCCCTCACAAGCCTGATCATCATATTCGCATTACTGGAGAGCAGCGTTTCAGCGGGAGACTGCCCAAAAGATTCTTTACCCGTTTCATCCGACCTTCACCATGTTTTAACCCATGCAGAAAAGGAGATGGAAAAGGGCCGAAATCAAAAGGCCCTGAGCCTGTTGGTGGATTATACACGCAAAAACGCCTCAAAGGTGCATCCTCAACTCCCGTTTCTAAAGGGACTTATCAATTATCGGCTCAAACGCTTTAACGATTCGGAGGTTTTTTTCAAGGAGGCCGTCAAACTCGACCCCTGTTTTGGTGAAGCCTGGCAGAACCTCGCCGCCGTCCGCCAACAGCAGAACCGGCCTGCCGAGGCGGCCGAAGCCATGGAAAAGGCCTTTTCCCTCATACGGCCTGAAAATCCCGATCTTCAATACCAGGCTGCCGTATTTTGGCTCATGGCCAAAGAGACGAAAAAAGCCATTTCTTTGCTCAAGGGGTTGTGTGCAAGGCCCAACCCGTCTCCCCGGTGGCGCGCCGCTTTGGCCCATGTTCTGGAAAGATTGGAAAAAAACGACAAGGCCGCCAAGGCCCTTGCCAATAGGAACGCGGCGGGAAAAGCCTCGGCCGACTGTTTTAGGTCAGCCCTCCTGCACCTTAAGGACAGCGCCCCTCAAAAGGCGCTCCCACTCCTTCTAAAACTTGCGGCGAACGCCAATCCCAACGCCCAATGGCTCATCGCCCTGGCCTCGACCCTGGACAGGCTCGACAGACCGGAGGAAGCTTTAGCGGTTATGGAAAAGGTGGATTTGAACGACCCTGCCCTATCTCCGAAAATGCGACTTCAAGGCGCAATCTTCTACCTGAGACACGACCTTCCAAAACGTGCCCTCCCACCGCTTGAAACGCTGGCCGATGATCCACGCGCTTCCAAAAGCTGTCGTGTCGGGCAAATCGAAGCCCTGGTGCTCACGGGCAAAGCCCATGCGGCGAATATCCCACTTCTAAAACTCCTGGATCGGTACCC
>Ga0233431_1006246_pt1 | contig 10870 bp, 13 predicted proteins | sample SI_118_April2016_FD_179867 | JGI IMG/M metagenome (GOLD analysis project Ga0233431, IMG submission 179867) | Seawater microbial communities from Saanich Inlet, British Columbia, Canada - SI_118_April2016_200_MG | ecosystem: Environmental > Aquatic > Marine > Inlet | place: Canada: British...
GAGATTCGACCATGATCAACCTGCATGTTAGAGTTTGAATAATTTTCGAATCGATATTATAAAGCTAAATAGTCGAAATTATACCTCAAAATTAGTTTGGGACAAAACTTTTCTGGCGAACTATATATGACTTATCTTCTTTCATTACTTTTTCTAAAATGTATATCAAAGTGTCATGATCACTTTCACTTGCCAAAAAACTACCTTTTTTTCTTTTTTCCCAATAACTGCCTTCACGTTTAAGAATAGAGTCATCGACTATAGGGTTTTCTTTCCAGAAAAAACTTATTTCGTAATCTATTTCTCCAGCACTAAAACCTGTGAAATTTATTTCTAAATTTAAATTACCTGAATAAAGTTTAGCCATGTTAAAAGTCCTATCAATTATTTTTTATTTGTAAAATTATCAAATTTCTTATTAATATTTTTTAATTCGTTTAAAATTGCCTTATGACTTTTTTGTAAATCTTTGATACTATCAAATATCTGTATCTGCATAATATCCTGTATTTCATGCTCTTCAAGCTTTGTTTCTACCTTCTGTTTTCTCTTAGCTGTTATAATGCGAAATAACCCCATGCTGCAAAAAAAGATAGCTCCAATTATAAAAAACAGGATAGCTATTAGTTCATGTAAAGCACCTTTGTAATTAATAAGGAAATTAAAGCAAAGAAAAAACCCAATCAACCCATATAAGAAAAATATTATTTCTTTAACCATGCTTAATACTTTATTAATTTTTATTTATAATTATAGTATAGAATTGTAAAATAACCTGATCATTATTATAAGGAAGTGTTATGGCAAGTCTAAAAGTCAAGTTGGAGATAAAAGCTTCAATGAAAGAGCATCTTGAAAAACTCTATAAAAAATCTGTTGAAAAGTACAGTCGCACCGGAGAACCTATTCATAAAACTAATTATAAAGTATATAAAGCTGTAATAAAAAGTTTAAAAGATAAGGCAAAAGAAAAAGAAGATAAAAAATAGATTATTAATTACTAAGATTGCGTAAAAAACTTTTTATCCCATTTAAAGAAAGCCCAAAATAAAGAACATTTGTGGGATCGTATACTAGATATCCTATATTGAATTTTATATTGTTCAGTTCAATAGTTTTAGCTATACCAACGACTTCGCCTTTTGTATTACAAATGGCACTTCCTGAATTCCCTGGAGAAATATTAGCACTTATTTGAATGTTGCTTGGATTTGTTCCCTGATAACCGGTAACATAACCTTTTGATAAAGTCCAATCATAGCCGTACGGGTGACCTACAACAAATATATTATCATTGATTTTTGGTTCATATTTAGCTAGTTTTAAATAATTAGAATAAGAGCCTTTTATTTTTAGCATGACAATATCCATCTTTTTTGAGTCTTTTGTAGTTTTATAATATATAGCATTTTTAGTTGTCCCGTTTTTTAATTCAACACGTATGTTTTTTTGATTGGCAACTACATGATAATTTGTAAGAATTTCACCATTTCTACTTATCAAAAAACCTGTACCAACAGTTTTCGGAGTAATAACTTTAACCGTTGAATTTATTACATTTTGCAGAATATACTGTTTGTTTTTCTTTTTTACCTTTTTCCAGTTCCATGGAGGAATGGGTTCGACCTGTTTCCAAAGTGCAGATTGAGATTTTTGAGCATGTTCTTGCGCAATAGCTAAAATGATACTGGCAGGATACTTTTTTTCTGAATACCATGCATATCCATTTCTTATCATTTTTTCATTTATGTATTCGTAATTGCAGTAAACTTTTCCTAATATTCTTCCTAAGGTATCTTTTTTCTCGTATTTAACAGTTATTTCTTTATTCCCTATAAGAGATAAGAGATGATTTCTAGATTCAAAACCATAATTTTGTTCTTTTTCTGGAGCATCTATACCCATGAGTTGGACTTTATATTGTTTTAAATTTCCTTTTTCGTTTTTAACTAATACTTTAATAGTATCCCCGTCATAAGCACCAACAGCAATTCCTTTGATTGTATAAGAATAAAGAGAAGCAGTAATAAAGAAAACAATAAATATACTAATAGTTTTTATTATAAAATAATTAATTTTGCTCGTATGAGTTTTAGTAAACATAAACAACCAGATTAATTTAATCATTCAGATATAAAGGATAAAAAAAGCTCTTTAGCATAATTATATTGAATAATTCTAAGAGTGCCAATAAACTACAATTTGGGCTAGAAAAAATATGTCATTTTTATTCAATTTAAGTATATACAGTAGTGTAAACAACATTTATACTTTGCTAGCATATTCTCCCTTTTTACCTGATCTTAAATTACAATAATAAAAAAAATTGAAAATATTTTTGCAACGAGAAATATCTTTTTCGTTAACACTGCTAACAGATATAACGACAAGCACTTATATGTTTTTTAAAATTCTTTTAATAAACTACTCAATAAACTACTCCCCAACTATTTTTATTTTCCCCCTCTAGAAAAAGAAGTTTGGCATTAAACTTGCTAAAAAGATCAATATCAACGTGGGATTTTCTCATAAGAGAGACTAAATCGTACAGCCGAAATAAAAATCAAAAAGTAAACGAACAAAGACGGTAATACATAAAATAATGATAAAGGCGGATGAGTGAAATGAAAAAGATTTTATTAACATTAATGTTAACCTTGGTGAGTGCGGGATTTAGTTTTGCTGCAATGGCAGGAACTCCTTCTAATACTTCAATGATGATAGATGCAGATATGGTATCTAGTAATTTGCAACTCAATCTAGATGCCTGGGAAAAAATAATAGAAAAGAAACCTCAAATTTTGACAATAACCATAGGGCCTGGGATAGCTAAAATTAGCCATCCTATAATGCTTCACCCATGTGAGATTCTCAAAGGTACAACAGAGAAGAAAAATGGAGTTACGATTAACGAGACAACAATTGATGCTCAATATAAATGTGCTTGTGTAATGGTTAATTATGGCAATGTAGATAATCTAAACCTTATATGCGGCAAGGCCTTTAAGGGCGGAGGTGTTGACATAGTAAATAATGGAAATTTTGATGCCTTCAACGAAATTAATAATTGTGTTATTTCTGGTTGCATAGCGATATGGGGAGGAGGGATTTATGCCTCTCCCGAGGCAATATGTGCTATAAAAAATGATGTTATTATAAATTGTAAAGCAGGATGGGGCGGTGGTATTAGCGCAAATTGTGATAATAAGCACAATAAGAATATCCAAAATTGCGATATTACAAATTGTATTGCAGCTCGAGATGGAGGTGGGATTGAAGGTATTAATCTTATTTATGGGGGATTACATGGAACTGACAACAACGTTAATCTAACTGGAGGAGTAGCGCCTGCAGAATTGACTAACCCAAACCGCCCTCCTATACTTCAATCCACAAACTTTAATTTTACCGGAATAAAGTTAGAGCATAACAGAGCGAATCAAGCCGGTGGCGGAGCATGCTTAACAAATTCAACAATACATGGTAAAATCACTATAGACAATAATTCTGCATATGATGGAGGCGGACTTTTTTTAGATTCGAGCATAATAGACGGAACAATATACGACACAGCAGGAAACCCCAAAGCGTATTATAGGCCGCAAATATACAGCAATACTGCAGATTTGGCTGGTGGAGGCGTTTACGCAGTCGATGGCAATGTAGATTCTTGTGATATATATAAAAATTCTATCAGAAGACATGATTATGAATCAGGATTATTTAGAGATGACCACTACGCATACTTTGGAGGTGGTTTGTACTATACAACACATGAAGGAGTAGTGAGTAACCCTTTGGATATAAACGACGATATACATGATAACCATGTTTACTTTACTAATCAGTTTAAGCTTCCAGATAAGGTAGTGGAAAACATATACGTAGGATTACACAACATCAATGATTATAACGCAATTGGTATTAATACAAGGAAGAAGGCTGCATACATAGAACAAACAGGAGGACACACGGGAGAACAAACAGGAATGATGGCAAACTATACAATAGCAAACGAGATATTACATGATGATACTTCAACAAGCGATTTTTTAAAAGCATTGCCGTGGATTTTAGCAGGAGATACCTTAATCGGTGGTATAGGAGTTGTTGTAGGTGTTGTAAATATTGGTACGCAAGTTGCACCGTACACCGACAATTATATTTACCCACTAACGACAATTATAGTAAAGTCATAAGTCATTTTTTCTTTTTTCTAAAAAACTTCATAAGTGTATTGATTGAAAGCCTTTTAGAAAAAAGAAAAGTATATTCTAAATCAAAGTTACAAATATCTTATAATTGTCGGTGAAGTCCATTTTTAATTGTCGCCAAGGGTTGCACTTGTGAATGCAGGGAATGCGGTAGAAGAAGAAGTAGTTGAAGCAGCAGCAGAAGGGGCTGGGAATGGCAGTGTTGAGGCTGATGCCATGGAGGAGGGGGTTGAAGGTGGCATAGAAATGGAGGATATTGCTTCAACAGCTGTTGAAAATAGTGATGTACAGGATTGTGCTAATAATATAATTAATGACTATAAGGAGGGAATGCAGAGTTTGGGCAAATTAACTAATGCGGAAATGAAAGGGATTATCATAAAAAGATTGGGAGTATTAACTTTCGATGGTGAATTAGACGAAACGAAAGCATCAGAAAAAGTAGGCCAGGTCTTGGATAAATTATACGAAGCAGGCGCAGAAGTGTTTCGCCCTTTTGTATTAACTCCTGAGAGCATAGAAAATGCCTTTATGAAAATATACTATCCGCAAAAGTTTGAGCTTGTAGCAAGCTATTTGCGTGATATGATTGATGATCCTTTTGATTCTAAATTTAACCCCATTTAGGGTCTTTCCAATAAAGTGTGTAAATTTTCAAAGGTTGTATATTAACATAAAAAAGTTTACACACTTAGATGGAAAGCCTCAAATGACAAGATAAATTGGCGTCTTGATCATATTATTATCGCACGTTATGTGTTTTTTAAGATAAATAAAAGTCTGTGTAATTTATTGTTATTTATTGGCAGTCTCGAGTTCAAGAAGATATTTTTTACGCCACAGTCCACCACCGTAGCCAACAAGTTTACCGCTAGCTCCTATAACTCTATGACAGGGTATAATTATAGAGATTGGATTCCTTCTATTGGCATTTCCAATTGCTCTGACAGCTTTAGGGTTATTTATGATCATAGCCTGCTCTTTATAACTTTTTGTTGTCCCATAAGGAATAGTTAACAATGCATTCCATGCCTGTTTTTGAAAAGAAGTACCGATATTGACATCAAGTAGTATATCAAAATTCTTTCTTTTTTTATCAAAATATTCATCTATTTGAATAACTAATTCGTCTAATAATTTTTCAGCCTTATCTGTTGATTTAGTATTTAGATTTTGGGTGACAATGTTTAGATTTTTTTCACATCTATCCAGACCTGTAAACTCTAAAAAACATATTCCTTTATCTGAAGCAGCAGCCAGCATATCACCAATTGGGGTAATTATTTTTCTTGTTATAGGCTTTATTTTCATATTTAGACACTCTTTTTTAATGATTTTTAATATTCTTAAAAACTTGATAAGCTATGACCTGTTGTCCTAAAGAAGATAAATGCTGGGAATCCCAAAACATGTATTCCGAAACATCAACACCCCGACCATTTTTTACATGATCTGCGTTATCAGAAATATAACTTCTTCCAAAATTTTTATAAAAAATATTTCCTTTTTTTGATAATTTATTAAATACAGGCAGTAGATCAACAAAGGTTATATCTGTATCTGCTTGATTATTTATTTCAGTAATTTTATTTTTAAGATAATTATTATATTTTGCTGCACCTTTGGATAAAATTGAAGATATACAATGTCTGAGAAATTTAAAATTCAATTTATATTTTTCCAATATACTTCCAAGCATAGGAAGCATACCGATATTGTATTGGGATAGAACTATAATATTTTTAGGTTTTACCGGAGATTCTATAAGTTTTTTAAGTGCAGTAACAGCTAGCTCTGGTAGTTCTTTTGATAATTTATTATTCTTAAAATTTCTCCATCGTTTTGGTAGAAATGCTAAATTGCCATCAGTCAATTCATTAAAAACATTACCAATATCATTGGCACCGATCCAAATTATGTAGAGTGTTTTACTATCAACTTTAACTTTACCAGACAAACAGTCTTCATTAAACATTTTAATTTGTCTGAGTGCTCCAGGGACTGCTATGTCGTGTAAGTATCCAATTTGATTGGGGTTTTCTCTGAAGTTTTTTTGACGATTAAATACATCATCTGCAGATAATGGTTTTTCTTTTGAATCAAAAGGAATTTTCCATGGTTTTTTGAAATACACTACATGTCTGCAATCATCATGAGACTGGGCACCGCACCAGGAATAATTAACAGACATATTATTAATGCTTTCTTCTTTCTTTTTAGCTTTATCATAAATCCATGTCCATGGAGCAATATCTCTAGATTTTATCAACTTATTGTCATATGCCATATTTAAAAAATATTGAGTCCAGTTAGCTGATGCAGAGTCTCTATTGAAACCATTCAACAAGGGCAGGGATGTTTATTCGAATTCAGATAAGAGATATTAGGATGATTGAATTTTTCATCACTACAGGGCACTTTAAATTTGTTGCTGCCTGACAGCTTAACCGGATTAGAAATAGGGATATAAGAGAGATTTGATAATACTTGATTAATTGCACCATCAACTGTTACTTCTTTTTTATTCTTGAGTTTATTAGCAGCAATTAATATATTGCTAGAAGGAACATTCCCAATATCACTTTGACTATCACCAAAAAAAATTACATTTGAATACATATGAATTAATTAGATTTATGATTTTAGATTTAAGATATAAATATCAAAAACTCTTTGATTTAAAAAAAGCGGATCTTATATTTTATTGAAATATAAAACTATTATCAGTTAATTTCTTCTTTTATAATAAATTATCACACAAGAAAGTCTAATTATGAGCGCAACCAAACTGACATGGATGTCATATTTAATATTTTTATTTTTAGGAGGTATATTTATATCTCAGGGCATTCTTATTTTATGCTTAGCAAAAACTTATAATATAAATTTAGCAAATATTGGTTATCTATTCTTTATTGCTGCTGCGATGCAGGCTGTTGCCACTTATGCTAACGGCTTTTTTTTAGAAAAAATCAATTTAAAGACGGAAGTACTTATTGGACTTATTACTGTTTTTATCAGCTACTTATTTCTTATATCAGGATCTACTACTCTTTTTATTATAGGTCTATTTCCTCTAGGTCTTGGCTATGGACTATTACTTTCAGTACCAAATTATTTAATTATAACTCTGTATCCTGAAAAGAAATTTCAAAAATTAAATATGTTAAATTTTTTCTTCAGTATTGGCGGAATGCTTGGCCCATTAATTTTTGGACAATTACTTGAGATTAACTGGCATTGGCAGGTGGTTATACTATTGAGTTGTGTTTTAATTGTTTTGTTAGGTCTGTTTACTTATTACATACCGTTTGGAAAGATAGATTCAAATATAAATGAAAATGTTCAGCCAGAAATACACTCAAAAAAATCATGGCATCTAAGTATTTATTTCCTTTTTGGAGCCATACTTTTCTACGTTCTTTCTGAATGCATATTTTCTACCTGGATTGTAGCTTATTTAAAAATCAAATATAATTTTTCAATACTTGATGCAAGTTTAAGTTTAACTGTTTTTTGGCTATTTATCACTTTTGGCAGGTTTGCTTCCGATAAGATAGGTCGCTATATGAAGATATATCAATTTATTATATGCTCTTCTCTTTTAGCATTTATTGCCTATTTCTTAATGCTGATTATCCAAAATCCATTAGTCATTTTTATAATGATAGCGATCATGGGTATAGGCTATGCCGGATTGTATGCATCAATACTTTCATATGGTGTAGATCAGTTAAAATATAACGATCCAAAACTCATGAGTCTGCTGATCTTAGCAAGTACAATAGGAACAATTTTGGCATTTCCAATATCAAGTTTTTTTGTTCGTCATTTTAGTATTTTAACTGCAATATTCTTGGGATTTTTAATATTGGGCGGTGTAATAGTATGTGTAATATTAACGCTTTACGATAAAAAAAATCCTGCCATTGACTATAAAAAACAAAGACTTTGGGGTGCAATTACACGTAGATCAAAAATAGTTATTATAAGACATATATGGCAGCGTCGCTAAATAAACAACCACGTTCTTTGGAAGTTATTCTTTATTTAGATTTATATATAACTTCAAATTTTTTGATATCTTGGCTCAGAGAATTCATATTAGTTTTCTCTAAAGACTGCTTTGTTTTCATGGCACTAACTATTATAGAGTGTAATAATTTAAGTTCTTCAATATAATTTTTATCTGCATTCTTAATTCGTTGTGCTAAAAAGTAATTTGATGCATTGTTCATAATATTATTAGCAGATCGACTTTTTTCTTCTGTCCACCTGATTATCTGATTATAATTAACTGGTTTTAGTTTTGATAATTTTTTTATTTCGCTTATGGATTTTTTAATTGTTGTTGCATCCAAAACCATTTGCTTAAAAACTAAATCATCTTCATATATGCCGCAAGGAACTTGGCAGTGTGCATAAACAGTACCTGCAATAAATAGAGTTGTGATACTACTGAAAATTGTAATTATGGTTTTCTTCATGATAAATCCTCTTAATTTTTATTTTTAATTATATTATCAATAAATAAAAATTACATACTTGATTAGCTTTGCTGATTCAATATACTTGAATCTTGTGGTTGGTAACAGGACTTACGACAAGGTTGCATGAAGCATATTTTTATGTACCTTTAATATTTTAAAACACTTAAGAAAGGTATTTGAAAATGCGTGCATCATCGTGCCGGGAAAAAACAAACAAATGTTTTAACTTCATACTGCTAATATTCATACTTGCACTAGCACCTGTTTCGTTAAATGCTCAAGTTATACATAATTATGTGTTTTTTGGTATGGATAGAGAAAAAATATCAAATATCAACTTTTTGTCAATAAAAAACTTTGAAGGTGCTCAGCTAAAATATACATGGAAGGAGTTAGAACCTCAAAAAAACAAATATGATTTTAGTGAGATAACAAAAGATTTAAAGTTCCTAAATAATCATAATAAGAAATTATTTCTACAAATACAGGATTCTACGTTCAGCATAAATAGAAAATTTGTCCCTAGCTATATATTGAATAAAAAGGAATATAATGGAGGAGCAGTCATACAATATTCATTTAATGATGATGAATCATCTGGTATTCCAGAAGGCTGGGTTGCTAAAAGATGGAATCCAAAAGTTGCTGAGAGGTTTCATAAATTATTAGTCGCTTTAGGTGAAAAGTTTAATGGTAAAGTCGCCGGGATCAATTTACCGGAAACAGCAATTGGTGTATCAGAAAATAAGAAGTTCAAACCAAATGATTTTACTTACTCGAAGTACAGAGATGCGATAATTGAAAATATGAAAGTCATAAAAAAGGCATTTCCTGATTCCGCTGTGATACAATATGTTAATTTTATGCCTGGTGAATATCTGCCTTGGACTGATAAATCATATTTAAGAAGTATTTTTAATTATGCCAATAAAAATAATATCGGGGTAGGGGGGCCGGATCTGTTTCCTTACAAAAAGGGCTTTATGAATAATACATATAATTTTATTCATAATATAAATGGGAATGTAACTGTAAGTGTCGCTGCACAGGATGGTAATTATTCTTATATTGATCCAAAAACGAAGAAAAAAATTAAAATAAATGCCATGTATGATTTTGCAAAAAGTTATCTAAAAACTGATTATATTTTTTGGTGCACAGAAGAACCTTATTTTGATAAAGAGGTTGTACCTTTTATCAAAAATCTAAAGTCATAGCATTCACTATAGAGCTGGTGATTGTTAAAAACACCAGCTCTATATATAATTAATCTTTATAGTAATCTAATCCAATGGCTTTCATAATGGCAGTTAAAACAAAATTGAACGGCTTATTGAAATGTGGCAAAAAGTACACATCAGTAAATGCTACATCTACTAAAGTTAATTTCTGCTGAATAGCCAATGCAAGATAATAAATCACTTCAGTATGATTACTACTTCCGTAAGAACCAATTTGAGCTCCTAATAAGCGGAGAGTATCTTTGTCGTATACTAATTTGAATCTAGTAGTATTATATGAATCCATAAACTCAGGTCTATCGTTGTCTTCTATATAACTGGACCCTACATTAATATTAAGATTTTTAGCAGTTTCTTCATTAATGCCTGTACTTGCAAGTTTATTTTCAAAGACACAAATAGCATTTGTTCCTACAACACTATCTATTTTTACAGCTTCATTGCCATTAATATTGCTTGCCGCTACAATACCTGTTTTTACAGCGTTAGTTGCTAGAGCAACTTGTTGGTGTGAATTATATGCAGCATGATACAGTGCAGCTGAATCACCTATTGCATAAATATTGGGCAGGCTTGTTTGAGTAAATTCATTAACTATGATTGCCTTGCCAGGTGTTTTTTCTGCATCTGGAAGAAGTTCAGAATTAGGTTTGAATCCGATACACTTAATTACTAAATCAGCATCGTAGGAGCTTTTATCTGTTATTACTTTTTTTACCTTCTTATTTTCGCCGGAGAAATCAACAACCTTTTCGCCCATAGCAAGAGTGATTCCTGCTTTGCGAATATCATCTTCTAATTTAGGGATTGTAAAATAATAAACTAAGCGATATTTAATAATCCTGTAAAACGAGTATACTTTTATGTATGAGTATAAAACAGGAAGAAATAGATTTATTCAGAGAAAAATATTTGACCCTAAAGA
>Ga0233431_1006249_pt1 | contig 10867 bp, 11 predicted proteins | sample SI_118_April2016_FD_179867 | JGI IMG/M metagenome (GOLD analysis project Ga0233431, IMG submission 179867) | Seawater microbial communities from Saanich Inlet, British Columbia, Canada - SI_118_April2016_200_MG | ecosystem: Environmental > Aquatic > Marine > Inlet | place: Canada: British...
TGCATATTCGCGATCAATGGAAACCAATGTGTGGTGCAGAGACGCTTCCAACGCAGGGATTTTTGTCGTCAGAATTTCTTTCAGTTCTGCAACAGTAGTATTAGATTTGATTTCCAGTTCAAGAGATGAACGCTTTGCGCGTGTGCGCATTGTGGCGAAGAAAAGAATTTTGATTTTGTTCATGAAATTTATACCTGTAAAAAAAATTAACTTTCAGTTGTAAAGGCATCACTTTTTCCGCCGCGCTTTTCAATGAGACGGATGTTTTGAATAATCATTGTTTTTTCTGCGGCCTTTGCCATGTCGTATATCGTTAAAGCGGCAATGGATACGGCGGTTAAGGCTTCCATCTCTACGCCGGTTTTGCCGCGCAAACGTGCGGATGCGGTAATTTCTACACCTGGCAGAGATTCGTCCAGGTCGAGTTGCACCGAGATGTGCGTGAGTGCCAGTGGATGACATAGCGGAATCAAGTCGGATGTACGTTTGGCTCCATTAATTCCTGCTATTTGAGCGACGGTTAAAACATCGCCCTTTTTTATATTTCCAGCAGCGATCAGGTCAAATGTCGCCCTTTTCATTTTGACTTCGCCGCGTGCTACAGCTACGCGTTCAGTATCTTCTTTTGCGCCCACATCTACCATGTGTGCTTTCCCGGAATCGTCTAAATGGGTCAAATTTTTCATGGGCGCATTATACCGCAGTCTGTTATAATCGCCCCTTATGAGCCTTGATATCGCGAATAAACAAGCCGAAAAATATACCGTCAGCACGCCTGTTTTTGAAGGTCCGCTCGATCTTTTATTGAACCTGATCGAGAGCGCGGAACTCGATATTACGAGCGTTTCTTTGGCGTTGGTTACTGACCAATATCTTGAGCGGATTCGTGCTTTACAAAATATGGATGCCGAGGAAATTTCGGCATTTTTGGTGATTGCAGCAAAGCTGATCCAGATAAAATCGGAGGCCTTGTTGCCTCGCCCACCTGTGCGAGAAGTGGGCGAGGAAGACCCAGGCGAGGCTTTGGCGCGCCAACTGCGATTCTATAAAAAGTTTAAAGAAATTGCAGGATGGCTCAAAGAGCGCGATGCGCAAAATTTGCGCACATATCTGCGGATCGCTGCGCCGCCTAAAGTTGAGAGCCGCTTCGAAATGGGGGACGTTACTCTGGCAGATCTGATTAAATCCGCTCAATATATTTTTTCTCATGAAGCTGAAAAAGCGGAGTTAGGGACAGTGATCCGTGCCCCAAAGGTGACGATCCGTGAGAAAGTGCTTCATATCACCAAATTTCTCAGCTCCGAGGAACGCACAACTTTTCAGGAAATAGTTGCAAGCGCAAAGAGTCGCATTGAAATTGCTGTTACTTTTCTTGCTCTGCTGGAATTGGTTAAACGCTACCGCGTAAATGTTCAACAGGACGGACTTTTTAGCGATATTCGCGTTGAAAGAATCGGGGAGTTTGTAGAAGGCGAAGATTTTGATTTGGAGTTTGAATAAGAGTAATAAGAATTCTTGGGGTAATAAAAAAAATGATTGAAATGAAGTTTGATAATGAAAAGATCGTTTGTAAAACACCTTATAAACCTTTTTCTGTTCTAACAATTACTACTCATAGGTTGATTGGAAAAGGTTTAGCTATAATGTGGCCTTCTCAGTTTCATGGTGAATTACTTTTAACAAGTATTTCGCATATTGAGAAAGAATATAAAAAGGGGAAATTATATAAACTGATTGTTTTTTACAAAGAAGATGGTGGGGGCGAAAGAAAAACAAGTGTTGTGAATTACGCCTCTTATCCAAAATATTCTGGCTTTGATTTCGAGATGGTATATCGAGCTATAAAGGAAAATATCATTTCTTTTGAAGGTTGATTTTATTCTTCGCCCACAGAAGTGCAATTGCCGCGCCAGCGCTATCTATCCCTACATCCATCCAGCTACCCTGTCTTCCAGGAACGAAAGTTTGATGGAACTCGTCTGAAATAGCATATAAAAAAGCCAATACCCAGGCGATCTTTAGCTTTGTGGGGGACAACTTGAATACGTAGAGATAGGCGAGCGCGAGCAAACCGTACCCCAATGCATGTCCTCCTTTTTTAACGAGGAAATCCGCCCACTCAAAAGAAGGCATGCTGTCTGATGAAATAGATGAAAAGACGAATATCGCAAGCATCATCGCCGCTGCGGGTAGCCATAAAGGGATGGTAATTTTTTTGATGAACTTCATATACTAAACCATCTAAGGCGTGTTGCGCAGTATTTTACGCAACACGCCTTAGAAATGAGCACTATGGATTTCTAAATATCTTCAAAGCGGATATTGATATTGACGCTTTCACCCAGATCAACGCCCTGAATCACAATTGCAATACCACTTGCGTGGCCATCGAAGACCATGCTGAAAGTTGTGTCTTCAATAGATGTGTTAATATCGCGCTCTACATAGCCAAGGTCTGCAAAAGCAAAGCGATAAAAAGAGACAGCGTCGGGCAAAGTTAATGTGGTCTGGAAATTGATCGCACCATCGCCCAGATCTATCACAGTGCTTGCATCAACATCTTCAGGCAGCGGGAATTCAGTTTCCATCTTTGCTGCTGGGGGAGCCTCTTCCTGAGCGGGAGCTTCTTCTGCTGCGGGCGGCGCAGCCTCTTCGACAGCCGGCGCTTCTTCGACAGGAGCAGATGCTCCGCCACCACAGGCTGTGGTTAGCGCAAGGACAAATACCAATACCAGAAATAACCAACGTTTTTTGTGCATAAAAACCTCCAATAAAAGTGAATAGACTTCGCTATTTTACTCCAAACTATTGTACAATTCTCCATATGACAGAAAAAGAACTCATTACTAGCTCCAATAACGCCACTATAAAAAGAATTCGCTCTCTTAGTCAGCGTAAATATCGCGCAGAAACAGGACTCTTTCTTGTCGAGGGGATCCACCATGTTGGTGCAGCGATAGAAGCAGATTGGGATATGGACACCCTCCTCTACGCCCCCGATCTACTGACCAGCGAATACGCCCGTGACCTTATATCTGCTTCCGCTAAAAAAGGGATTGCTTGTCAACCAGCATCTACCGATATATTCCGCTCTCTGGCAGGGAAGGAAAACCCCCAAGGAATTCTCGCTTCACTATCTCAGCGTGACCTTGCTCTTAGCGATCTCCAAAATTTCAAACAAGGCGTGGCAGTTGTCGCACCCCAAGACTCTGGAAATCTCGGTACTATTCTCCGCACAATCGATGCTGTCGGCGCAGACGGATTAATTCTCCTTGATGGCGGTGTTGATCTTTATCACCCCAAAGTCGTGCGCGCCAGCATGGGCTCTTTCTTTTGGAAACCAGTTGCCCGTACTTCTTTTGACGAGTTTATTGCATGGACAGAAGAGCGTGCTCTCAAATTAATCGGCACCTCGGCGCGCGGCACCACCGATTTGGCATCTCTCAATTTGAAAAATGAATCTTGGATTTTACTTCTTGGTAATGAGCAAAAAGGACTCTCCCCCGAACAAATTTCCGCTTGCGATTCGCTTGTTTCCCTCCCTATGCGCGGACACGGGACATCGCTTAATCTTGCCGTTGCGGCTGGTGTTTTGCTCTACGGGTTGATGGAGTAGCGATTTCACCGCACATTCAATGCCTCGCGCATAATTGGCATGATTTTATATCTGTTTGGCAAGAGTAACATCGCGCCTGTATATGGCTCTGTCCAATCGTAAACGGGGCCATAGCCAATTGCATAGCGTTTAATATCTTGGGTATTGACCAATATTTTCGCTGCGGGGAGGAGGGTGGTTATGTCGCCAAGCCCAATATTTGTCGTAACACTATCTTTATAAACTCTATATAGCTCTGGGGCTTTCTTCAGAACATCAAAACTAAGCAACCTATACCCAATTGCCTGGATAACCTCCTGTGCGCGGCGAAGACGATCTATATCACTGCTTGTATAGCGTGAGCGGATATACCATAGTGCTGTCTCGCCATCCATTTGGACAGTCCCTTTCTTGACCTGATACCAATCAAATCCCGTGCGTTGATCAGAGAAATCTTCGCCCACTTCTACTTCTATCCCACCCAGACTGTTGATAATTTCTACAAAATTGGAGAAATTGACCATCACAAAATGATCAGGATAAACGCCAAAATTATAGGCCATCGTCATCCCTAATGTGTCGTATCCGCCGTGAGCCATTGCGGTGTTGATCCGTTGCATTGTCCAACCGGGGATGTAAACGTACAGGTCCCGCGGAAAGGATGTCAGATTTGCTTTGCCGGAATTCTTATCAATTGTCAGCAAGATAATTGTATCTGTCCGAAAACTGGTAGAGTTTGGGCGAATATCTGAGCCGAGCAAAAGAATATTGATCTGGTCTTCTGGCTGAGAGAGCATCCCTACAGGGAAAGGGATCGTTGTTGAGATTGGATAAACGGATGGCGGTGGGTAATCTTCCCATTCATCGCCATAGAAATTGGGTGTTGCTGTGACATATACTCCTGGGGTATTGGTCGGTGGTTGCGCTTGGGTATTTGTTGCCCAAGGCGTAAGAGTAACCGTGGCAGTCACGTTTTCGTCCAAGGTGGCGGTTGGAGGCGGTGACGCAGCTGTCATTGTAGGAAGTACATTATAATTTGGTTGAAAGGGCGTTGGCGTTGCTGTTCCCTCTAAATTGGGTGTGACGAGAAGATAAGGAGGAGATTTTACAGTACGGGTTTCTGGTAAGTTAGCAGTATTTTGGCAACTGACCAAAGCAACGGCAATTAGAATTCCCCAAAGAAAGTAGCGAAAACGAAAAAACATGCCTTAGGGTTCGGGCGTATAGGTGAATGTTGATGTGGGGCTTTCTGTGTTCGTAGCTGTGGGTGTTTCTGTTGGCGCAGCTACACTTTCTGTTGCCGTGGGTGTTTCAGAAGGCATAGAAGTTGCTGTAGCAGTAACCGTAGGCGTGGCTGTAGCTAATTGCGTAGCAGTTTGTGTTGCTGTTGCAGTGGCTGTGCTTGTCGTCGGAGGAGTGCTGGTTGGCACATTAGGCACATATAGTTTTTGCCCTACTTTAATCTGTGTTGAATAGCCTAAACAATTTGCGTTTTGCAATTGCGCCACACTAACGCGGTAAGCAAGGCTAATTCTATATAAATTATCCCCAGCTTTTACCGTGTAGAAAACCCATCCTGAAGGCGGCCCACAAGGGATTGGTGTTAGGGTTGGCGCGGATGGGACGTAAATTTGCGTATCTGGCAATAAGGCTGTCCCGACAAGGCAATTTGCGGCTTGTAGCATATTTGTTGTCGTTCCATAGCGTGTAGCCAAACTATCTAAGGTTTCGCCAGATTGCACAATATATGGCTGCCATCCGCTAGGGGCGGGGCAAACGATGGATGCAGGAATTGTGGATGTAGGAGATGGGGATGAGACGATGGTCGCAGTTGGAAGCAAGCCAGGGGCAGAGAGTGTTGCGGTTTTCACATCCACCGAAACGCTTGTGGGGAGGCTTGTCTCCGTTATGGTGAGCGGAGGTTTATTAATACTTTCTTCCGCTAAAGTTGTCGAGAGCCCGCCCATAATTAGCAGAAAAGAAATCGCCCCTGTCAGAATACTGCCACCAAGTTGCCGTAAGGCTTGCATATTTCCCCTTTAGTTTTCGCTTGCGCCAGAACGCGAAACAGGTAACAAGACGCTAAATGTGGCTCCGATATTTTCTTCAGAATCGACCCAAATTCGCCCGTTTTGAGCTTCTGTAAGCGTTTTTGCGATAGAGAGGCCTACGCCAGTATCGCCAACACCCTGAATAAGAACATTTTCGGCACGGTAAAGACGCGTGAAGACACGCTGGATGTCTTCACCGGGAATTCCGCCGCCAGTATCAGCAACTTGTAGCAGGATGAAGTCTTGTTCTTTTTCTTTGTGGTTTTTGACGCGTAAAGTAACTGTGCCATCTACGGGGGAAGCTGCGCCTGCGTTTTGTAGTAAGTGGATCAAAATTTGCTGGAGCGCGTCAGTGTCTGCATGAATGGGTGGAAGTTCTTTAGGCAGTTCAAGATGGATGGAAATGTTTTTCTCGCGTGCCTGGCTGCTCGTATAGGACATTGCATTATCAATGATCGTGTTCAGATCAACAGGCTCGGTTTTTAGCTCGGTAAGTCCGACTTCGAGTGTGGACACTTGAATAATATCGTCGACAAGGTTGCCCACACGTTCTATTGAAGCTTTAATGCGCTCTACAAATTTTCGCTGCAATGCGCCCAAGATACCAACAGATTCTCCAAGTAGAAGGTCTGTGTAACCAACAATGGATGACATTGGTTGTCGCAACTCTTGCGAAATAGAAGCGATGACAGCCGCCTGCTCTCCTGGGTCTTCTTTTGAAGGGCCACTTTCCAGTTCCAGAATTCTCAAGTTTGCTTTAGCGTGTTGATTTTGCAGGTGAGCCAACTCTGTAAGTGCGGTTCTTAGCTCACCTTCTGCATGAGCGTAGTTGAGATTTTCTGAGGTGATGATTTTTTCTGCTGCGGGGATTGGCGGACGCGCATTCAGGACTTCAATTTCTTTTTGGAGTTTTGCGATCTCTCTCTGTGCATCTTCCTGAAGAGCAAGCAGAGCTTCTACACTTTCACTTTGATCTTCTGTGTGCGCAACATCTTTTTCGATTTTTTCCAATTCGGTTGCTAAGCGATTCTTTTCGTCACGGAGCGTTGCAATTTGTAGGCGATATTCATCGGAAACCTCTTCAACTCTTGCTTTGCCACGTTTGATCTCCTCTAACTTTTTACCACGCTGGATGATAGAGAGTAGTGAGGCAGAAATGCTTGCCAAAAAAGTTTGATCGTCAGGATTCCACAATCGGTTTGAGTAGGGAGAAAGAAGTAAAACACCGCCAATAGATGTCTTTTTCTCATCTAAAATAGGTGCGCTGAGTAGATGCCCGGGGTTGGCAAGATGGAGTAATTCTCCCAAGCCTTGCAGGTCGGGGGATGTGCTGCTTTGGGGTAGTCGCAGGGATTTTCCGCGCTGGAGCGCATTTGCCAGCATCGGGATTGCTTCCTTGTTCAGGCTGGAGCCTTCGAGGTTCTCTTCGCGGATCAGGTCATATCCACTAGCAATGACCATTTGTTTTGTATCTTCGATGAGATAGATCAAAAAACATAGATCGGCGAGCATGGTTTGGGCAATGGCTCGCGTAATGGCGTGGTTCGTTTTGTCTGCATCAACTTCAGATGCCAGAGAAAGCAGTGCATGAAATGTTTTCGGGTCAGTGCTATAGCGCCGTCTTTCGCGAATGGGGCCATCTTTGTCCTGTACGATGGTCGGCGAATGCTGGCTTGCCGAGAGAGGCGTTGGTACGGGGAAGCGTTGTGAAAGTGTGAAAAGAAGGGGGTAGGCTGCAAGATAAAATAAACGCACGGTGCCAGGGAAATTTCCTTGGCCATACCCGAATAAAAGATGAAAGGTGTGTCCTAAAAAGGCCAGAGCAAAAAAGATTAGTCCTTGATGCCAACCATTGGGCCTGCGAATGGAAAGAGCTAACCCTGCGATGGCGATCAGTCCCAAAGAAAAAGATTGCCAAAATGTATCCTGAAGTATTTGGTTATATCTTTGAGCAGCAGGTATGTCTATCCAATCAACATAACTTAGTGCCAGCCCTGTAAAAACAAGAATGCTTAGAAGGGCGTTGCCAGCATCTGCAGGGCGGTTTGGTTCAGGGAAAACCCAAAGCCAAGCGATCCAAACTAGGCTAAACAAGCTGATTGCGCGATCAAGTGGCGGGAGAACCAATACGGGGTCGATTAATGCCTGCCAAGACATTGCGCTAACTGCGAAAAGGACTAATTGTCCCAATAAGAGAATGCTAAGTCCTAAAATGGTGCGACGGACTTGCGGAAAGCGGCTTGAGCGCCAATGGCTTAGGGCAGCTTGCAAGGAGCCACCAATCGAAAATGCCAGCACCAGATGATAAATCAAGTTGCCAGGAGCTTCAACGAGTATGGAGGTGAGTTCTAGAAAAAGTTCATTCATAAGGCTGTAGAAAGATTATACTTCTTTTTTATTGTAAATCAGAATGAAGGAACGAATTTGCAATATAATAATCAAGTAGCAAAGGCAAAAAGGTGACAACGATCAGTAAAACAGCAAAGGCATTGCATGCTTAAAAGAATCATAATAGTAATTATACTACTTACACTTATTATTTCGCCGCCTATTATCATGGGTTCTCAAAATGAGAACGCTGGAAAACAAGCTGAGAGCGAAGGCGATTATTGGCGTGCTGCTGAGAATTATGAACTAGCAGCTAGTCGTCTTCCTTGGCGCGGTGATTTGTGGGAAGCGGTCGGGCTGATGAGAAGTAATATCGGGGAAAAAGAAGAAGCGATTAATGCTTTGGAGATATCAAAACAGGAGAATGCTCTTTCGAACACAGGTTGGGATTTGTTAGGTGTGTTGCTCTGGGAAAGGGATCGTCATGAAGATGCTTTTGGCATTTGGCAAGAGGGTCTTCAAAAGTACCCCGAACATCTCGTTTTTTATAATCGTTTGGCTCTATATTATCGTGAAATAGGCGATTGGCCTGCTGAAAAAGACGCTATTGAGCACTGGTTTTCTGACCGGCAGGCACAGGGTGATTTTGCCCATCTGCATTATCGTTTGGGATTATTACTAATGCTAGATTCCCCCAAAGAAGCATTGGATGAGCTGCTTCTCGCAGCGCGCTTGGATGGTGAGTTTGCTCCCGTTGTGGAGACATTGCGTACATCCCTGAATTTGGCATCGTTGGAGAGCGATTCTGCCGGAAAGCAGATTTTGCTTGGGCGCGGACTTGCTTTAGTCGGTGAATGGCGGCTCGGCGCTGAGATATTTACCAATGCTACGCACGCCCATCCTGAGAGCGCATCCGCTTGGGCGTGGTTAGGGGAGGCAAAACAGCATATTGGCGGGAATCCGCTCCCGGATTTAGATAAAGCTATCAGTCTTGAACCAAATTTGATTTTGATTCGCTCTTTGAGAAGCCTTTATTGGCGAAGGCAAGGAAATTTTGAAAAAGCTTTGCAAGATATTAAAATAGTCATTAGTTTGGAGCCTGAAAACGCGCATTGGCAGTCTGCATTGGGAGAAGTTTACGCACTTGCCGGCGATTTGCCTCCTGCTTTGGCTGCTTATGAAAAAGCTATTTCTTTGGAGCCTGAAAACCCTTTATATCGGTATTTGCTTTCTTTGTTTTCTGTGCAGTATACTGTCCAATTAGCGGATGTTGGCTTGCCCGCTGCTCAAAAGGCATTAGAATTAAGTCCTGAAAATGCGCTTTATACTGATACGCTGGGGTGGGTTTATCTTGAATTAGGTCAGGACGAAAGTGCGGAATCGGCATTTTTGCGCGCGCTCGAGCTGGACCCTGAGTTGGCATCGGCGTATCTTCATTTAGGGCACTTTTATTTGAAACATAGCCACAAAGAATTGGCATATCAAGCACTTGTACAAGCCCGCGATCTTTCTCAGGAAGCTTTTGTGAAAGAGCAAGCATTGCGGCTTTTAGATGCATATTTTCAGGAGTAGGTAAAGTGATGAAATCTAAAACTTCTTTTTTAATCTTTTTGCTTTCTTTGGTTCTTTTCGCTTGTCAGCCAGAGCCTGTTCCAGTATCTGGAGATATTCTTTTGGATGATGATTTTTCAACGGGGGTAAATGGCTGGACAACGCTTGTAAATGATAAAGGCGTGATGGGGTACAACGCTGGTGGTTTTCGTTTTTATATTGAAGATGCCGGACTGAATTATTGGGCAACACCAGATTTGAATTTTGGCGATACTCGTATTGAAGTGGACAGCTTGCGATTTGCTGGGCCTGAATCTAATCGGATAGGGGTCATTTGCCGTCATAGTGATGACTTGAATTATTATTTCTTCGTGATTAGTACTGATGGCTATTATGCGGTAGGAAAAATGAAAGATGGTGAGCAAATCTTGTTGGAACAAGAGGCTATGCAATATTCAAGTGCCATTAAAACAGGGGTTGCGATCAATCACCTGCGTACAGATTGTCAGGGAAGCACCTTGCGCTTTTATGTGAATGATTCTCCGCTTGCTTTGGTTGAAGATTTTGATTTCACCGAAGGTGATGTGGGATTATTGGCCGGTACATTTGAAGAGGGCGGATTGGACGTGATCTTTGACGACTTTGTGGTTTACCAACCTTGATTGGAGTTTTCCCGGAGAATCAAAAAGAGATGAGTTCTTTGAAGCTCATCTCTTTTTGATTAGAAAATATAGGTATTATGGTTTGCTAACGAGTAAATTATCAAAATGTATTTCTGTGCTGGATATCTCGAAAGTGCCTGCAAGAAAACCAACGTCACCACCAGTATAGGATGCATCTGTGGCTGTGGCAACCTGTTGCCCGTTGACATAAAGCGTAAGATTGCTACCAATGCAGTCTACGCGTAAACGATTTGTTACTGCGCCTTGTTTGATTGCATCAGCCGGTATCATTTGGTCGCTAGAGAGATATTCTACGTTACCGGCAACCACTTTTCCTACAACGGCATAACCATCGCTGCTGATGACGCCAAAATAATAATTGGGGCTTTCCGGAGAGCCAGAGTATCGACAAATCAATCCGTAATCATTATCATCTTCTCCGCTGACTTTGGTTGCATCCGCTTCTACGCGCACATCACCGTCGAAGTTTTTGCCGGGATTGGCCCAAATATCATAAGAAGGTGTTTTTACAGCCATTCTGTATACGCCGTCACCATAATCTGTGACGCCGCTTTCCCAGTCGGCGCGATCCCAGCCGCTGTTGGAGCTAGAAAAATCATCCTGAAATAAGACATTGGGGTCGCCAGATGTTGCGCCGCCAGAAAATACACTGCATGCTA
>Ga0233431_1006250_pt1 | contig 10863 bp, 14 predicted proteins | sample SI_118_April2016_FD_179867 | JGI IMG/M metagenome (GOLD analysis project Ga0233431, IMG submission 179867) | Seawater microbial communities from Saanich Inlet, British Columbia, Canada - SI_118_April2016_200_MG | ecosystem: Environmental > Aquatic > Marine > Inlet | place: Canada: British...
GAAAATATCCCAATATTTTCGAAGGAGTACCAACGCCACTTAAAACTTGGCTTTGGTGAGACCAGTCGATTGGAAGTGGTGCTCGATTTGGAACTAGATTGTCCTGCAGATACCATTCTTGGTGAGCTCTATAAGGGCTTTTGCCGGTCTATCATAAAAAAGAACAAGGCCGCTCTTCGTAATGACAGTGATGAAGTAGAGAAATGGTCACGTACTCTTGTCAGAGATGTTCAAGTTCTAAAAAGCATGGGATTTAGAGCAAGAAACGAGACTCTGGTGGATAAAATCCAAGTCATACAACCAGATCCAAAATAAGTCTGATGTGTTTAAAAATAGGCATAACTCTAGATTCACTTTCAGAGGAGAATTCTCGTGCAGAGTTCTGAATACCGTGAGCGGTTGATGCAAGACATCCCCATAGAAGATAGACGGATTCTTCAATATAGCTGTGGTCAGTGTACTGGACTATTCAACGCTATTAGTGTTTTATTTGGAAGACCAACAAGTCCGGTATGTCCGCACTGTCATGGTGTTTTAAGTATCAAGAGAAGTAAACGGATCCCGTTTTATCACCCATCAGAAAATGACTATTTTATAAGAGCCGGTGTGCTGACCCCCATTCCCAGTCAATTCTTCACAGAAGTTATCATACCACTACTCTCAGTGCCAATATTAAGCACACCACTATTTTTGATTCCGATGCGACCCGATGAGAGTATCATTCACATTGTTCAGCAATTTGATGGGATATTTCCAGTAACTTATTGTCAATTGATAATGGAGGGTTCAAGGAGATGGAGGGTCTGTTCAGGAATAACAAAGCATGTCCCGCTGGATCTTGTTTGCAATGATTGTCATGACAATGCCATCACCAACTACAATGATCAGGGGCATCTCAACCCTGACTATGTAATCACAGTTCAGCAAAAAGGGGAGCGGTACCGCAAATTATTCCAGGATGTGGTACTCCTTAGGAATGTGAGGCAAGCTTGTGAATTAAATGAGGTATGCCGAACTACCTTCTATAACGCCCGCAAAGACTTCCCTCAACTATATAATCAAATAATGAACCAGGAGGTTTAAATAATGACTCAACCATACATCAATATACCTACAGCCCACAAAAGTCGACGGATTACCCTTTCTCGCACCGAGTTTATCTCATCTGCATTTTTTACAGACAATGGTGCTCCTTTCAAATTTAAGGGGAGGGAATATTTGGAGCCCATCTATAACCAAAAGTTTCGATACCTGGTTATCCTTGCATCGCGACAGGCCGAGAAATCCAGCTTCATAGCCAAGGACATGTTGGCTGATGCCATATTGAATAAGAATGATTCACTCTTGTATGTGACGGCCCAGCAGCGTCAATCTGATGAGTTTGTTCATCGGAAAATTAACCGACAGTTTGAACTGAACTCTGAGTTGGCGTTGGAGTACCTAGGACCTAGTACAATAGACAATGTGAGAGATAAGATGTTTTCAAATGGAACCACACTGTCCTTCAGGGCAATTGGTCAAAATGCTGACTCAGCGAGGGGGCTTCCTGCTCGGAAAATATTCTTTGATGAAACTCAATCAATCCTCTCAGATAACATACCAATTGTTAGTGAGTGTGCACAATCGTATCCAGATGATTCTGCCTACGTATTTTCTGGCACACCCCTCAGTACAAAAAATGTATTGAGTCAAAAATATTATGAGACCAAACAGTTTGAATGGATCATCACATGCACCCATTGCAGCAAAGCCAATCCATCGCTGGGCATGGAACACATTGATCCGAAAAAACCATATTTATTTTGCTTGCATTGTGGGAAGGAAATGGAAGCTCGGAATGGAGCATGGGTTGCCATGAACCCAGATTCAAAGTTAGCGGGTTATAGGATTAGTCGTCTTATGACCCCCGCCTGTACTTGGCGAACACCAGCCAATGATGGTGTGCTTGACAAATTAGATACATATCCAGAAGCAGCATTTTGCCAAGAGGTTTTGGGATTGCCATTTGACAGTGGTAACCTTCCGATTACGGAGGAGGAAGTTTTTGCCTGCTGCGATGAGAGAGACTTCATTGATCCATTTAATCCTGGTCAAAATCTACTAATACGCCCATTGTTCGCGGTAATTGATTGGGCTTGGAATTTGAAAGCAGGAGGACGGGCTTTTACTATCATGGCAATTGGGATGCTCAACAATAATAGAATAGAAATTCTATACGTAAAGCGGTTTTCTGGCATGATGTATCACAACCCGGATACTGTCCTAAATGAGATTGCTGACACTTGCAATAGGCTTAAGGTGCAAGCTATAGGCACTGACTTCGGCGTTGGGCATAAGGAGAACTATCGTCTTGTAGATTTGGCCCAGGCCAAGGTATTTGAAATGCTCTATACTGGCTCACCTAAGGTTGCCTTTTGGGATAATCAAGTCAAAATGTACAAAATTGGACGCACTGCTTCGCTTGATCTGGTATTTAACCGCCTGAAAAAGAGGCTATACAGTTTCCCACGACAACCACAGATAGCTCCCTATGCTTCTGACATCCTGAACGTCTACACAGAATATGATCCGAATTGGAAGCGAATTAAGTATGAACACGCAGGGACAGGTCCGGACGATTTTTTGCACCTATTGAACTATCTAGGAATATTGGTTGAAAAATATGTTGGGGGATTCGTAAGGTGATTTATCTTGACCTAGATATAAAAGATTCATACACTTATTCTAGACGGCTTATTACCAAGAACAGTGTGGTAGGAGAATATTCTGAATAAAAAGAAAAATGATGAATTCTAAGTATAATCTCAAAAGTAGTTTGGCAAATTATTCGATTTATGAGAAGCTTCAAGATCATCTGAGTGACGAAAGTGTCGAAAGATATTCGGGTTCAGGAGTGAGTACCTGGTCAGCGATATCATTAAAGGCTCCACGATATGGTGAGCCTTTTGATTTTAATAAGACGCTACTGCTGCGACTTGATGCCTTGGACACTTATCGTGCGATATTACTTAATGAAAAAAACAAGAATACTAGATCATGGCACGAACTGTTAAAGAATAAAATATATACCGCAAATAGGTGGGCTGAAAAGCATAGTGACGCGGGCGGAAAAGGTATACTGTTGTTTCATATAAGTGGAATCATATTCGGCTTTAAAGAGAGAACAAGAATCAATGAAGTGCGAGATGGGTACAGGGGTTGGCTAAAGGAAAACCGGGATTTACTCCGTCCTCTCGTAGGGGCTCAACTGTTTGTTGACAACCCGGCGATAGATGCGGGAGAAATGGCGGAGCTAACTAAAATGTTTGATACAAAACATGGTGAAATTGCCTCAAATACCGAATACTCAGTTATAGAACCGTCACTGTCCTATCTGATTAGGATAATTAAGAAAAATAATCAGGAGAAAGTCAGTCCTGAGCTTGTGAAATTAATTAGAAGTCTTGGATTTGGAGAAGTGTTATGGGGACGAAAAAGAAGCAACCAACGGGACAATGAGTCAATGTCAACGTATATTCAGAAAATGAAAAAGTACGATTTGGTGGAACTCAGAAGCAGGTACCCAATTCCAAGATAAATTAAGCTTCTTCCTCAGGCCCTGTATTATAAATTAAGTGTCTCGGCAATATCTGGTAATAATGTATTGACAGATTTTCATTATTTTACTTGGAGCATAGCTTTAAGTATTGATGATAATCAGTTGATGTTTCGGATTTTTCAGGCAAGTGGGTGCCTGGTCTTCCTTCAGAAGAATTATCCTCATTTCTGATTTGGGTTTTTGACGATCAACTTGGTCGTGTGAAGAAATCTGAATTTCCATATAAAATTATCACAAAACACGGGCATGGTAATTTCCATCCAGTCCGTGAATGTCACTTGCCATCAACATTCAATGGTGAAGCATACTATACGATAGCTAATTATGGATCAGAGATAAAGCTTCACCTAAATTCAAATCGGTCTTTGAGCTCCTATCATGGACCAGTTTTTCACCCCTATATATTGACTGATCTGGATAGGGGAAAATCTAGTCTGAATACCCTAAAAAAGACCTTAGTCGAATATGTGGAGTTCCTTGAGTATGAAAAAGAAATTCCATCTAGTTGGATCAAAATGTTTTTTTCTGGTTCAAAGGGGTTCCACCTAGAAATTCCTTCAAAAATCTTCGGAATAAAGCCTGAGTACAAATTAGAAACTAAGATCCGCGAGCTCGTGGATTTATTGACCGCAGATCTGTCAATACGACAATATGTAGACTGGCATGTTTATACTCCTCATAGAATGATCAGACTCAGCAATTCGATTCACCCTAAATCACAAAAGTTTAAAATCCCCATCACGATTGGTGATTTGAGAAAATAATGTCAAACATTATCCTGATGAAAGCTGATCATTGCCAGCCAGCACCATGGCATCTCTCACTTAGGGAAATATCGCTGATTCAACAATGTAAGGATCTTTGGTTTGAAGTTCAAAAAAATAGTTGCTTGGATAGCGGAAATAAGCTTAAGACTCTATTGTCAGAGGGAGCTAACGAAGGAGAACGCAACGCTGCAACTTTTATACGTGCATGTGCTATGCGTGATGCAGGGTATAAAAGATCTGATGTTATCAAGAATCTGAGTAAATGGGATTTATTATTCAATAATCCTCCAATATCGAATTCACGTGAGATAAAAGCTGTGGTTGATTCTGTTTATAGACGGTCACCATCAAGTTCCAGTATCTGGAGATCCGATAGTTTGCTCGAATTAATTCGGTTTGAAATTGGATCGCTAAATCTATCACCACCTGAATTTACGGCCGTAGTGAATGCCATGGTATTAACCAACACTCGGGAAAATGAGTGGGTGGGAGAGAATGTAGAGGTTGGACAATTGATCACGTCACTGCAGAGTCTCGCGAATCGATCTGGGGTAGAAAAATCACAGGTCAGGTCGATGCTACAAAAAATCAAGAATGCAGGATTTATTGAGACTACAGTTTTGCCTGATCGCCTAGGATCTAAGTGGACATGGCGGGGTGAGTTCAGGAAGATGTTCCTAGGTATGAGCTCATCAGAAGAATCAGGTGTGGGGTCAAAATGAAGAAGATAACTGCTACCGGAACCAATCAAACAATGACATTAATAGATCTGTCGAAACAAGTATCGCAAGTCTCAATTCAGGTTGAAAAACTGCATAGGCTAGTGATCTCATTCATAGAGGGTGAAGCAAGTAGAGTAACCTCGCCAGTAAGAAATTTACGTGAAGCGTCTGTGTTTTTGCGCATTTCAGATTCTCAGACTAGACGTCTTGTAGCTGCTGGGAAACTGAGGGCTAGACGCCTGGACCCAGGCGTTAAATCAAGTCGATTGTTTTTCGACGTCCAGGACCTTCTTCAATTCCATTATTTGCGGCACAATCGAAGACTTACACCAACCGAGAAAAAAGAATTTATGAATAAAACAACAACAGTTCTGACAATTGTCGGACAAACGGAAGGACGGAAATAATGAGTTTACATGCAGGTTCAAAAACGACAAAAAAGAATGGCTATACTCGATTTAGAAGTGTGTTTCATGAAAGAGTATCAGAGGAGAATATCAGTGGTTTTTATAAACTATTTCCTCAGTCAACGCTGCTGGGAGAGATACCTCGAGTCGTCATGGATTATTATAAGAACGAGGTTTTCCAATACGATGAGGAGAATTGTTTGCCCGAGGCTGATCGATATCAGCGAATAGCTATTACGGGTGAATTTATCCTTGGTTCTTATTATTCTAAGAATCCTGATTTCTGGGACGGGATGACAATACTAACTGTATTGCTCCAATTAGTTGAGCTTCGGCTTCATGCAAATAGTTGGAGAATGGTGAAAACCGAAGAGGACGTATTTAAAATCTTCACAGAATTAAAATCAATCACTGATTGGGCTGCAATTTGGCTGGTCTGGGAGACTGTTTTTGTGACAATCGGCAAGATTAAAAATATAGACACCCCCTCAGTATTCGTTGCTGCCCTGAAAGCATTTATAGTTGCACCATCGAAAGTTGACGGAATAATTCGGAAAGACTTCAGATGAAAAGGATGAAATACATTGACCCCTATGCCGATGGTATGGGGGTATACAATACAGAAGCTGGATTATCGAAATGATCAAGTTGAGATATGCAAATTATTTTCAGCAAGCAGAAAAACTGGCAGACCATTCATTTAATATGATCATACTTGATCCACCATGGGGCGTCTTAAATCAGAATAATAAAAATCCTGATGTTCAATGGGATAAAAAACCTTCTTTTGAAAACCTTGGTGAAATTACCAATCATCTGCTTACAAAAAATGGCTATGTAATTGTCTTTGGTGATAGAAAACTTGTCTCTGAGATCGAAAATAAATGGAAATATCTTTTCCATCTCAGGGATGAGTTGATCTGGCTTAAGCCTGGAAACATTCCTACAAATACTCTCAAACCACTACCGGTTCATGAGTTTATCAATATTTATATGCATAAGGAATTGAAGGTTAATGAATGTACTTGGAATCCCCGGGTAATGCGAGGGAAGCCTTATATAAGAAAAGGGAGTGCTGGGGTCGTCTCGACAAGGAGGCAGGTAAAGAGTGCAAGGCATGAGAATATATCAGGGATGCGTCACATCAGGAGTGTCATTCATGCCCCAAACAAGCCTGCAATGAAAGCATGGGAACGGGAGGAAATGAAGCACCCAACAATGAAACCGGTGAGCCTCTTGATACAGCTGATTAGGGCATATTCAAATCCTGGGGATCTGGTTTTAGACCCATTCGCAGGTAGTGCTAGTACTGCTTTGACAAGTTTTCTCACTGGACGAAACTGCGTCTCATATGAAAATGATTCAATGTGGTATCATCAAAGCATTTCCAGATTCAATAGGGTAAAAGCAATGCTTGGACCGGGGCAAGTGCAGCAACTTTTGCGGCAACCAGAATTGGGAATTGATGAATTTGATACAAGCGCATTGTTCTCGTAGAGAAATGAATAAACCCCAAGAATTCTTGGTCATTCGCTGTGATATGTCATATTGAATTCTGAGAGGTGATAAATTGCCAAAACCAACCAAACTCCGGAATCGATACTATGTCCGCATGCCCGTCACTGCATCTGATGGTAGAACCAAGTACACATGGATCACCCTGGGGACTGATAATCTGGCTATAGCCCAAGAGAGACTCCTGGAAGTACTCACCTTTGCAGAATTAATTAAATCTGGAAAGACAGTGGACTTCTGGTGGAGGTCTGGTGGCCAGAATGCTATCAATACTATCACTCTTGATGATATGATCGAAAAGTACCTTAAGTGGGCATCGAAACAGCATTTAAAACATTCAACTTTGGAAGTATATAAGACAGCGTTGGAGAAGCATCTGATTAAAGCTCTGGGTAAAAAGTTTCGCATTGAAAAAGTCTCGCGTAAAGATCTTGAGAAGTTCAGACAGTATTTCTCAACTGATCTTTCGTTGCACACTGTAAAAAAGAATGAGCGTGCGGTCCATACTTTTCTCAATTGGTTGAAAGATGAGGATGTTATTGCGAGCGTTCCAAAATTACGACCACTGAGAATCCCACGGCAACAGCCCAAGTACATTAGTGAAAGCGAGATGAAATTAATAAATAAACATTCCACAGTTTTTATGCAAAAAGTATGGGCAATGGCTGCTGGCTGTGGAGCTAGACTTTCCGAACCGTTTCTAGGAGAAATAAAAGGGTCATTTCTTGTAATTCAGGGCGAGGAAGCCAAGAATGGTATGATCAGAGAAATTCCACTTACACCTGAGTATATTGAGACTATCAAAGAGATGCGTCGGCTGGGATGGACACCAAAACACTATTCCCGAACATTTTGGAAGGCATGCAATGATGCGGGGGTACAAGCCAAGTACCATGATTTGAGAAGCACTTTCGCAGTGAAATCATGGATCAGTACCAAGGACATCTACTTGACAGCAAAGCTGATGGGACATGCCAATGTAACGACTACGCAAATTTATTCTCAATTCCATCTGTCCAGGCTCAAGGAAGACTTCCCCAGTTTGGTCAATGAAACAAACAGGATAATCCCCTTCCGCAATTCTGGTTTAGGATAATGATCTTTACGAACTCAAAGTGGTGGAACCTGTTTTGTCCCTACCTTGAGTATAGGTGGAATAATGAGGGCATGTATTTACCATCTGTAGATAAGGCTTATAGATTATTGCTGAAATGTCGGCTTTCAAAATGGAAGCGTAATTGTCCCTCAAAATCCAACATGATTATTGGTACCCAATGAAGTCACTTTCTCTCCAGACTAGAACAGAAATTGTTGCGATGGTTACAAGTGGTATCACCATTTCACAAACGGCTCTTCATTTTGGTACTACTCGAGATACGGTTATAAAATGGTGCCAAAGATTTGATGATGGGGGTGAAGAAGCATTACTCAATAGATCCTCGGTTCCTCATAGCACTCCACACGCGATTTCAGATGGAAATAGAGACTTGATTATCAAGACAGCTCTGGAACACCCTCAGAGAGGAATCCAGTGGTTATCCAAGAAATTGAAAATCGTTAGCCCGAGTACAATACAGAATATCCTGAACGATTCTGAACTGGGTCACAAGAAAGAAAGATTGGAGCATCTTTTTAATATATATCGTGAGTGTGGGGAAGAGGCCTTAAGTGAATCGCGACTTATAGGGATGTCAAAAATATCAACTCATTTTAGGCTACGCAATTATTTATACAAGATGCCAGGAAAATCATTCTTTATGATTACCATTAAGCAACCGGTACAGAGATCACGACGAATGTATGAGCTTATATTTTTCATTGATCGATTCGATATGTCCGTCAGTTGTGTTATTGATTCTCGAGAGTTTTGGGATTACGACATGCGAAAAACATTGCAGCAAGTTTGTTTGCAGCACAATATGACAGAGGGAAGCTCGCACAGATTATCTCCTAATGTATTGGCATGGAATCACTTTATTGTGAAGTCAAATTCTGATAATAAAGTAAGTTTGATATTGCCTTTCTCAGAAAAGAGCATTCCCAAACATCTCAGAGTTCTCAGCAGACAGATACAACCACTGAATATTTCGATATCAGTCTTACCTAGTCCACAACTCCATGCGATTCCTTTCATAAGAAATTTTCTTGATCAGTTTAAAGAATTCCGAAAAAGCACTCTCAATCAGGGTATATATCTCAGGTACAGGGAAGGTCATCAAAAGCCTGTATTACGCTGCGAAGGATTAGTTCAGCAATTTGTAAATAATTACAATGGAAAAATTATCCCTACCTTTCCACATTTTGGAAGTAGTCCAAACGAATATCCAAAAAAAAATGTTAAACATAAATCCTCAGAGCCTAACTCGGTCGCTAGACTTCAACAGGTACTCCGTACTCTTGACAGAAGTAAGCCTCTCCTGAAACTACCAACCATTTCGGAATCCATTGATTTGGCAATGAGGCTAGCTGATGAGTTGGATGAAGTATATGTAAACGAAAACCAACTTGAATTGGACTTTGAGAATTCAATGACAATGTCGATATAATCTCTAGGCGAGGGCAATGTCAGTAACAACCTGAGAACCACAAATCAGACTCTTTTTGGTGTATATGAATAGTAGAGGTGATAAAGTTAACCTCTCAAAGTCTGTCAAAATCTCTGACAGAAATTCATAACGCATAAAAAGGGAGGTTTTACATGAACCATGTAATTCATGTTGTCCAAAATTTCTGGTCGCAAAGTCGGGTGGGGGTTTCATTATGAATATCTCGAATATTAGTGACAGTGAAATCCTGCAGGAGTACGTTAAAAGATTTACGATAGCAGCAGGTGAATCAATCCGAGATGCAAAAGAAGCAGCAGAACATTTCCGATCCTACTTTTCTGATGCAAGTAAACGAGAGAAATTTGTCGTCGTTTTCCTAAACAGCCAACATGAGATTCTCTCAACTGAGGTCTTGTTCGAAGGGAGCATCAATACTTCAGCGGTGTATCCACGAGAAGTAATTACTCGTGTGATTGAACTTGGTGCAGGAGCTGTTATGCTGGGGCACAACCATCCATCTGGAAGTACAACTCCTTCATCCAGCGACAGAGCTGTTACCAAGAAGCTGCAGACAGCGCTTGCAGCGATTGATGTGGATGTCCTGGACCACATTATCATTGGTGGGGCCGAATACTTCAGCTTCTCGGAACACCATTTACTTTGATCACATCATAAAAGAAGAAGGACAATCCTGTTCTCCTTCTTTTTAGTTAATTAATACTTTTTTCTGAAAATCTATATCATGCCTCATGAGTCATGTTGTGTTTCAATTATTTTTTGGCAAGAGATTTCCTATATTAACTTAACAACTTCTTCAAACAGGGGAATCCATATGAATTGGCAAAAAGCATTGGGACTGAATGATATAGAGACCAGGAAGATAAAAAAGGGTGTTCCTTTTACATGGGCCGATAAACGAATTCTCCGCTTTATCCGAAAGGAGTTGAGAGGTAAACATATCAAACCCAGTAGTGTTTTACTAACTTATTATGCATTAGCCGAGATTGCATCCAACATGGGGAAGGAATCATTTACTATCTCTCAAGCAGCGATTGCCAAACTTGCTACAGTGCACGTCAATACAGTTGGTAAAGCTCTTAAGCAGCTGAGCGACCTAGGTGTTATTTTCGTATTGAAGAAAGCATCTGACCTAAGCATCAAATTGCAATTGACACCCGATTATTGGCTAATCGAATTTGATGAAACTGAACACTCCTAGGCCAGTGTTGCGATCACACTCAGTGTGGACGTTAGAAAAACATATATAAGAGCAAAGCGTTTGATGCATGAAATCTTTAAGAAATATTC
>Ga0233431_1006253_pt1 | contig 10861 bp, 10 predicted proteins | sample SI_118_April2016_FD_179867 | JGI IMG/M metagenome (GOLD analysis project Ga0233431, IMG submission 179867) | Seawater microbial communities from Saanich Inlet, British Columbia, Canada - SI_118_April2016_200_MG | ecosystem: Environmental > Aquatic > Marine > Inlet | place: Canada: British...
CTAAAAACATCTCGGACATTACCGTCTGTGCCAAGAATATGTTGGGGTTGTTCTTCTGGACACCCTAAAAGGTGAATACAGGGATCTGAGCGTCTTTTTATATCTTCGTGACCGATAAGGACGAAATTAGGTTCAAAGGGGGCTATGGCGGGTGCAAAGAGGGCGACTAAAAGCAAAAAGAGGAGGATAGTTCCACCGATGATGGCAGAACGTTGGCGGAGGATATTTCGCAAAGTGAGCTTGAGAAGGCTATCCGATTGGAATTTGGTCTCTTCGTCTTGATCGTTTAAATTGGGGAGTTTGTTTTCTGTCATCTTTTTATTCCAGTCTGATGCGGGGGTCAATGAAGACGTAGGCGAGGTCTACAAGGAGGTTTACGCTTACATAGCCAACGGCGATGACGATGGTAAAGCCCTGTACAATAGGGAAGTCACGAGCAGTGATCGCTTCAAAGAGCATACGACCAATCCCCGCAAAGCCGAAGATCGTTTCGGTGAGTACTGCGCCTGCGAAAAGGGTGCCGACTTGCAAGCCAATGATGGTAATCACTGGGAGAAGAGCATTCCGGAGTGCATGCTTCAGAATGACAAAGCGTTCCAGAAGCCCCTTTGCACGTGCTGTGCGGATGTAATCTTGTCGCAAGACTTCGAGCATGCTGGAGCGTGTCATACGGGCAATAATAGCCAGGGGAATGGTGCTAAGAGCAACCGCGGGGAGAATAATATGTTTGAGCACATCGCCAAGTACTTCCCAATCCGCTGTGATAATGGAGTTGAAAATGTACATGTTAGCAAAAAATTCCATGAAGGTGTATGATGCTGTTCCTTCAATGACTCCCCATTGGAAAACTTCATAAAAGGGTATAGCAGACACGCCAGCGGAGAGGCGCCCTGAAGGTGGCAGCCAAAATGGTGTGTCTTTCAACAGCAGGGCGAAAACATAGGCAAGTACTAGACCAAGCCAATAAACGGGCATAGAAATCCCTGTATTGGCAGCGATCATAACGCCGACATCAATAGCTGAATTACGGCGCACGGCTGATATTACGCCTGCGGGGATGCCGACAACAACGGCAAAAAATAATGCAAAAAGACCTAGTTCGATAGTGGTGGGAAGACGTTCTAATAAGATTGTGGAAACAGGACGGCTGAAACGAATCGAGTCTCCAAAATCACCTTGGGCAATATTTTTCATATATGCCGCAAACTGAACGGGGATGGGTTTATCAAGCCCATATTGTTGGGTGAAACGTTCGCATGCCTCTGGTGATGCTTTTTCCCCAAGCATTGCAGTGCAAGGGTCTCCGGGAATAGAACGTGCCATCACAAATGTGACGAGGAGAATTCCAAAGATAACGGGAATTGAATATAAGATGCGTCGAATGGCGTATTGGGTCATAAAGAAACCTGCCTGATTTTTCTTACGACCTCACGCCAATTTACACTAATCAAATTAGTGGATATTAGCGAAAGTTCGTGGTTGAATTTCTGGAGACTAAAAGAGAAATAACAATGCGAGACAGCACCGCCTTAAGGGGCATAGCACCATCTCGCATTGTTATTAGTTACGAGCTAGATGGTCAGAAGATTTACTCTTCTGCGTTCATCAAGCCATCCCATAGGTAGCCGTAATAGGTGAATGAGCCGGTGTTGCCAATGTGATTGGCGTTAGCGGCATCAATACCAGCAGCCCAGGAGGCAACAACGTCATTTGCATCAAAGGCGGTACCATCGTGGAAGGTGACGCCTTCACGCAGAGCACAGGTCCAGACAGTTGAGTCTGCATTGGGGGTACAACCTGTAGCCAATTCAGGAACAACTTCGCCGGAGTCGATAGCATAAGCTAAGAGAGTTTCTGTGACTTGCTGGCAGGGAGCCAGGGATTCGCCATCGGACTCGTCCTGACAGAAGAGGCTAATAGGTTCAGCATTTTGCATGAAGACGAAGGTGTCTTTGCCGGGATCAACTTTTGCCATCAGAGGGGCGCCGAAGGGGCGGAAGTGAGCGTTTTCAACAGAGGCCAACGCTGCGGATGCAGAAGCACCGTTTGCAAGCGGAACCATGGGGACCAATTCGCGAATAGCATTGTTGGCTTCAACATAGTAAGCTTCAGCTTCAGCAGCATCACCGATCTTTGCACCAGCTTGCAGGGGCTCGTAGATTTCAGCGAAGGGAGTACCATACTGCGGGTTGGTTTCCGCGAAGTGATAACCAAGGAAGTTGTCTACGTGTGGATAGTCAGCACCCCAGCCAAGGAGATAGAAACCGTCCAAACGACCGTTAGTGGATTCATCAATGAATTCACCGGATTCCATGACAACAACTTCAGCAGTGATGCCAAGATTAGCTTCCAATTGAGCTTGAACTTCTACAGCAACCAAGCCAGGTTCAGGCAAGTAACCACGGAAAACATCGCGGTAGTAGATTGTGGTTTCAAATCCATCGGGGTAGCCAGCATCAGCAAGTGCTTGTTTTGCAGCAGCAGCATCGAATTCGTACCATGCATCACCGACACAACCATTGGGAAGGCTGCAGGGAGTGAAGTGGGAGGGAACTGTTGCGCCATCTGCGTAGAAGTTGTCTACAATGCGTTGGCGATCAATACCCATAGCAATTGCTTTGCGAACATCAACATTGTCGAAAGGCTCGAAGGTGTTGGTCATTGCCAGATAAAGGACATTGGGATTGGCAACTGGGATGAAGTTTAGGTTTTCATCTTCTTGAATAGTTGCATAATCATCTGGGCTGGGGTTAGTGATCTGATCAACGGTGCCAGATTGAAGCTCAAGCAAACGTTGTGCGCCTTCAGTTGCCCAGCGGAAAACGAGGGTATCATAAGCGGGTTTGTCACCCCAATAGCCAGCGTAGGCTTTGAAGGTGATGCTTTCGCCACGGGCCCAGTTTTCGAGATAGAAAGGACCCGTACCTACAGGGCTGGAGAGCAAAGTTTCTTGACCTTCAGCGTTAGCATAGGTGTTTAGCCATTCCAGCGGATAAATGCCGAAAGGAGTAAAGGCAGCTTTCTGTGGGAATGCTGGATCAGGTCCACACATGGTGAATTTGACGGTCAGTTCATCTACTGCTTCAATGGAACTGAGCTTGCCACCGTAATCGCAGCTGTCAGCAGCAACAGACATCGGTTCGGAATATTTGATTTCGTCGTAGGCTTTCTCTACAACGGTATCGGCTCCGCCGCCACATGCAGTTAATACCATGCTGGTGACGAGAAGTACTGCAAAGAGCAAGTAAAGCGTTTTATTCTTCTTCATCTATCTTCTCCTCCTCCGTATAAACGGAGAACTTGTGAAAGGGCATGTCTTTTGACAATGCCTCTGAATAAGACTTAATGCCTAACTTATTGTCTGGAAGAGTTTTAGCATACTCCTGATAAGTTGAAGCACTGTCTTTCATTATACGGGGGGAGACAGTCGCCTGTCAACTTTTTTTTAGGATGAAAAACCGCTCCGCGCGTGTTCTCAACTTGCGTGCCATCAATTTACATTTTCCTGAGGTAGACATGCTCCGCAATTTCTTCATGCCGCGAATCTGTTTGGGAGCAGCACCCAAGCCCAAATCATGCGCGATACGATGCTAGAGGAGAAGGGCTAGTAGAGCCACAGTCATCTTGCTCTCAATATCCATACCTGTTATAGTAAATGCTCTGAAGAACTAGAAAATACTTGTGGAGGGCTTTATGGATATATCACTAATTGCCGTTCTTGGCATCGTTGTCTTGATAGCGATAGCCTTGCTTATCCCCGTTTTTCTAAAATCGCAGAAAGTGAAACTGACCGAATCTTCTGATGAAAAACCAGAATGGATGCGTTCTATGCCTCCCGCTGAGACTTTATCTGCGACCAAAGCTGATGGTGAGGGCGTTCAACTATTTGATTATGATGCCGGAGAGAAATTAGCTGCTCCTTTTGCTGAGCAAATTGAAGATATTATCCGTGCCAAACTTAAAGCCGATTCTTATCTTAGCCAACTTAATATCGACCTTGGCACTAATCAGGATGGCGGCTTGGAGATATGGGTTAACGGCAAGGCGTATCAGGATATAGATTCTTTACCCGATGAAAAATTAAAGAAGATTTTTCAAAATGCAATCGCAGAATGGGATGAGAAATAGCTTCTGCTTTCTTTGTGGCACATTATGCGTCTACAACGCATCATATTTTCTCCGCACTTCGCGTATATCATCCCACATTAGAGACTTGGGTGCTCCAGGCTTTTTAGAAGGATTTCGCAATAAATAAGAGGGGTGGAAAAGCGGCATAATCGAACGACCGCCCAACTCAATCCATTTTCCGCGCAAACGTGTAATACCCGTTTGTCCTAATATTGCCTGACAAGCCACATTGCCTGATAAAAGAACAATCGGTGCGTTTACCAAACGCATAATCTCAAAAACATAAGGGCGATAATATTCGATCTCAGCCGTTGTTGGTTTGCGGAAATTTTTCCCTGCTTCACCGGGGGGCATCCTGAAAACTGAGTTGGTAATATAGATATCTTTTTCGGTATTCAGCTCAACTGCCTCGAATATCTTGTCAAGCATTTTGCCGGCTTTGCCAACAAAAGGAACGCCCTGAATATTTTCTTGTGGTCCCGGAGCTTCGCCAACTAATAAGATCTTCGCTTTAGGGTTGCCGCGGCTGATGACCACTCGTGTTCCTGCATCCGCGAGCAGATCATCGTCCATCTCTAGCATGGATGTGATCAGTGTATCAAGAGAATTAAAGCCTAAAGAAGTTGGTTCTTCAAATAACGAAAATTGAGACATATTACTCCTTTTTTGAGAAAAAAGCGCATTTGCAACGAGAGACTTACTTAAGCCAAACCCCGCTCCACGCATCTAACTTCGCTTCAATAAACCCATCGTGCACGCCAAATTTCTCGTGATTGAGCAAAGAGCGCAACTCATCACCATCTTTCAACAAATCGCTCACGGGGATACGGAGAGTCTCTGCATTCTCAGATAAATTCATTGCAACCACAACTTTCTCTGCACCTAACTTGCGCGCAAAAGCATAGCCTTTTTCTTCTGCCAACAAACGGATATATTCACCGCGTCGCATCGCAGGAATTTTCTTTCTTAGTCCGACCAATTCTTGTACCCAGGGGCGTAAATCGCCTTGCCATTCATTTGCATCCCAAGGGAATGTGCGGCGGCAATCGGGGTCTTTGTCTCCGTCTACGCCGACTTCATCGCCATAGTAAATGGCTGGTGCGCCGGGATAAGCAAATTGGAAGAGAAAAGCCAGTTTGATCTTATCAAGATTTCCGCCCAATTTATGACGGATTCGTTTGGTATCGTGCGAGCCGAGGGGCACATACATTGCCTGTACATTTTTTTGCGGATAAGCATCGAAGAGTGATTCGACCTTGTCTCCAAATTGCGTGGCGTTGATTTGGCTATTGAGAGTCTCTATCAGCGCGTCGCGGACTGGGTAGTGCATTAACCCATCGAAATGCTGGTCGTCCACCCAGCGCGGATCTACCTCCCAAATTTCGCCGAGGATATACGCGTCTGGGTTCACCGATTTGACTATTTGACGGAAGCTAGCCCAAAACGCGTCATCGTCGATTTCGTTCGGGACGTCGAGCCGCCATCCATCTGCACCAGCTTCCATCCAGTACCGAGCCACATCCAAAATATATTGCCGCACTTCAGGGTTGTCGGTGTTAAATTTTGGGAGTGATTTGAAGTTCCACCATCCTGCATAGTTTTCAGCATCTCCATTCGTGTAGGCATTAAGTGGAAAACCTTTGACATGGAACCAATCTTTATAGGCAGAATGTTCGCCGTTTTCTAGCAGATCGGCAAAGGCGAAAAATCCACGCGAACAATGGTTAAAAACACCGTCGATGACGACACGCATCCCGTTGCTATGAGCGGCATCAAGCAAAGCATCGAAATCTTTTCTTTTGCCTAGTTTTGGGTCGATCGTATAGTAATCGCTGGTGTTGTAGCGGTGATTGGAGGGGGAGAGAAAAATGGGGTTGAGATAAAGGGCGTTCACGCCGAGATCGAGGAGATAATCGAGTTTTTGGATGATGCCGCGCAGGTCACCGCCCATAAAATTATATAGGGTAGGCTTTGCACCCCATTCAGCGGCGTTAGCGGGGTTGTTGACAGGGTCGCCATTGGCGAAACGATCAGGGAAAATTTGATAAAAAATTGCGTCTTGTACCCAGTAGGGAACGGTCATAGAAACCTCTATAATTTATGGATTTTTTTGAAAAGCACGAAAGAGATTTTATCACTTTTCTTTTATCTTTCCTTCTTTCTTTTTGTTCTCTCATGTTATGATAGCGGCAAATTTGAAAAATGGAATTATGGAGTAAAGAAAATGGAAACTGAGAATAAGGGTGCAGATGTTTTGTTGCATCTTCCTAAATTAGCCATCATTTTAATCGCATCCTATATCGCCGCACAAATGCTGGCAGATATTGCGAGTTTAAAAATCGGCGTCGTCGCCGGCTTTGCCGTGGATATGGGCACTTTTATATACCCGATCACTTTTACGCTGCGGGATGTGGTGCATAAGGTTTTGGGGAAGAAGAATACACAGGTATTGATTCTTTCGGCGGGCGCGATCAACTTATTTATGGCAGGATATTTGATGTGGGCTGCCAGTGTTCCTGGCGATGCAGATTGGGGCTTGACAGATGAGTTTTCTGCAATTCTAGGCCCCCTTTGGCGAATTGTCTTTGCATCTATTTTGGCGGAAGTAGTCAGTGAACTGGTGGATACAGAAGTTTATCATTGGTTTGTGACCAAGATAACGAAAAAATATCAATGGGCGCGTGTGTTGACGAGCAATAGCGTTAGCATTCCGATTGATAATATTATCTTTGCGGTCGGAGCTTTTGGCGCATTGCCCGGTTTGGAAAACCACTTTTTGACATTGCCTTGGAATGTGGTTTGGCAGATTTTTACTTTCAATTTAATTGTGAAATATTTAGTTACGCTTTTGAGCCTACCCATGATCTATCTTGCACCTGACAGCAAGTAGGGTATACAAAAAGCGGACGAGTTTCTCGTCCGCTTTTTGTATGTTGGTCTGGTTTTATGGAGTGAATGCAATGCTCAGTAGGTAATACATTTGATCGCAAGTAGCGCGTTAGGAATTCTCTTTGGGAGTTACATATTTGTTAATTGAGATGAATGGCATAAGAAAAAGGTCTGGATTTCTTTTCAGCCAAACCTTTTTCTTATGCTGTCATTGCCTTAAACTGATTGTAGCTTTCACAGGGCGATGATCAGAGACTCCGTCCCATTCACCAAGGGATGCGCTCTCTACTTGCCATTGAACGGAGCAAAAAATATAATCCAAACGAATTAGCCATTTTGGTGTCAGCGGGATGCCAGCCATCGCTGGTCGAGAAGAGCCGGGCGATACCGCTCCGGGGAATGTATGCCCAAACCCCCAGCCTTTCTCTCTCCAGGCATCTTGTAGGTCGGCACTGAGTATTTTGTAGGCATCGTTCTGTTCTGAGATGTTAAGATCGCCCAAGACGATCACAGGTTCTTTTCGACTATTAACGAAGGATGCTAAGGTGCTGACTTGGTGATTTCTTTTCTCAGATGTGGAAATTAGATTTTCAAAGGGAATGATTGCTCCGGGAGGAGATGCATGAAAATTAATGAGGGTAATATCAGTTTTTTTCCAGTTAATCTCCACTATTTGCGGCTTTCCAACCCAGTTCCCTTTTAGTTCAAAAGTGCTTTCTCTGAAGGGGTATCGACTGATTAGCCCCATCCCTATTACGCCTGTCTTTGGCGCAAGTAGTTGATAAGGATATTCGTCTAACAACTCTTCTTCTATCGCTGCCGCTATTTCTGGATTCAGCTCTTGAAAAGCGACAATATCTGCGCTAGATGCCCGAACCGATGCTATAACCCCATCTGCTTCTGTGTTAAATCCGAGTGAGTTAAATGTCATCACTATGAGTTGATTTTCCGCCTTCGTGTTTTCTGTGAAAGAGGGCAGAAAGAATTCCCCATACAGAAATAGGCCTGTGAGAAATATGCCAAAAACGCCTATCAGTAAATTTCGCTTACGGGTGATAATCGCTACAGTTAATGGGAGAGGCAAGAGAATGAAGAAATAGACGGAAAAAGAATTAAGCAAAAAAAGCCACCACCAACGATCCCCAAAAAGCGGACTTAGAATTAGCCAAACAAAGAAGACGATGAAGTAATAGTGTGTCAGGGCGACGAAGATTTTTAGGTTAGAGATTTTCTTTAGCATTTTTTCTGATCAAATAGATTTCTAGTCACTTGACAGTTTTGTTTTAAGTGGCGGTTGAGTAGCCTCGAATGCTTTTTCGGAGCGTATCGAAACCACAAAATGGTGTTTTCTGTTTGACTGTTGGTTTCGATACGGCGAAAAGCATCGCCTACTCAACTATCAAATGTTCTTTTTAGCAAAGTATCAGGTGGTTAAATAGGTTTTGAAAGGTCGATTATAGCGCAGTAGTAAAATAAAAAGGTCTGAATATAAAAATAATCAGACCTTTTTATGTATCAAATGTCGGTTTCTTATTCTGTGAGCAACGCACTTTGACTATGGGGCATCAAGCCACTCATACTATGCCCTATGCCTGGAATTAATTCGATCTTGAATTGACTTTCAACCCCATTCAATTCCGCAAATGTGTTCATGTCTTTCACCCAGTTTCGAGCGATCGTAAATCGAGTTGTCCCTTTTTGCCCGGGAATTAGCTCGAGAGGTATTTCCTCTTTGTCATTTAATCCAACGATCACTGTAAGATGGACCTGGGTCGCATCCAGCCAATTTTGTGTATCAGGAATAATATCTACTCGGTTGCTTTTATTTTCATCCCATTCAATATTTGTATGGAGTTCGCCCATCCCAAAAGGCCACTTAATGTTGATGTCGGGTTGTGGATAAGTTGCCGCTGAAGTTATCACTGCTTTGTTGATCTTTTCAGGATGCATTACCAGAAATCGCCCGACAAATTGCCCGCCTGCTGAATGTCCGTACAGATTATATTGTGCATTTGAAAGTTCAGCAGCAGATTGAAAAGCCTCGGCCAAGCGTATAACCCATTCATCTGCGCCGATCTCTCGACCAAACAAACCGCGATAACCGCTCATTGCATGGTCACCATAACGGCTGCTGAAATCCTCCTGATTAAAAGCCGGAGCGATCAAAATATAATCATGCTCTTCAGCAAAAACTTTCCAGCTATTAACATAAAACTCAGCATTCTCTTCTGCTGTGCCATCAATGGGAGTTCCATGCACCAAAACCAGGATCTCTGTATTTTGGTTTAGTGTGCTTGGCAGATAAGAATAAAAAGTACCATAGCCATCATTTCCCGCTCTGACTTGTCCAGTGTCAATATTCAAGGAGGGCATTGGTGGCATTTTGGTAGAGCAAGCCGTTAAAGCTGTACCCAGCAATAACACAAAAACTAAGACGTGACTTGCTAAATTTGAGAATTTGCTGATATGTGTTGCTGGGTTGTTGAGTCTCATATCAATTTTTTCTTCACATCTACAGCTCAACCAATATATCCAGGTCTTTTGCTAATTCAATGCTAAATTGAATTTCATTTGTACCAAAATCAGCTTTTTTATTTGTCTGCTCCTCATATATTTCTATAAAATCTTCCGCGGTTTTTTCAACGAACTCTTGGATTGTTTTGATGCCCATATCATAGATCATCCGCGCAAATACTGGCCCAACCCCGTATGCCCTGGACAGATCTGATAGACAAAGGATTTCGTTCAATGCTTCAATTGGGATTCCCGTCTTTGCTGCCAACTCTTCTCTTTTGTCTTTTTTGCCAGCTTGCTCAAGGATATGTCGAGTGTTTTTCAATCCCATTGTTTCCAACTTTTTGACAAAATTTCTTTCTATGCCAGCAAATTTATCAATTCGGATTGGCTTTGGGATATAACTCTTTGCTTCTCTGTTTAGGATCGTTATGTATTCAAAAGATAACCCCGTATCTTTTGAGAACTTTTCGAGCTTTGGCTTTGTTTTTAACTGATCTGTTAATTCTTTAAGATTGGTGATATGCTGCTTTTCCAATTTTGCAAATCGCCCATCAATATCTTCCTTCAGGATCACTCGACTAGGGATCATTTCTCGAGATTTAAGATTTTCCTTGAATTTTTGCAAACTGTAATTTTCAAGCTTTATATGATATTGATTTCCCATTTTTTATCCTTATATAGCCGTCAAGCTAATGATAGGCGAAAAACTTCTTTCTCCCACAGGATGCAGGTTTTTCTTTATTGTCTGCAATGAATCTATGGTTTCAGTATGATCTCAGGGCTATCTGTCTCTTCGCTGGAACCCGTCAAAGCCCACGTTCCTAAAAAAACCACCCCCAGTATTGCAACGCCGAATAGAATTACCAGCATTTTTCCCGTTACATCCATTTCTTCGCTGCCATCGGTGCATACCAAATTGCTGCCCGTTGCATTCCCTCGTGGGTCAGAGATAGTTTCTGTAGTCCGCTTCAAATGCATCCCCGATGGGCACAGAGCTGGCTCCAAAAAACCAAGAGAATCGGTGAAAAATTCACCAGCGATATATAGTAATGGGCACGACAAGATGCTTAGAAGCGCTAATACTAAAAGAGCCTTTCGTAGGGCAGGGGCGGTCTTTGCCATTATTTTTCTCCTCTCTCATTAGTCAATATATCTTTTTGCTATAAACCATTATGGCAAAAAAAGAACAAGGAAGCAATTTCCAGATTGGTTCATTTTTGGAGAATGAACCAATCTAAAAGGAGATTTTTAAGATGAGAGCATCTCTTCCAACTCACACCAGGCTAAACTCTTCTCCCATAGGATGCGGGCTTTCTCTTCATCAAAA
>Ga0233431_1006256_pt1 | contig 10846 bp, 9 predicted proteins | sample SI_118_April2016_FD_179867 | JGI IMG/M metagenome (GOLD analysis project Ga0233431, IMG submission 179867) | Seawater microbial communities from Saanich Inlet, British Columbia, Canada - SI_118_April2016_200_MG | ecosystem: Environmental > Aquatic > Marine > Inlet | place: Canada: British...
TTAAATCCTCAGTCTCTAATTCCAATTCAACATCTTCAATGGCTGTTCTTCTATCTCCACCATAGGTTTCAATTAAGTAAACCATCTCTTTCTTAAGGATCTCTTTAATTCTATCTTCACTTCCAAGGATTGCTTGGCATTCAGTAATAAACGCAAGTAAATTTTTATGTTCCTCTCGAATCTTGCCCTGCTCCATTGAAGTTAATCTTTGTAATTTAATATCAAGGATAGCTTGAGCCTGTAATTCAGACAATGAATAATCATCAACCAAAGTTTGTTTAGCCGCCTTAGCATCTGCACTTCCTTTAATGGATTTAATAACCGAATCAATATTCTCCAGCGCAATTATAATCCCCTCAAGTAAATGTGCTTTCTCCTTAGCCTTATCCAAATCAAACTGTGTTCTTCTAACAATTACCTCTTTCCTGTGTCTAATAAATTCTAATAATAAATCTTTCAAACTAAGAACCTTTGGCTCTCCATTAACCAATGCTAAATTAATAACTCCAAATGTAGTCTGCATTGAAGTATGTTTATACAGTAAATTAAGAACCACCTCTGGATTAGCATCCTGCTTCAATCCAATAACCATTCTCATTCCGGTTCTATCTGATTCATCCCTAAGCATGTTAATGCCTTCGATTCTTTTATCCTTAACAAGCTCAGCAGTATTTTCAAGTAACCTTGCTTTATTCACCATGTAAGGTAATTCAGTAACAATAATCTTATTTTTCTCTAAATGAGTTTTAGCCCGAGTAATAACTTTTCCACGACCGTTCTTGTAAGCCTGTCTAACACCCACAGTACCACAAATAATTCCTCCGGTTGGAAAATCAGGAGCAGAGACATATTTAATTAAATCATTATACTCAATTTCAATATCATCAACAACAGCAATAACCGCACTACAAATTTCAGACAGATTATGCGGAGGCATATTAGTTGCCATTCCCACAGCAATACCCGAACTTCCATTAACAAGTAAGTTAGGAACCATGGAAGGTAAAACCACAGGCTCTTTCATACTTCCATCAAAATTATCAGCAAAATTTACAGTGTTCTTTTCAATATCTTTTAACATCTCTGAAGAAATTTTAGCAAGCTTAGCCTCAGTATACCTCATGGCCGCAGCAGGATCTCCATCCACAGAACCAAAATTACCCTGACCTTTAACCAGTGGATATCTTAAACTAAATGCCTGTGCCATTCGCACCATTGAATCATAAACAGCAGTATCTCCGTGTGGATGAAACTTACCTAGTACCTCTCCAACAACTCTTGCTGATTTCTTAAAACTTTTATTAAAAACCAAACCCATCTCATTCATCGCATAAAGAATTCTTCTGTGAACTGGTTTTAATCCATCTTTAGCATCAGGTAAAGCTCTTCCAACAATAACACTCATAGAATAATCTATGTAAGACTGCTTCATTTCATCTTCAATTTTGATTACTTTTATCTTATCCATCTTACAAATCCAAATTCTTTACCTTCTTAGCATTACTCATGATGAACTCTTTTCTAGGCTCAACCTCTTCACCCATTAAAATTGAAAAGATTCTATCTGCTTCCATTCCATCATCAATCGTAATTTGTTTTAGATATCTAACTTCAGGATTTAATGTAGTATCCCATAACTGATCGGGATTCATTTCTCCCAAACCTTTATATCTTTGAACATTAGCAGTTTCACCATACTCTTCAACTAGAACTTTCATTTCTTCTTCATTATATGCATACTTGAAAGATTTACCTTTTCCAACTTTAAACAACGGAGGCATAGCCAAGTAAATATGATTATTCTCAACAAGCGGCCTCATGTATCTGTAAAAGAAAGTTAGTAATAAACATGAAATGTGTGCACCATCAACATCTGCGTCTGTCATGATAACAACTTTGTGGTATCTTAATTTAGAAATGTCAAACTCTTCACCAACACCAGTTCCAAATGCAGTTATCATTGTAGTGATTTCATTATTCTTAAAAATTTTATCCAATCTTGCTTTCTCAACATTAAGAATCTTACCTCGTAATGGTAGAATAGCTTGGAACTTTCTATCTCTTGCTCCCTTTGAACTTCCACCAGCAGAATCTCCCTCAACCAAATATAATTCGCATAAAGAAGGATCCTTCTCTTGGCAATCAGCCAACTTACCCGGTAAGCCTCCTCCGTTAAGAACCCCTTTTCTTCGGGTTAGCTCCCTAGCTTTTCTTGCAGCCTCTCTTGCCTTGGCTGCAGTAATACATTTACCAATAATGTGTTTTGCAATTTTAGGATTCTCTTCAAAGTAGAAACCAAGATTTTCAAACACTGCCTTATCAACAATTCCTTTAACCTCTGAATTTCCTAATTTAGATTTTGTCTGTCCCTCAAATTGTGGTTCAGGCACCTTAACAGAAATAATTGCCGTAAGACCTTCCCGCACATCATTACCAGACAAACTAATATCTGTTAATTTATTTCTTTTAATATAAGCATTAACACTTCTTGTAAGTGCCGAAGAGAAACCAACCAAATGAGTCCCCCCTTCAATGGTATTAATATTATTTACAAAAGAGAAAACACTTTCACTATAAGCTTCAGTGTATTGCATTGCCACTTCAACATTAACATTTTCTTTTTCCTTGGTTAAATGAACAACCTCTTCATGCAATGCTTTTTTACCTGAATTTAAAAACTTAACAAAGGCACTCAATCCACCTTGAAACTTAAAATCCTCACTTCTCTCATCCCTCTCATCATTAATCAGAATATTTATTCCTGAATTAAGAAAAGCCAACTCTCTTAATCTTGTTACCAAGGTATCAAAACTAAATTCTGTAGTTGTAAAAATCTTATCTGAAGGTCTAAACCAAATCTTAGTTCCGGTGTGTTCACTATCCCCAATAACTTTTAATTCTGCCTGCGGATCCCCATTAACATAATCCTGAGAATAAATCTTTCCATTTTGTTGAACCTCTACCTTTAGTGATGCAGATAATGCATTTACAACAGAAACTCCAACTCCGTGTAATCCTCCAGAAACCTTGTAAGTATCCTTATCAAACTTACCTCCAGCATGCAAAACAGTCAAAGCAAGCTCTACACCTGTTTTTTTCTCAACTGGGTGCATTCCAGTGGGAATCCCTCTTCCATTGTCCTGAACTGAAATTGAGCCATCAGAATGAATTGTAACAGTGATTTTAGAGCAATATCCAGCCATGGCCTCATCTATTGAGTTATCAACAATCTCATAGACTAGATGATGTAATCCTCTTTCATCTACTGAACCTATGTACATAGCAGGTCTTTTTTTTACTGCCTCTAGACCCTTTAAAACAGTGATATTTTCAGCTGAATAGTTATTTCCTGTCATTTTTGAACGTTTTTAGACCATTTAAGGTTATTTTTGGTTTTTATTACCCTGAAAGAAAGACAAATATCCCCTCTTTCTCTATTAAATCGAATATTTCAAGGTTTAAATAGATTTCTTTCTATAATTCGCAGGATTTCCGTAGAGTTAGCCCTTAATTCGATAAATTAGAAATCAATATCAAAAATTTGTTAAAACTCTCTAGCTCGCTTATCTGGAAGATTAAATCCGATGAGCTCATAACCCTCTGGGGCTGCCTCATAAGCCAGTCGTCTAACCTCTTGATCCGTCGTTCCAATCGGAATATCTGCAGTAATTCTTTGAATTTTTGATTTTTCTGCAAAGGGATTTCCACCAAGAGGCCTATATCTTGCAGTACATTCAAATGTGCCTTTATCTCCTTCATCTCTTGCCTCAACCATTAACGAAAATAATCAAATAAATTATTTAAAGATATGTCTTTCTTAGCACCTAAAACATTATAAAAAAACAGACTCAAATAAGTACATGCCAAACGCAGAAATTACAAAATATAAGGGCCTTGGAAAAGGCGGAAGAAGAGAATTAAAATGTCAAAAAGGTTTCACAGAAGAATGGGGGCCATACTTAAATGACACATTTAGGATAAGAGGTTTCTGGGTTCTACCTTCTGCCAGAAGGGGACTAAATGGTCGTCCAGCTAATGAAGTTTATTCTTCAACCGAAGTTTTAGTAAGAGTAAGATCCAATGAACATCCAGAATATGAAGGGGTTCTTGCAGCAAGTAATTTTCTATAAAACTTAATCTTCTCTTCTCTCTTCTAATTTATCATGAATAAAATAAGAAAACATTCTACCTGGAGAAGTAGCAATCCGATACAAATCAATTAAAGGCCGATCTCTTGAAACCCTATTCCATCTTGATTCGATAACTTCTGGATCAAAACCCTTTCTAATCTCAATAAAAGAATCATAGAAAGAAGCAATATTCCCTCCAGCAACCAAAACACTTCCCACTATTATGATTCCTTGAACAGTTCCAGCATCTACCATAAATTAAACAACTAAGAAAAACTTATAAAACTATTTCTTAATCTTTCCCCTCTGCCAGTCGCTAACAATCTGCCGAGAAGCACGATCAATATTTGGCTCTTTTCCTTTCTTATACAAATTCAAACGCATAGTAATTCTCTCCAGAACCTCTTCCGGATCCTTATAAAGTTCAACACCATAAAATTTACAAACTCTTTTTCCATATTGAAGAATTAATTGCACAGCAACCAGATCTGGCTCATCCAAATCATCAGGATTCAAACAATTAATCATGGCTAACTTTTCCTCATTATCTTCTTTATATGGATAAACACCTGGAGAATCAAGTAAATACATTCCTGGACCAATTCTTAATTTCTGAACACCAAGAGTATGTCCTGCTTTCGGAGAGGTGGAGGCACTTTTTCTTTGTTTTAATGCATTAATCAACGAACTTTTTCCAGTATTCGGATAACCCAGAACACCGATGGTAATTCCTGTGCTACTTCCCTTTAACATTCTTAATAAACTTCTTAATTTTGTAGTTCCTAAATTTTCCTTAGAAGACACCATAACCTGATAGCCAACTTTCAAGGTTTTCTTTTCTTTCTTTCCAACCATATCACATTTATTCTGCACATAAATAATTGGTTTACTTTTTGCCTTTACTTTATCTTCAATTTCAGTATTTCTAGTTTCCTCAGGAAAACGAGCATCTAAAACCTGTATAATTACATCAGACTCTCTAATAATCTTATTCACTACGTTCCAAAATGATGATGTCATAACTAACGATTAGAGTAAAACATTTATAAACCTATCCAACAAACCCCTCTCAATTCACTAAAATTAAGTAAAACTAAAACTTGCCTCTTCCAACATAGGTGCCAACTTTTTCAAACTGGTCAGGAAGATAAATATGTCCTTTATTTACCAAATCTTTAACTCTTGAATCTCCCATGGCCAATACAATCTCCAATGCCTCGGGATCTTGTCTCATTGCCTTCAGAACATCTACTGGATGAACAATTCTCCTCTTATCTCCAGAGGCCGCGTACATTCCAACAACTGTATCTGTGCAATTACGAGTAATCAAATCATAAGGTCTTCCTTCTAAATTACTTCTAAACCATCTAACAGAATTGTCCACAGAACCATCTACTTGAAAACTTCTAACTTCATAATCTGCTCCGGCAAACCTTCTTGATAATCCATTTGCATCTATCTCAGCACATTGATTTGGTCTGCATCCAAACGATTTACCACCGTATAAAACTTCAATATGTCCAAATCGTCCAGAAAAACCTAAAACTTTTGAAATTCTTTTAACACTTTCAAAATCATCAATTAATATCAAATGAGGGGTTTTGGGATCTATTTTTTTCAATAATCCACTTTCTCCATCTCCAGCAGAAACTAAACCTGGAAATGCTGCTGCTCCCATTCCTGCAAATGCCAATTCTAAAAATCTTCTTCTTTTCATCTTCTATTTTCCAATTTAAATTTAGTAGGTATCCAATCTGGAAATGAACCCACACAGTCTGCTTTTTCTCTAAATCTCTCTTCTGAATCACATAATCCAAGATCTGCCGGAACATTTTCATCCGCCAGAAGACCTAAAATCCCTGAACCAGAACCCATACTAGAAGAATATATTCTTTCCCCTACTAATTCGTCTCCTCTTTGAATTCTCTCAATATAAAGATTGCCTTGAAATTCATTAAAAACACATTCTGAAGAATAACTCAATTCTTTATCGCTTGACTGAACCTGATTATATTGCGGACTCGCACAAACTACACCAAGGGCCATAGCCCCAGCAAATAATAAAGCTGTGAATCTTTTCATTACTCAAGGGAAATAACGAGAATATATAAAGATTACTTTCACTAAAATCGAATGAGAGCACCATCCAAAGAAGTAATCGACCTTTTAGAACAAGGCCATAAACTATCCATAGCCAAAAGAGAAGCCTCTAAAAAACACAAATTAAAGGGGTTAATCACAAACATCCAAATTCTAAACCATCTAACTCAAAAAGAAAGAAACAAGTATCAAACTAAACTAATAACCAAACCCGTAAGAACCTCTTCAGGCGTTGCTCCAGTGGCAATCATGACTTCGCCAACTGAATGTCCCCATGCAAAAACAACCGGCCCCTGCACCATGTGTCCTGGCGGACCTAAATCAAACTTCGGAAACGTACCTCAATCCTACACCGGAGCAGAACCTGCCACCCGAAGAGCACTCAGAGCAAACTTCGACCCCTATCTCCAAGTATTCAATAGATTAGAACAATTCATAGCCATTGGCCAACTACCTGAAAAAGTAGAACTAATCATAATGGGTGGAACTTTCCCCGCAAGAACAATTAACTATCAAGACACATTCGTAAAATATGCATTCAAAGCAATGAACGATTTCTCAAAAATATTCTTTACTAAAAATAAACTCAATCTAGAAAAATTCAAAACCTTCTTTGAACTTCCCGGAGATATCCAAGACGAAGCAAGAGTTAAAAAAGTAATTGCCAAAATAAAGAAACTTAAGAAAATCTGCACTCTAGAAAAAGAGCAAAAAAGAAATGAAACCTCAAACATAAAATGCATTGGGTTAGTTATTGAAACCAGACCAGACTATGCGAATCTAAAGGAAGCAAATCAAATGCTTAAACTAGGTTGCACCAGGGTGGAGCTTGGAGTCCAATCAACAAGTAACAAAGTATTAACAAAAATAAAAAGAGGGCATTCCATAGAGGATTCAATAAAATCAACTCAAATTCTAAAAGATTTAGGTTTCAAAATTAATTATCACATGATGATTGGTTTGCCCAAATCAAGTAAAAAACAAGATATTAATCAGTTCAAAGAATTATTCTCAAATGAAGATTTAAAACCAGACATGCTAAAGATCTATCCTTGCCTAGTAACCAAAGGCACAGAACTCTACAATGATAAGAGATTCAAACCTCTAACTGCTAAAAAAGCAGCCAAGATAGTTGCCGAAGTTAAGAAAGATATTCCACCCTATGTGAGAATCATGAGAATACAAAGAGATATTCCCCACACTCAAATCGCAAGAGGACCCAATGTAACAAATCTTAGGCAAGAAGTAGACAAAGTAATGAGGAAAAATAAGTATCTTTGTAACTGCATTAGGTGTAGAGAGATAAAAGAACCCGCTAAAGCTCATTCAATTAAGATCCTAGCCTACGAAGCCTCAGAAGGGGTTGAGTTCTTCATTGAAGCTCACGATAAAAATAAAATCATTGGGTTCTGCAGATTAAGATTTCCTAATCAATCATTAAGAAAAGAGATTACCAAAGACTCTGCACTAATCAGAGAGCTACATGTCTACGGAGATTCTGCAATCATTGGTGAAGCTGGAAAAGTTCAACACAAGGGCATAGGTAAGGAACTACTAAAAATAGCAGAAAAGATCTCCAAAGAAAACAACAAAAATAAAATGATCATAATCTCTGGCATTGGCGTAAGAAACTATTATAAGAAATTAAATTACAAACTTAACGGACCCTACATGAGTAAAAAACTTACTTCTTCCTAATATATGGTAATCCTTTAAACGCAATTACTCCAATAACAATTAGAACCACAAAGAACCAAAGCGTATCTATCCAACCAATAGCCAAGAAGATAAGATTGATTACTAAAATAACAATCATTGCCATTGATAAAAATTTTACCGGGTTCATTCCATCATAATTGCTGGCTTTCCAGGCACAGCATTATCTTTCTTAATCTCTTTTGAATCTTCAGCAGATTCTATAACTATCTCTGCGTTAAACTGCTTCTTAATACTATCTAAATTCTGATTAATAATCTCCAGATCTTTTTCCTGACTCAAAACCACCTTGGGAACCCTAGTTGGATTCTTCAAGAAACCCGGAACCATTTTAGCAATCTCTTTCTCATAGCCAGAAATTCTACATTCTCTAATGATTGAACCCACATCTCTTGTCTCTTCAACTTTCGCTTTGAACTTAACAAAGAAATCATATTTCCATTTGGGTGAAACAATAATCTTAATTTTATTAACCTTCTCCAACTTAGCTAATTCTTTAATATAATTTAAATCTGCAATAACAGAAGTAACTAACTCCTCTGAAAACTCTGCCTCCGCAGAAATCTTACTCTCATCACATTCAGGCCATTCTGCAAAACTAACAAGCCCCTTTCCCAATCTACTCCAATACTCTTCACATAAGTGGGGAGTGAATGGACTAAGCATAATCAACTGAACCTCGATAGCTTTAGAAATCAAATGCTTATTCGGCTGTCCCTTCAATAGATAACTTCTAATCAACTTTTGTAATTCAAAGTAGATTTTCTGAATGGCAGACCTAAACATTGTTTCGTCCATAAATCGGGAGATCTCTTTAATTAATGAATTAATTTTAGATTCAAACCAAACATCATAATTATTCATTTCAACCCTTCCCCGATTATAGTATGTAGTAATTAGCTCATTTATTCCGGAGAGTTTTGAATTAATTCCCTTAGCAAAATTACTATCCCAGTTTGGATCATCCATCCCCTCTCCACCATTCAAAATAGTTATTCTGGCCGCATCTGCACCGAACTCTTTCACCACATCTCTAACAGGAACCATGTTACCCAAAGACTTAGACATTTTTTGACCATCCACAGTTACCCAGCCATTAACCCCAATTCCCTTGGGCCATTTATCCTCACCAAAGATTGCCACATGGTTAAATATATAGAAAGTCAAATGATTCTGAACCAAATCTTTTCCAGAATTTCTGAAATCTACTGGATACCAATAATCAAACTCATTCTTCATTTTTTCAACTAATTTATCATCAACACCTGAAGAATTCCCCTTACCCAAGAACACTGCATCAAAAAATGAATCATCAATAAACTCCACCGGAACCTCTTTAATTAAATGCACGATAGTATAATAGGCCATATAAATTGTAGAATCAGAAAGAGATTCAATTAACCATCTTTCATCCCAAGGCAATCTAGTTCCCAATCCATTTTCACGAACGCAAGCCCATTCATGCAACCAATCAATCACATGATTAAATTGAGCTCTTGCTTTTTCAGGATATAATTTAATTTTATCCAAACATTGATGAGTTTCTTGCTTCCATTCTGGATTATTATAGTCAATAAACCATTGATCATCTACAATCTTAACTGCACATTCAGTCAAACATCTACACACAACCTTTCCAGTAAGTTGGTAGAATAACACAATTGCTCCCTTTTCCAAAAGTTCTCTTTTAATCAACTCTTGACCTTCAGAAACCAACATTCCTGTCAAATCCTTAGAAAACCCTTTAGCATATTTTTCATTAAAAGTTGATTTTGTAAAAGTTAATTTGTATAATTCTTTTTTTATCTTATTTAATTTATCTCCATCTCTTTGAGATTTTACACCATACTTATCTAGGAAAAATTGAGCTGAATTTTCTCCAATTTCAGGAGTATTAAAAACTGGTATTGGTTTAATATTTCTTATCTCATCCTTATCCAATCCATATTTCTCCAACAATGCCTCATCTTTTTGTAAATCCTGAAGTGCAATTAAATCATCTGCAGAATCCGAAGGCACCGAATGAACCAAACCAGTCCCATAATTAGAATCTAAGAATGTTGCCGGAAGCACTGGTATTTTTTTATCTCCAAAAGAATTTACTTTCTTACCTACAAAATCAATTCCTCTAACATTTCGAATTACCTTGGCGCCCCCATTCTGCATTCTAAACTGTTCCACAAAAGGTTTTCCCACAATCCAAGATTCCCTACCCACAGAAATTTCCACATATTCTTCTGTCGGATTAATATAAACATTAGTTATCCCCAATATTGTATCTGGTCTTAATGTTGCAGTAATAAGAAACCTTTCATCTTCCAATCTAAATTTAGTTAGAACAAATTCCTGGGATGTTTCTCCCTCTCCTTCCTTCCTGCCGTGGTCCCCCACAGCTGTTTCACACTTAGGACACCAAACAACTGGAAACTTTCCTTTGATAACATAACCTTTTTCTTTTAATTTGTTAAACTGCCATTGAATAAACTTATCATAATGTGGATTTAATGAAGTTGTAAAAAATTCTCTCCTCCAATCAATACTCATTCCAACACTTTTGTAATCCTTCTTAAACTCTGGAGCAAAAAATTCAAGCCAATATTCTGGATTTTCAAACTTAGGAATCAAATCATCAGGGATGTTCATATCTCCCATAATCTTCATTTGTTTTTCTTCCCTATCTCTAACCCGATTAGCCGCATTAACAATTGGAGAACCTGTTATGTGCCATCCTTGTGGAAATAAAACATTAAACCCTTTCAATCTTTTATACCTAGCAAAAGCTTCAACTTTCATCAAAGTAAACAAATGTCCTATGTGCTGGTAAGCGTTAATATAAGGATAAGGAAAATTCAAGAAAAACTTTGGTTTTTTAGCATCTACTTCTGGCTCAAACACCTTAT
>Ga0233431_1006257_pt1 | contig 10845 bp, 6 predicted proteins | sample SI_118_April2016_FD_179867 | JGI IMG/M metagenome (GOLD analysis project Ga0233431, IMG submission 179867) | Seawater microbial communities from Saanich Inlet, British Columbia, Canada - SI_118_April2016_200_MG | ecosystem: Environmental > Aquatic > Marine > Inlet | place: Canada: British...
GGTTTCAACGGAACATACTTCGCCTGGTAATTGCCGTCTTTGGGTCTTTTCATCCGATCCTTGAAAAAGCGGTTGACCCAGTCGATAATTTTTGATGAAGAGCGATAATTAACTGACAGGAGTTCTTTTTTCCCGGTTCCTTTTTGGGTGATTTTTTCCATAGCACTGGTATAGATTTCAATATCGGCCCTTCGAAACCTGTAAATTGACTGCTTCGGGTCACCCACCGCATAGATCTTGCCTTTTTCAACCTGAATTTTATCCCTGGATTTGGAAAATGTACCCCGTTTTTCAGCGAGGTAGAAAAGGATCATGGTCTGAAGCGGGTCGGTATCATGAAATTCATCCACAAAAATGTACGTGAATTTGTTTTTAAAATATTCCCTTACTGCCTTGTCTTTACGCAGCAGCCGTTCGGTTTTATAAAGGATTTCATTGAAATCCATGACTCCCCGGTCCCTCATGGCGCTGCGGTAATAGTCTACAAAGTCCTGCACCAGCCTGTTGGTGTTCTGGTAGACCTCCTTGATCTCGGGGTAACGGGCTGAATAGGTGAATCTCGGGACGTATGTGCTGCAAACTGCTTTCCATTCGTCTCGCAAGTCCTTGCATGAATCACCACCCTTGCCTCCAAGGGAATATCTGGAAAGGGTTTCAATGTAATCTTCAGGGGCACCCTTCTTAGCTTCTTCAATGGTCTGCACATAGTCTGCCACGAAGTCATTGACGGTATGATAATCGGTTGAATTCAGGTAGGGTCGGCATTGCTTCAGAAATTCCGTAAGAATCTTCTTGGGGGTCTCAGGTTTTTTGGGAGTGAATAGCTCTAATTCCCTGTATTGAAGCGCGGTCTTTATGATTCCCAGGAATGAAGTGTCGGGTCTGCCAAAATTGTTCTCTGCCGCTTTCAGTTCCTTCCCAATCTCAAGGAGCAACTCCCTGAAAAAGTCGACTTCTTCTTCCAGCTTCTCTTCCAGCCATTCATCATAAACTTCATTTAAAAACTCTTCCTGCCCCGTATCTTCAATTATGGTAAACCCCGGATCAACCCCTGCCTCCACAGGCCGCTCTTTGAGCAATCCCTCGCAAAAGGAATGAATCGTGGAAATACGGGCATTTCCCATGTTCATCAACTGCTCTTCGATCAGTGGGTTGCTGGTGCCCATGGCTTCCTGGAGTTTGAGCGAGATACGCGATTTCAGCTCGCTTGCCGCCTTGCGGGTGAAGGTGATCACTACTATATCTTCAATGGAAAAATCTCTCTTTTCAATCCCCTTCAGGATGTCGTTTACGATCCTGGTGGTCTTCCCGCAACCCGCGCCTGCCTCTATACCAATATTTTTTAGAGCCATATCAGAAATCCTCAAAACTATTGTATTCCTTTGCCAGTTTCATGATTTTTTTATTTCTCGCGGCGTTTTTCATTTTTCGGGCAGCCGCGATGGCAATCCCCTTTCCACAGATATTTCCATAATCACACCAGTCGCAATTCCCGGTTGGAAAAAAGTAGCCGGTCTTCATCGCGCCCATAATGAAATTTATGATTCTTGCCAGTTTTTGTTTTCGATCTTTATCATGAGGGGAAACAAATTCTTTTGCATTGCCCTTCAGCGGCAGATAGCCGGTGTTGACCTCTTTAATGCCAAAGGCTTTTCCTTTAATCTCCATAAATGCTTCGGCATAAAGCGCCGGCTGGAGACGCCGGCCCTGCATGAATTCAACGGTGTTGTAATTTTTGGATTCTGAGCTTTTGTAGTCCAGGATAAATGCTGATTTTTTCTTGATATCGATTCGATCAATGGACCCGCTCAACAGAATCTTGTATCTGCCAATCTTCAGCGGCACCGGTTTATCCCGAATGCACTCCTTGTATGGGGTACCGAAGGCAAATTCAAAGAACATCGGTTTTCTTTCGTCCTTCAGATATTCATCCTCGTGTTTCAGGAAAGAATCTGTCAGGACGGTCAGGTCTTTCTTGAGTTTTTCGAGATAAATGGAGGCGATGTCACCGGTGGCGGTTGCCTCACGCTTTATGGTTTGTGTAAGGATTCGCTCCATTCTTTTGTGATCATTTTTCGGTTTCTTTGGTTTAGTCATATAGGTTTCCAGCACATTATGAAGAATCGACCCTATGACCATGGGACCAGGTTTTTCAAGGGTCACCGGTTCCTCTAGAGCACGGATACCCAATCGTCGTTCAATGAACCAGCGATAGGGACATTTCATAAACCCTTCCAGTTGCGTGGCGGAAAACCGGCCTGGGCCGGGGGGGTCTTTGCGACCGTCCATTTCGATAAAACCGGTATATTCATTGAATTGCGGCCCCCAGTAGGCGCTGTGGGTCTTGACATGGGCCAGGGGGGCAGCATGTTTTTTCATCATGTGGTCGATAAAACCTTTAGTGTCGTGCATAAGATGATGCAAAGACCACTCCAACGGATCAAGGCACTGATTGGCCCGTTCCAACGCCCAGAGGACTCTGATCTGTCTCAGTCTGTCCTGATATACATTCTGGCTTATAGCGCTTTTTCCTTCTATCTGCTTCACCACATCCACCAAATAGAAGGAGGGGAATTCCTCATCACCGGATATCAGATCCATGGCGGGAAAAGATCCGAACCATCCCTTTTGAGCACAGGCGATTGTCTTTTCGAGGTTGCCTGTTACCTCTCTGTTCCTTTCCCTCGCTGTCTTGAGTGTCCCCCCGGCACTGGTATTGATTTGTTCCCGTTCGTGATCGAGAAGAATGGGGTCCTCCCTGAATTTACCCGGGAAACTTCCCTCCTTTATCCCTAAGAGAAAAATATGGTCAAAGGCGCCGGGAAGAAAATCCGTGGTGAGGAAGACGGATTTTTCACGGTGGTCGCTTTTGGCTCGCACACGGGAGAGCCTCTCCTGTATCAGCGTTTTCCACATTTCATAATCAACTTCAGGGACAAGATCGGCCAGATCTTCAATAATGGCTTTCATAATGTGCATCTGATGGGATCCGGGGATAAAAAGATCAATAATGGATTCTCCCATCTCATGGGGGCGGTTCTTCAGTTTCTCGACCTTCTTAAAGTCGCGAATGAATTCTTTGAGTTTTTTGAGACGATCCTCTCGTATATCCTTATACTCAGACTTGAGTGCAGCCTTATATGCAGTATTAATTGCCTTTTCCAGGGTATCTCGCCCAACAGCAACCCCGCATTCGATCAGGGCGCTGACGGGTGCAAAATGGCCCTTCAATTGAAAAAAACGTTTGAGGGCCTGATAGTCATAATCAGAGTCGATAACCTCCAGGACGGCCTTGAACACCTCTACCTGATCGAGCAGCATCTCTTCCCCATGGGGACAAAAGACGGGGATATTGAGATTCTCTGCTTCATCCATAACAAGTGCGAGATAGTCAGATGGAGAAACGATGGCTGTCCGGTCAAATGGCGCACCCAGCGCCAGCAGTTTCCTGAACACGTCTTTGACTTCCTGAACAGGCGACAATGGATTTCGCAGTTCGATAGCCGGGCCGATGGCAGGGGGTTGATTATCGGCCCTGAAAACCGAGTCGGTTTTGCCGAGTACGTTCTTTTCCATCAAGGTCAGTTCTTTTTCTACTCCCGGGAAAAGGATGAGCCTTTCATCAGTACCCGGCCACAACTCAAGCATATCCGCATAATCAGCGAGCCCTTTCTTTGCTTTAAGGTATTTATCATAAATCCAGGAAAGCTCTTTTCCCTTTTGCCCTAAATCCCGAAGGGACTTACGGAGCCTGTTTTGAGGGATCGATGTCCTCAATTCATTGATGGTCTTTAGAAAATAGTGGGTGTAAGATGGGAAATCTTTAGCAGTATGAAAATATTTCAGACTGCTTTCCGTCAGGATATTCTGGACCAGGAAATTTCCCTTCTCAGTCGTCAAAAAGGGAAGACCCTGGTTCAGGAGTATCGGTTCGACGTGTCTCTTTACAAACTGATAAAAAGTCTCTATGCGAACGTTGAGAAACGGCTGCCCTGATTGTAGAAGATATCTGTTGATGCTGTGAATCATGGAGATGTTGGGAGAGATAATGGTTACAGGTGAAATCGGATCTTTCTTCTTGCTCCTTTGAACCTCATGAACAATACGTTTTATAGTTTCTGCAACCGAAAAAACCATGTTATCCTCCTTGGGGTCCGTTTATCTCAATTGGGATGGGGGAACCGCTCTTTTTCATCAGGATATTTGATATGACGATGTTCCATTGAAGATGCCTTAACCTGAGCGTGGGTGTTCGTTGTTTAGTATCGGCCAAAAGTCTGTTATAAAAAACAAGAAAATTGTCACACGATACAAGTGCAATACACATTATAGCTGAAAGGTGAAAGCTCAAAGGTCAAAGGAAAATGCTCCTTTCTTTTACATTTCACCTTTGAGCTAATGCACGACTTTGGGCTGCGGGCAGTGCCCGCCTTGGAATTTCCTCCGTGAAATTCCACAGGGTCTGCCTTAGACTTGGGACGTTTTTCCCTGAATTGCTCTATATCCTTAATTTTATCCATTATATCACATCCATTTTGTGTTGCAAATGATTCCCTCCTTTTCTGATCGTGGCATTAAAACCCGATAGCATTCCCCCCGCTATGGGTCTTCTTGACCCTGGCCTCTTCCGCCAAAGCCATCACGAATTCCTGATGATTTAGCCCTCTTTCAGGGTAAAACTTATATCGATCCCTCACGGTCTTGAAATCGCCGGGGGATAGATCCGCAATCTCCTTCAGACGGTTTTCGGTTTTCCCATCCAATGGCGATTTGATTAAGGGCCAGAGCAGTTTTTTGTAAAAAATGACATTTCCCTCTGGGCTAAGAAAATCAAAACCCAGCTTGTGATTGAACCTTCGAATGGAAGCGGCATCCAGATCTCCCATTCGGTTAGTGGTGCAGATCAGAATCCCCCTGAAGCGCTCCATGCTTGTTAAAAATTCATTGGTGAGACTGAGCTCCCAGGAGCGTTGCGCTCGATCCCGGTTAAAAAGCAGGGATTCCGCTTCATCCATGATCAGGATGGATTCCTCCCGTTCCGCTTTTTCAAAAGCGTCCCGGATGTTCTTTTCACTTTCCCCCACATACATACTTTGAATGTCGCTGACACGCCTGCAGATGACCTCCCGGTCCAGACGCTCTCCCATGTACCGGGCCAACTCGCTTTTCCCAGCCCCGGGAGGGCCGTAAAACAAGAGGTTCATATTCACCATCTTATCCCGGGGTGAACTTCTGAGATAAGCGTCAAAAATTTCCAATTGCGCCACCACCGCGTCCATATCCCCCTTGATATTCAAACCTTCCAGGGAGTACCTTTTATCGATCCGGTCTCGGTCAACCTTCTTCTCTCCGCCATTTTTCAGGGTTTCATGGGCCTCCAGGGCCAACTTCACACTTTCTATAAATGCGCCTTTTGTTTTGAGACCCATTTCCTTTGCTTTCTTGACCGCCAAATCCGCCGCGCCTGCACTGACCCGGTAAGTTCCTGCAAGGCTTTCAATTTCCGACTGGGTTAAAAAGCGTTTTGATTGGTTCTTTTTGAGGATGTTTTCCCACAGCAAAATGCGCTGGCGTTTATTAAAAGGCCTGAAATGGAGACTGAATGCAAATCGGCGAAGCACTGATGGCTCGATATCCTCGATCTGGTTCGTGATCCAGATCATCCTGAGTCCGGGCGTTTCCAGGAGTTCGTTCATCCATCCTTTATCCTGGGTTTCCCCCCGCATGAACCACGAAAAACGAGTATTCAGAAGGTTGTCCGCTTCATCCACCACAATGAGCGAACCCGGTCCCGAATTCGTCATATTGATGCAGGCCAGGATCGCAGCCCGTCTGTTACGGGTGGTGTTGGCCTCTCCCCGAACAATCCCGTAAGGAGAAAGACCCGTTTCCCGGGCAACCCCTGCCGCAAAACTGGTCTTCCCTGTTCCCGGCGGGCCATAAAGAAGAATATGGGTCGATGATTTTGGCTTTTCCCGAAGGAGGGCCAGGGTGTGGGCGATCTTCTTTTCTCCCACAAAATGATGGACCAGGGGAATACTTTTGTGGTTCAGGCGAACAAAGAAGTTTTTGGATATAAGCCGGGAAGAGGGGTTTTCAAAAAGAGGACGAAAATCATCTTCCAAACGGAAATCATACCGGTCAATTTCAAAAAGACCGATTCTTTCCAGCTTGCCCGTAAGGATATCATTCAAAGCGCTTTTGCTGATGTTCAGGAGATTGCAGAGATATCGCCTGCCACTGAATTTCTGGCATTCCAGATGGTTGACAAAATAGGCCTCTACGGGGTCATAGTTGGATACGATGAAAAGAAATCTACAGAATTGACATTCCTGTTCCGTCAAGCCAAACATTTCCCGAATGACATCCAGGTTCTTTTCCAGGTCCGATTTACCCCTGTATCGGAGTTCCGCCATTTCCAAGGTCAGCAGGCGTTGCACCTCGCGAATCATTTCCCGGTGGAACCGGAGGGCCATCTTTGAAATGATCCGCCATAGCTCCCGTCCGTATTCGCCATGATCAAACAGGGATTCAGAAAGGCTTTCCGCAATCTCTTCCCGATCTTCATCTTCGAATTGGCTTTCAAGGAATTTCCCCAAACCTTCCCGGTTTTGTCCCAGGTCCCAGCAAATCAGGTCCAGTGCTTCCTCATCCAGAACCGGATAGCGGTCAAGGTGCCCAATCAGAATAGCTGCCGTATTTCTCAAAACAAACCGTTCATTCTTGTCAGGCATCTGATTTTGGCTTCCCCCTATGTTTTTTCGTCTTCTTTTTCGTCTTCTTTTTCGTCTTAATATCATCGGCATATTCAATCCTCCTTCTTTGTACTTGTTGAAAGGATTATGGCATGTTAACATTCCATAGCACGGAATGAAGAGTCGTTTTTTTTGAGTGAGCCCTTCGTTACTTTCGAAAGGTCGTTTATGCCCAGAAAGAGCAGTGATAAAACCTACGGTGAAAAGCTGATCAGCCTGTTTGCCCGACTTCTGTTTACCAGAGAACCTCATTCTCTGTCGGACCTGGCCCGCATGCTGGATTGCTCCAAACAGACAGTCTTGAGGCTCATTGAGGATATTGAAAGGTCTTACAAGGTCCACATCGAATGGTCCATGGAAGGTCGAAGGCGGTTTTTTCGCCTGAAAACGCTGGGGCAGCAGCCGCCCACGCTGAACCTGACGGCCACGGAACTGCATGCGCTCCATATGTGCAGATCCTTTGCCGAACACCTCCTGGGCGATGGGTTCCTGGATGAAGCGACCCGGGCGTTGGAAAAAGGCCGCGCCCTCCTGCCACGGGATGCGAGTTTTTCCTCCCGCCACTTTGCCTCTTTCAGGCCGGGAACCATTGATTATACGCCCCAACAGGAATCCATTCGAACCTTACTGGCTGCCATGGAGAAAAGCCGGGTTTGCAAAATTTCCTACCGGGCCATCCTGGCAAAAAAATCCAAAACCTTCTACATCAAGCCGTACCGGCTCTTCTCACACCAGGATACGATTTATCTGCACGCCGGTCTGGCCAGAAAGCCTGGCGCTTTGTACAAGGAGCCCGAGTTTGACCCTCTCCTGGCGGTTCACCGGATTCAAAAAGCGGAGTTGGACGAAAGGCCCTTCAATATCCCCGAAGATTATGATTTCGAAAAAATCTTCAACCAAAACTTTGGCGTAATCAAAGAAGAAACCTTTGAGGTGAAAATGGAATTTGTCGGGTTTGCCGCGGGGTTTGTAGGGGAACGTATCTGGAGTCCCGACCAGCAAATTCAACAGTTGCCGGGCGGAAAGATCCTTCTCACCTTCAGCGCCTCCTCCGAGCCCGAGTTGGTGGCATGGCTACTCTCTTTCGGAGATGAGGCCAGGGTGCTCGGGCCGGACTGGTTGGTGGAAAAGGTGAAAGGGCAGATAGCGCAGATGGAAGAGAACTATGAGTTTTAAATCAGTGATTTCACTTACGAAGATTTCCACCAGCGAAGGTTCATTGGAAAAACTTAAAACTACGGCTTACCACTCTATTTGACGATCTGACTATTTGGAAGTCAATTGCCATTCAGGTTTGACTTTCCGGTGATGGGTGATAATCTGGTCAACATGATAAAGAGAGAATACTATCATGGTAGCCGACCGAGGGGGCCGAGGGGGTCGGGCCAGGCTAACTATTTGATATGAAATGGAATACTGTTCTAATGCCCCCTATTTTTGGGTCTATATCGCCCTTTTTAGGTGTGAAATGAGCATTGTAGGGTTGGATGAAACATGGGCTATTTTCTATATTGCACTTTTTGGGGTCAAAAAACGTCACATAGGGCCTGAAATCACTACTTTTCCTGGTATTATTTAATAGAAATGAATATGTTGTCCTGGCCCGACCCCACCCCACCAATCTATCGGGATATGGATGATTTAAACAAAAAGCAATTACAGAATAAAATCGAGCTTTTTTCAAACAAAGAGGTCTGGGGTGAGTAATTACGAAGCCGCTTATGAAAAGCTTTTTGTCGACAACCTGAATCGATATGCGTCTATCCGAAGAACCATGGCCCTTCAGGGAGGGTGGAATATGGCTTATGATCAGCAGAACCTCCGGGAGTACGGTTATTAAAGCGCCACGGGTGTTACAGGGGGCTTTGAAGGTGCAGGAGGTGATGGTACGGCCGTGAGGAAAGAGAATATCGAATGACAAATATCGAGTGACGAATGACGGCGGCCATGCCCGGAATGACGGTGTTTCTTCTGGTTCCCAGGGTCCGACGCATTGGCGAAGCGGTTTTCTTGCTCCCTGTTCGATGTACACTGGAGGCTTTCAATGACCCCATATAAAAAACCAAAACGATATTTTGAAAAATCAGGCGTGGTCGATCCAGGCGCATCCTATTATGTTCCCCTGGAAAACGTAACCAATTCGGACAGGCAGGACATCAAGACCATGGTGGACATGGGGCGGTATTTTTCCATCTTCGCCCCCAGACAGAGCGGCAAGACCACGTTTTTCAAGGATTTTTGTTCTAGGCTGGCGAAAGACCCGACCTATGTGCCCATTCTTCTGAGCTTTCAGGACTATAAGAACATTTCCGGCGAGCAATTCTACAGCCTGATACACGAGTCTCTGCTGAAGCAGCTCATCAGCAGGCTGACCCTTGTGGATTGCCTGCAACTGGCGCATGTAAAGACCTATATGCAGGCGCATCCGACTGCGGATCATATTTCTCTTCGCAAGCTGTTTGAAGGGTTAAACGGACTGATAGAAAGGAAGAAAATCATCATCTTTATTGACGAGTTCGACGGAATCCCCCAATCGGAACTGGAAAACTTTCTGACTACCTTGCGCGAATTGTACCAGGAATACAAGGGGCGGCAAGACAAGGCCCTGTATTCCATGGGTCTGGTGGGGATTCGAAACATCACCAAGTTGATCGTGGGGGGCGTTTCTCCGTTCAACATTGCTGACCAGGTGAAACTGCCGCCCTTTACTTTGAAAAACGTTCGGGAACTTTACGGCCAGTACACTGCGGAAACAAACCAGCCTTTTACGGAAGAAGCGGTGAAGAGAGTGTTTGAACAGACGACCGGGCAGCCCTGGCTGGTGAACCGAATCGGGACCATCCTTACCGTGGACATACGGCCCGAAACCACGGAGTCCATCACGGCTGAGGACGTGGACTCGGCCCTTGAGACGCTCCTGTACGAGGAAAACAGCCACTTTGACAACATTACGGAGAAGGCCAAACAATACAAAGAGACCTTCATGGATGTGGTCTTTGACGGTGTTGAATATGTCCCCGGCGATGAGGAGCAATCGCTTCTTTTGACCCACGGACTGATCAAATCCGAAGGAAAGAAACTCCGCGTCAGCAACCCCATTTACAAAAATCGGTTTACCAAAGCCTTCTTTCGGGATATCGCGAACAGGGTCGAGCCGGCATTCAGGCCCTATTATCTTTCCGATGGAACGTTGAACATGGAAAGGGTCCTGGCCGATTTTGAAAAATACATTGCTCGGATCGGGGCCGCCGCGTTCTACTCCACCCGGCATCCCATGGAGGTTACCGGCAAATTCCAGCTCACGGCCTGGCTTTATCAGTTTGTGCCGGAAGGGGCGGGGGACCTGTTTTACGAAAGCAAAACCGGGCTTGGCGTTATGGATATCCTGCTCATTCACAGTGGGGTAAAGTACATTATTGAACTCAAGATCAAGAGATATTCCGGAACCATCGACGAGGCTCTGGAGCAGTTGACGGAAAAATACCTGAAGCCCGAAAGAGTGGATCGGGGCTATATTGTTGTCTTTGATCCCGGGACAAAAGTCGGTGAACTCTGCACACCCGGAAAACACCGGGTGGGAGGAAAGGATGTTCTGAGCTTCAATATCGGGATAGGACGATAAATTCGATCTTAGGGCTGGGCAAAAAATAATTTGTTAGAGTTCGCGCCCGGATTTAGGTCGGATTGGTTCGATCCGAAAGCTCAAAGCCACAGGAATAGTGAACTATTTTGTGATTTTGGGGCACATCTTGAATCGTGAATTGTAGATGATTCAATCCATGTAGGAAACGATAAATCACAAATCAAGATGTGACCCCCCAGTTGACACAAATCAAGATGTGACCCCCAGTTTTCTTAAACGGAGAAACGAAAAAAGTTTAGTTTGAGAAAGTGCGGAACATTTTAAGTTGATGGGGAGTTTGCTGCATGTATCTCAGGCCTGAAGGGCCGTGACATACCAGCCCAGGGCAACGCCCTGGGGACCGGTTGCAAGGAGCATTAAGCCCTGTAAGGGCGTGACAATATACGAATAAGCGACAGACGAGATAATTTATGTAACGCCCTTTCAGGGCTAATACTGTTGTTAATC
>Ga0233431_1006258_pt1 | contig 10844 bp, 6 predicted proteins | sample SI_118_April2016_FD_179867 | JGI IMG/M metagenome (GOLD analysis project Ga0233431, IMG submission 179867) | Seawater microbial communities from Saanich Inlet, British Columbia, Canada - SI_118_April2016_200_MG | ecosystem: Environmental > Aquatic > Marine > Inlet | place: Canada: British...
ATCCATTCAAACGCTTCCTGTTTGCGCGATTCGATGCGGCGTTGTGCTGATACCGTGCCGGAGAGAAAAAGCGATATGCAGATACATGCGATTATGATCGTGCGGTGTTTAGACATGATTGGAACTCCTCGGTGAGTTATTTTAATCGATAGTATGTTCGGAAATTGGACGGTACATCCTGATTTTCAATGTAAGAAATAAAACACAAGCGAACAAGAGGGATTTTTGTGATATTACTCGCTGACTCGTGCGTTCGGGATAGCTGACACCAGCCCCTTTTATGGATAGGGAATAAAAGGGTGAGATGTTCTTCAATTACCCCCCTCGGCTCCGCCGTGTTCCCCCTGTTAGGGGGGATGTCCGAAAAACAGGGGGGTCTTTCTTTACGCCTTTCTTTGCAGGTGATTCCGAAAATTAGCACAAAGCGGGCAAACGGCAATTCTCTCACAGACTTAAAAAGTTACGCAGTAACCGTTTCGCGGTTACAGATTGCGGCGTTGTAGAAAAGTCGGAATTGAGAGCAGGCAAGATGTTGAGCGTCGAGAGTATGATCTTTCCCCGTCCGTAGGGAACACATGTCAGCGCCGTTCCCACTTCTTTCGTGTTGCCTGTGATCGCCGCGACGATCGTTTCGACACCGTGGAGCCTCAGCGCCGAAAGACGGCCCGAATACAGCGTCTGATATTCCCAGTTGAACGCGGTTGCCTGCGGTAGTCCGTTCAGGAGTTCGTGCGTTCCGGCGATGAAATTTCCTTTGCCCATGGGAAGGCTCCCGCGGTAATCGACGGCTTTTACCGAATCGTTCGTGAGAAGTTCAGCGAAATTATCTGCCCCCGCGAGTACAACCGCAGTCGCACCGTTCGCCACACAATTCATAATGCTGCCGATGTTCCCGACATTCCTGAAATTGGATTGTCCAATAATAATGTAATCGGGGTCGGTCATTTCGTCCGTGAAAGCGGGGAGAGTGAATCCCCACAACTTTTCGAGCGCGCTGTTGACAGTGCCGGATGTGTCGACGACCGCGCCGTTTCGGCTGAGTTCGCCGTCGAAAATATCGACAGCAAAAATATCATCGCTGCCGGACGCTTTTACCTGACCGTTTTTGGCTGTAAGCACTGCATTTACGGTGAAATATCCGGCGAGATCATCCAGCGGGATATCCACATCACCGGTAAGAAACTGTCCGTATTCCTCGCCGCCGGTGACCGCGACCTTGAACTCTTTCGTGAAGCCGGTTGTACCGTTCTCATGTACGAGCGACACAGTTAGCGTGTGTTTTCCGCGCAGATTCGCTTCGTTCACGATATAGAAATCCGCGGTCACGGTTGCACCTTTCGGCACGAGTTTGTCCCGCAGTTTGACCGCAACATAAAGCGGATCGGAGTACTTCGACATTATGTCCGGATCGCCGATCGGATTGCGGTACACATCCACAACCTGCGCCTGATTGACAACATGCGGAGCTGCCCAGCCGTTGATCGTGTAGGCGTCCCCGACATTACCGGCGCGGACGTTCTCTATGATGCGTCCATGATAGTAAAGCGTTGTGTTTCCGATACTTGACGTGAATGCGTCCACATCCGGGAACGATTTTCTGAAACCGTTTCGGTCGAGAAATTTATCGAACGCCTCGTACCAGTCGATAAACCGCTGACCCTGCCAGCCGTATGGTTTTCCATTGCGGTCGTGATACGCTTTAATTTTCTGGAGTCTCGGCGGGCCGTAATTTCCGCCGTCCTCTCCCCAGAATACTACTTCATCGGTATTGTCCGAATACCGCATGTATTCGGTGTTGCTGTTGTATAATCCGTCATAATATCCGGACGGCCCGGTGTGATTGTGCGTGTCGAACCAGCCGGAATAATATTCGGTGAAATCGTTCGGTTTGAAAAACAGTTTTGTCGGATATTCTTTCGGAGGAAGTTTCCAGAATCCCGAAATATAGGTGATTATACGGGTCGGATCCATCGTGTGGGCCGCTTTCATATTTGCAATATCTTCTTCCTGAAGCTCATTCGGGGTGCGGTTCTGAAGGTTATAGATGATCATAGACGGGTTCGAGCGGTCGCGTTTCACCATACGAAACAGCTTTTCACGCCGCCATTCGCGCCAGAGCGTCTGTGCCTGATCGGCATTTTCACTGCTGTATCCGCCGGATTCTTCATAGGTGAGAAATCCCATCTCGTCCGAAACCTCGATCATTGTCCGCTGCCCGATCGCCCGATGAAAATTGATGTAGTTCATTCCGAGCTTTTTGGCGATCACGACATCTTTCTCGGCCATTTCGCGGGTGGCGTATACACCGTTGACAGGCCAGAATCCCCAGGACATCCCGCCTCTGAGGACGATCCGTCTGCCGTTGAGATAAAGGCGCTGATCGCCGTTCTTTTCGCCGATATCGAACCATCTGAATCCGAACCGCTCGGATGTTGTGTCGGTGATTTCCCCGTCCGCGGATACAAATGCGACCTCTGCGACGTACAGGTTCGGCGTGTCAAGATCCCAGATTTCCGCACCGGATGCCTTGACGGTAAATGTTATCTCGCCGCCCGGGGATTCGATGTGCCGTTTGAAATTCTTTCTCCAGATAACATCACCGGGATTTTTCCAGGAATACACTTTTACATTGAATGTGCCGTCCGTTTTCGAGCCGGTGAGGTTGTTCAACGTTACAACAAGGTCAACCTCCTTGATCGACGGCTTGTTTTTCACAAATATATCGTCGATATGAACTGACTCGACCGCTCTGAGCGAGACACCGCCGGTTATGCCGCCGAAACCGTGCAGTGCAGGAACGTCATGCGCACCCCATTTCATGACGGGACGGTCGTTCCAGCTGAAATTTCCGAGCGGATCGGTGATCCTGACCGCTATCTCGTTTTCCCCGCCGAGCTTTACAGCGTCGGTAATGTCCACGCTGAACGGCGTGTGCCCGACAGTGTCATAGCCGGTAAGTTTTCGGTTTACAAATATTTCCGCGCGGAGATGAACGGATTCGAAATCGAGATATATCCGTTTCCCGCTGAGATCGCGCGATGCGTCGAATGAGGTCACCCACCACGTAACACCGCGGTAATCGCCCGCAACGTTTTCGCTATTGCCGTTATCGCCCCAAAAATGCTCCTCGACCGTAGCGGGAAGATGAACGGTCTTTTCGATCTTGAATTTGAGCGCGTCCCAGCCGCATGAGGGAGGATTTTCCGGAAGCGAGGAAATCTCCACCGGAGGCATGTGTATGTCGTCGTCGACCCATTCGGCGTCAAGGTCGCGGTATAGCCCCCAGTTATTGCCAGAAAGATCGATCACAGTGCGGTCGGCATGTGCGGAGACAGTAAACAGAAAGGTGAAGCAGATAAGAAAAGCTAACATAACGTTCGATTTAGACTTCATTGTACCCTCTTTTAAAAAATCATCCAATTTATATATTTATTTGCCCCAGCGTTTGTCTGTTGTTTCAATAAGATTAAGAAAAATCTTCTTTGGCGCAGCCGATTGCGGTTCGGTCGACGATAGCTCGGGCATGATCCGCATCGTATTGAGAAAGATGCTGCCGTTGCCGAACGGTACACGGCAGAGCGCGTCGAGCAGTTCCTTACGGTGCTGCCCCGCAACCGCCACGATTGTTTCGACACCGAGCCGTCCGAGTCCCAATCCCCAGATATCTCCCTCGTAGAGCACCTGATATTCCCAGTTCATTGCCTGCGATTGCGGAAGTCCGCGAAGATACTCGCTTTTCCCGGTGAACAGCCGTCCGCTCCGTCCCCAGTGATGTGTGTTGATATACTGGAGCGCGGTATTGTCCAGCGCCTGTGCCCAGAGATCGGCCTGCTCGAGAATAATCAGCTTCGTACCGGTCGCCACTCTGTCGAGGATAGGATCGGTTGCGCTCACATTCGGGATACGTCCTCGCCGTCTTACCTCGCGGTAGTTGTGCGCGCCGATAATGATGTAATCGAGATACGGCATCCCGGGATTGAAATCGTCAAATGTCACGCCGCGAGATTCTTTGAGGAATGCGTTGACGGTGCCGCTTGTGTCGATGACCGCGATTCTGCTGTCGAGGCCGGGTCCGCTCATGTAATCGATGACAAAAATATCGTCGCAGCCCGAGGCGGTGACAGCCTTACCCTTTTTCAGCTCTGCGGAGAGGGAGTAGTATCCGGTCGAATAGAGCGCGGGAAGCTGAATGTCCTCCGCGAGAAGCTGTCCGAATTCCTCGCCGCCCTGAACGCTGACCTTGTATTCGTCAGTGAAAATGATCTTTCCATCGGGATCGGCAAGACTGATCTCGAGTGTGTGACGCCCCTTGAGATTCAGCTCGTTGATGATAAAGATATCGGCAACCGGAGCAAATCCGGCACCGATGGATTTGTCGCGTATTTTGACTGCGAGATAGAGCGGACGGGAATAGTATCCGAGAATTGCGGGATCGCCGGTGGGATTTCTGTATGCGTCTACAAGGTCGGAGTGTGTGCCGCCCGAGGCCCATCCGTTGAGGACATACGCGTCCGCAATGTTCGACATGCGCACGTTTTCAAGCGCCCGGCCGTGGAAATAGTGGAGGTTATTTCCGAGCGACATGGTGAGATCATCGACTGTCGGGTATGATGACCGAAATCCGCTCTTATCGAGGAAAGTGTCGTATTCCTCATAGTAATCGATATGCTCGCGTTCGCGCCATCCCGTAACACCGATGCGTTCGAGTTCATTCTTGATTTTTCCGAGGCTGACCATTGTGCCGCCGGCGCCCTCCTCACCCCAGAAAATGATCTCGTCCTTCTCGAGACGGTACAGCGAATCGGCGGGTTCGATCTTGCGCGGCTGATTCACTACGCTGCGGAGGTAGAACTGCGGATTTTCGTAATATTCGTCAAGATAGCCCACATACGGAATCCAGTGATGCTGATCCCACCATCCGTGATAGTGTAAGGTGTTGTCAAACGGCAGCATGTGCATTTTCGTGGGATCGGGATTCAGGCGTTCGGTATGCGGGATCGACCGGTTTCTGTCGCTGTTGTAGGTCACGATGCGTGTGGGATCGAGCGTGTGAACCATCCGCATGTTTTTTTCGTCGTCCGCCGACGGATCGTTCCGCGCCTCGTTTTTGAAATTATACAGTATGATCGACGGATGCGACCGGTCCCTGATGACCATGCGCCGCACTTTTTCGCGCCGCCAGATCATCGCTGTTTCGGTGGGTTCGGGCATACATCTGTATCCGCCCGGCTCCTCGAACGCGAAATGCCCCATCTCGTCGCACACTTCGGTCACATAATCCTGACCGATCGCGCGGTGAAATTTGACAGTGTTGTATCCCAACATCCGGGCAGTGTTAATATCACGCTGCGCCATTTCGGGGGTGGGGAAGATGCCGTTTTTCGGCCAGAATCCCCGGCTCATCGCAGCGAACAGAAATACCCGCTCACCGTTGATGTAGAATCGTTTGTCGCCGTTCTTCACGCCGATATCGAACCATCTGAAACCGAAACGCTGCGCCTTTGAATCGGAAATAGCCCCGTTTTCAGAAGAAAATGTTACCGACGCAGTATAAAGATTGGGCGTGCCCTTGCCCCATAATTTCGCTTCGGGCGTTTTGACATAGACGGAGAGTTCCTTTCCTCCCTGCGGAACTGTCACGGGGATGGCTTTTTCCCAGAGCACCGCCAACGGATCGTTATCTTCGTGTATGACAAGGGACAGACTGCCGGTTTCCTGCCTGCCGGAGGAATTTCCGATGGTGATGAACGCCTCGGCTTCTCTGTATTCCGGTTTATTCTGCATGTAGATGTCATCGATATGAACTGCATCGGTCGCGCGGACATGGATCTTACCGGTAATACCGCCGAAACCGTGCACGCCCGGAACCATGTTCTTTCCCCAGGGATAAAGCTCGTTATCGTTCCAGTTGAAATTTCCCACCGGATCGGTGACACGGACATTGAGCGTGTTTGGCTCTCCGAATTTTACTGCGCCTGTGACATCGACGTCGAACGGCGAGTTGCCGATAATGTCGTATCCCGCGAGTGTGCCGTTCACATACACCTCGGCACGCAGATTGACAGAGTCGAATGCAAGCACGATCCGTTTGCTCTTAAGCGACTGATCAAGCTCAAACGAGGTGCTCCACCATGATACACCCCTAAAATTGCCGGCATTGCCGACCGGATTGCCGTTCGCGCCCCAAAAATGTTCCTCGACTGTGCCGGGGACTGATACGATCTTGTCATGCATATATTCCAGGCCGTCCCATCCGCATGTCGGAGGATTATTTGGAAGTGACGCGATATCTACAGGTGGCAAAAATATTTCATCATCGATCCATTCCGCGCTACGGTCGAGCCAGAGTTTCCATCCGGTTCCCGATATCTCCTGTTCCCATCGCCCGGTTTCGGCAACGGAGGAGGCGGCGCAAATAAGCATAAAGAGCGTAATGACACAGATCATTTTCGGCAGTTTTAAGTATTCGGACATCGAAATCCCTTTCGGTTTTATTATGTTGATTTATAATTTGAGCAGTTATCAATGTAATATTGAAAAAAATGAGGGGAATTTCAATTAGTAATTTATATTTTTCAAAGAAAAGGAAGAAAAGGCTTTATAAATAACAGTAAATTAGTTATTTTATGTAAGTAATGTGTAACATGGCAGGTATTAACATTTATGAAATAAATTCTATTCATATAACATAAAAAAGACCGTGTGGATGCATAATATTCGCAGGGTCTTTTTTTTAATTAATTAGAAGGGAGCAAACAATTATTATGAAAATCGCAATTGTATATCATTCCGAGTCGGGAAACACGAAAACTCAGGCGGAACTGGTCGAGGAAGGCGTTAAATCCGTCGAGGGCACAGAGGTCAAAACCATGTCGATCAACGATATCGATAAAGAGTGGTGTAGCGAATCGAAAGCAGTCATTTTCGGATCTCCGACCTATGAAGGTACATGCAGCTGGCAGATGAAAAAATTTCTCGACACTGTGAACATCAATTATGACGGCAAACTTGCGGGATTTTTCGCAACTCAGAACTGGCCGGGCGGAGGCGGCGCCGATCTTGCGGAGATCACAATGATCGCCGCGGCTCTCATCCACGGCATGCTCATATATTCCGGCGGAATCAAACAGGGAATGCCGCCTATACATTTCGGAGCTGTATCTCATAAAGCGCCGACGACGGAATTTGACCGTGACCGCGCTGTCAAGCTCGGCGTAAACATTGCCACAAAAGCAATGGAAATATTTTAAACGTCCATGGCTTTGTGATTCTCAAACAGATGATAAAAAACCTCTCTTTCCAATAAATGAAAGAGAGGTTTTTGTTTATATGAGCAATACGTCCCGGTTTATGCCATATTTTGTTTGTTATCCAATTTCCCTTATAGTATATTTCGATACGTGAAAAGGCATATACTCGCTGGAAAATTGTATACGTTTCACTTTAAAGGAGGCAGAAATGGCATCAAAACAATCAAGACGTTCCTTTATGCAAAAAGGAGCGGTCGCCGCAACTGCAAGCGCGGCAATGCTCGCTAATTTTGGCGACGGTATTCAGGCGGCAGTTAATAACAACGCTTCGTCCTCGAATCCGTCCGCACTCAAGATCGAGAAAGTCGATGTTGCATACATGCGCGGTCACGGCACTCACATGTTTATCAGAATCACAACAAACCAGGGCATTATCGGTTACGGTGAGGCCATGGATGCCGTAAGCGGCACATATTACATTGTCAAGAACATGGAAAGAATGCTCAAGGGCAGAAATCCGCTCGACGTGAACAGATTGTTCGACGATATCCGTCAGATGGGATTCTTCGGCGGTTCACAGTCCGGTATTTATGTCTCTGTTCTGACAGGTATCGAATATGCGCTATGGGATGTTGCCGGAAAAGCGCTTGGTGTTCCGGTTTACCGTCTTCTCGGCGGAAAATACCGCGATAAGATCCGTATCTACTGCGATACCGCTCACAGCAGCGAAGCTCCGGAAGTTATGGCAAAAGCCTCAAAAGGCGTAAAAGATCTCGGTTTCACCGCGATCAAATTCGACTGTGACTGGGCCGGCGATCCTAAAAAACAGGATCCGTACAACTGGACAGCATCCAACGGCGAGATCGACAGAATGAACGATCAGTTCACCGCGGTTCGTGAGGCAATAGGAACCGATATGGACCTTTGCGTGGACGCCCACGGCCGTTATGACCTTCCTGCCGGTATCCAGATCGCCAAGATGTTCGAAAAACACAGACTGATGTGGCTCGAGGAGCCTGTCCATGCTGAAAACATGGATTCTCTTCGTGAAATTACCCGTCAGACAACAACGCCGATCTGTGTCGGTGAGAATCTCTATCTCGCACATGATTTCCGCAAGATATTCGAGAAAAAAGCAGCTGATATTGCGATGCCTGACCTCCACAAAGCCGGTGGAATAGCAGAAGGCAAGAGAATTGCAAATCTCGCGAATCTCTATTACATCCCGGTTGCGCCTCATAATGTGTCTTCTCCGCTGGGTACGATGGGAGCATGTCACTGTATGGCTTCAGTGCCGAATTTCCTCTGTATGGAATGGCACCACATCAGCCGCTGGGACAGATGGAACTCTCTCATTGAGGAAGAGCCCCTGATTCAGAACGGTTATGTCACCGTTTCGGAAAAACCGGGAATCGGTGTTACTCCGATCGAAGATGCGATTAAAGAGACCGCTATCAAGGACATGCCGTTTTTTGAGTAAGTCCTTATGTGTTTGTTTTGAAAAACTCTCTCCCCGTAAAAGGGAGAGAGTTTTTTTTTGCTCGAATATTTTACTGATTATTCTGTTTGATATCTCATTTATTAGAGTGTATATTATGAGTCTATGAAATTTTTTAACTCGCTGGAAAATTATTGTAAAGTCACTTTTAAAGGAGACAGAAAATGGCAACAAAACAATCCAGACGCTCTTTTATTAAAAAGGGTGCTGTTGCGGGAGCTGCAGGAGCCGCGATCGCTGCGAGCAAATTTGACGGTTTGGCGCACGCAGTAGAAAGAACTCCGCAGTCCTCAAATCCGTCCGCACTTAAAATTACCGATGTCAGATGCGGTCAGATCCGCGGCGGCCACAGTTTGTTCGTAAAGATTTACACAAATCAGGACATTGTCGGTCACGGCCAGGCTGTTGACGGTACTTACGGCGCGTATTACGTTGTCGGTCATATCGCCAAGGGAGTCTTGCTCGGCAAAAGCCCGCTCAATGTCAACAGATTACAGGAAGAGATACGGCGCAGCGGCTTTTTCAAGGGCGCACAGTCGGGAATGTATGTCGCTGTTATGACCGCGCTCGAAACAGCGCTTTGGGACCTTGTCGGTAAAGCATACGGACTCCCGGTATATCAGCTTCTCGGCGGAAAATTCAGAGACCGCATCCGCGTGTATTGCGACACCGCCGGCAGCAGAATGGCTCCCGAGCTTATGGCGGAGAAAGCGAAAGAAGATCTTAAGATCGGTTTCAACGCGGTGAAATTCGACGTGGACGATGCCGGCGATCCGAACAAATACGACAAATATAACTGGAGTGTCAGCATTCCCGAATTGGACAGAATGGTTGCTCAGATCTCAGCTGTCCGCGAGGCTGTAGGGCCTGAAATCGATATCTGTGTGGATTGTCACGGCCGTTATGACGAAGCATCGGGTCACAAAATAGCAAAGGCTATGGAACCGTATAATCTTATGTGGCTCGAGGAGCCGACACCTGCAGAGGTTCCCGAGGCGTACAAACGCATCAAGGAATCGACAACGACTCCGATCTGTGCGGGAGAGAACCATTATCTCACATACGGTTTCCGCAGAATGCTCGAGATCGGCGCTGTCGACGTTATCATGCCCGACCTTCAGAAAGCGGGCGGTCTCGGTGAGGGTATGCGTATCGCAAGCCTCGCGAACACATATTATGTCCCGTTTGCACCGCACATGGTTGCATCGCTTATGGGCGCTATGTCTTCCGCGCATGTATGCGCCGCTGTGCCGAATTTCCTGATCCTCGAATGGCAGATTTATTTCCACACGAATCCGATGTTCCAGGAAATCGTTCATTTTGACGGTCCTATGCTTATCGACGGTCATATTCCGCTTTCCGAAAAACCGGGAATCGGTGTCGAGATCAATGAAGAAGGAATGCGTAAATACGCACAAAAAGGTGTTCCGTTCTTTGAGAAATTCAATATGTAATCATGCTTTAATGGTTTCAAACGCCTCCTCTCCCCAAACCGGGAGGGGAGGTTTTTTTTATCTTGTTCCTTCCGGTCTTCATGTTATCTTTCATACACGGTCAAAATCTTTGAATCATTTTAATTCCTTGGTGCTGCTTAAAAAGCCCCCTAAATCCCCCGGAGGGGGACTTATTAGTACAATTATCAATGCAGTTGCCCCCCTTGGGGGGGCATGGGGGGCTGTATTTTAAAATAATTATTTTAATTAATTAAATAAATATTAAGAATATGCTTTTTGTTATCGAATTGAACTGCACATCCAAAAACTTTTCAAAAGGAGAGAGGACATGAGTTCAGATCCCTCAAGACGTTCGTTCTTACGGAAAAGCGCAGCAGTAAGTACTGCCGGCGCAGCACTGCTCTCAAACACATTCGGCGGTTTGGCGGAAGCTGTGGAGAGAACACCGCAATCCTCAAATCCCTCCGGTCTGAAAATCACCGACATTCGCTGCGGATATATCCTCAGGGGAAAAAGCCTCTTCGTTAAAATTATCACAAATCAGGGGATTGTCGGATGGGGCGAGGGAGTGACTGCGACCTTCGGCACGTATTACGTTGTCGGGCACATCTGCAGAAATCTCATCGGGAAAAGTCCGCTCAA
>Ga0233431_1006259_pt1 | contig 10841 bp, 8 predicted proteins | sample SI_118_April2016_FD_179867 | JGI IMG/M metagenome (GOLD analysis project Ga0233431, IMG submission 179867) | Seawater microbial communities from Saanich Inlet, British Columbia, Canada - SI_118_April2016_200_MG | ecosystem: Environmental > Aquatic > Marine > Inlet | place: Canada: British...
CGTTTGGAGGGTATGAACAATGATAACGTCCGTTTCGATGTATGGTCAAGTTACCCTAAACTTGATTTTCAGGAAAACACTTTTGATTTAGTTGTTAGCTATGATGCTATTTATTACCTCTTTGAATTAGAGGGGGTATTAAGTGAAATAAAAAAGGTTTTGAGTGTGAATGGAAGATTTTTTATATCTTTTTTTACCCCTAATGACGAAAAAATGAAATTCGGAGTAAAGTCTCTTGAAGAAGAAGTTGAATGGGACAGTTCAACCCCTTTTAAAGGACTGGTTGGAAAAAAAGCGAGATCTTTTAAAGATAAGGAAGCGCTGGCAAAAATATTTTCAAATACCTTTGATAATTTTCGAATTGATAATTTTAAATCTGAATTCTTGGCACAGGTTTATGATCTTTGGATTGTAACCGGATCAAAAAGTAACGATGTTGGTTTAAGTGACTCAGCTGCTTGGACTAGCCACACGGCGAAATCGCTAAAATGACTTGTTGGCTTTTGGGCTTCAAGCGGAACTCAAGTCGGATTTTTAACAAAATACGACGGATAGTAATTTATTGAAATCGTTGCCCGCTTGAGTTTTAATAGAGTTTTTTTTGATAGTGCTTGTTTAATCCAAATGCTTTGAGAGCTTTGCGAGATTAACTCACAAAGACCTTTGAACAATTCAACCGGCAAAACCCCGAATTATGACAAAAATGAAATTAACCTTTGTAGAAAAACAGATTTGTTCTACCATAACTAACTAAAATAATTGACTATTCATCCCATTTATGTTATTATAACAACAATTGAAAAGCATAAATGGAGGAACATTTAATGGGCTTCAAATCCGAATAAAAGAATTTAACCTTTTCCGATCTTGAGAAATCTACCGAAAGGAAGAATAAGAGCCTGGATATTTTGATGGATTTAGAGAAAGCTGTCTCCTGGGATAGGATAAAATCAATCCTATTGAAGGATTACCCAGTGGGCCAGAAGAAAGTTGGAAAAAAGGCTTACCCGCCATTGTTTCTGTTCAAATGTTTACTGTTGCAAAAATGGTTTAAAATCAATTCAGACCCGGAACTCGAAAATCTCATAAATGACAGACATTCTTTTCAAGCCTTTCTTGGACTCTCATCAATGGAAAACTCTCCAGATCATTCAACCTTTTCGATATTCAGGAAAAGGCTCACAAAAGGCAAATTTGAGTTAATAGTGGGAGATATTTTAAATCAATTTTCAGACCAGGGACTTACCATTAATGAAGGTATTGCCATAGATGCCCGGATTGTAAAATCAGCCAGTAGACCCGCAAGCAATAAGACTTTGGAAAAAAGAAGAGCAAGAAGAGCAAGAAGAGAGACCCCGGAAGGAAAGATTGATAAAAATGGAAACCCTATAAAGTTCTCTAGAAATATTGAATCCAACTGGGTAACCAAAAATGAAAAACATTATTACGGATTAAAAGAGCATGCATCAGTAGATGCAAAGTATGGTTTTGTTCTTGCGACTGCCTTGAGCCCTGCCTCTGTTCATGACACGAATTATTTTTCATACTGCACTCTATATAGCCGACATATCAAGTATGCCTTATCGATAGTGTATGCTGATAAGGGATACGCAGGGGAGCCGAACCGGACATTCCTTGCCATGAACAAACTAAAAGATGGGATCATGCGTAAGGACACCAAAACCGCAAAACTGACAAGACATGAAATCGAAAGGAATAAAAAGATATCCAAAGTAAGATACATAGTTGAGCAGTATTTTGGATTAAGTCACCTTCAGGATAATGGACAAAGAGCACTGTTTACGACCATAGATAAAAACAACATGGATATCTGGTTCAGACAGGTAGCGTTAAATATAAAAAGAGGGCTCAACATCTTTAAAAAGCGAGCGGCGGTTGCATAGTTGCGTCCACATGGCAAAAGTGGGCGAAAGAGAGCAGAATTTGAGCAATTATCAGCAAAAACCATGGAGAATTGAAGCTTTTTCGTTAAATCAAATAGAAATTTAAAATTTTAAACTGATTTTTAAGTCTAAAAGTCTAAGATAAAAAAACGAATAAATTTTATAATTAATCAAAGGTCTTTTTTGGGTAGTCGTGCAAAGGTCTTGCTTTAAATTTTGTTTAGATGCCCTCATTATAATACAAATATAAATAATTTTAAATAGGTAATAACAATTTCTCAAAAAATATTATAGGAATTTATTGACTTGTGGAGTTTGTCATCGAGGCAACTCGAGGTGTTCGGAGAATGTGAACAAAGATCTCTTTAACAAGGTTGAGTTTATAATGTATGAATTAACAATTAGCGGCCAGGATATTTTAAAATGTTATCGACCTCTTGGAAAAAAGAAATTGAAAAATTGAGCAGAATTTTATATCAACTTTCCTTCCTTCAGTATTTTGGCAGGCAATGGATACTTTGAGCGGGATAAAATAAAATTCGAAGAATACTGGAAACTTAACAATACATTATGAAAGGTTTGGTAATGCAAAAGCTTTTTTGTGGAGTGTATAAAGAAAGAAGAGTCCTTATCACCGGCCACACCGGCTTCAAGGGGTCATGGCTTGCATTATGGTTGTCACAAATGGGGGCTGAAGTGTTAGGTTATGCCAAGGAACCCAATACAAGTCCCAACCATTTTTCAATGCTTGATATGTCCATAGAATCTGCTATCGGTGATATCAGGGATGGCAAAAATCTTTCGGATGTTTTTAAAAGGTTTCAGCCGGAAATCGTTTTTCACCTTGCTGCTCAGCCTTTGGTTTTGCAGTCATACAATGATCCTGTTGAAACTTTTCAGACAAATGTAATGGGCACTGTCAATCTGTTTGAAGCTTGCAGACAAACATCCTCTGTTAAAGCAGTTATAAATATCACCAGTGATAAATGCTATGAAAACAAAGAGTGGGTCTGGGGGTATCGTGAAAAGGATGTCATTGGAGGTTATGATCCCTACAGTTCTTCAAAAGGATGTTCCGAGTTGGTAACTTCCGCTTACAGAAAATCTTTTTTTAATCTTGATGATTATGGCCGCGAGCATAATATCCTGGTAGCCAGTGTCCGTGCCGGTAATGTGATTGGCGGTGGAGACTGGGCAAAGTATCGCATTATAACTGATTTGATGGAAGCTGTTAGTCAGGGGAAAAAGCTTATTATCAGAAATCCCCTGTCAACCCGCCCCTGGCAACATGTTCTATCACCGCTTTCCGGTTATCTGCTTCTTGGTCAGAAGCTTTTGGAAGGGAAAAAAGAATTTGCCGAAGCCTGGAATTTCGGGTCCAGTGATGGTGGGGTAATCCCTGTTTTGCATATGGTGCAGGAGATGCAGAAAAGTTGGGGCAAAATTGATTATCAGATTGATCAGAATAAAAATAATCCCCATGAAGCAGGTCTACTTAAACTTGATTGTTCAAAAGCCAGGATTAAGTTGAACTGGAAAGGGGCCTGGGACAGCCGCACAACTTTTACCAAAACCGCAGAATGGTATCGGTGCTATTATGAAAACCAACAAGTTATTACTGAAAATCAATTGAAAGAATATATGGCTGATGCAGGCAAAGTTGGTTTGAACTGGGTGGGTTAAGAAAGAATATATGGATAGGCAGGCAGAAAAAATAAAAATAGTTAAAGCCCTCAAACAGGATATTTTGGCAAAGGTTGGAGAATATTATCGGCATGTTCACTGTGGTCAAGAAGAATTTATTCCAGGCAAATCCCGCATAAATTACGCAGGCCGTGTTTTTGATGAAAAAGAAATCATTAACCTGACAGATTCCTCTCTGGAATTCTGGTTGACCTATGGCCGGTATTCAAAAGAGTTTGAAAAAAAACTGGCTGAATTTCTTGGAGTGAAATATACCTTTCTGGTTAATTCAGGATCATCCGCCAATCTTCTCGCTTTTATGGCCTTAACCTCTCCTCTGATTGAAGACCGTGGTATCAAAAGAGGGGATGAGGTCATTACTGTTGCTGCTGGATTCCCCACCACTGTGGCACCTATTATACAGTACGGAGCAATTCCCGTATTTGTGGATGTGGATCTGGGAACCTTTAATATCGATGTGACCAAACTGGAAAAATCTGTTTCGTCAAAAACCAAAGCAGTCATGCTGGCACACACACTCGGAAATCCATTTGATATCCAGGCAGTCAAAACATTCTGCCAAAAACACAACTTTTGGCTCATCGAAGACAACTGCGATGCTTTGGGTTCAAAATATGATAGCAAGTATACAGGTACTTGTGGCGATATAGCCACAAGCAGTTTCTACCCCCCTCACCATATGACCATGGGTGAAGGTGGCGCAGTATATACCAGCAATAAACTCTTGAAAAAAATTATTCTTTCCATGCGTGATTGGGGCCGGGACTGCTGGTGTGAAAGCGGAAAGGATAATACCTGTGACTGTCGTTTCAGTAAACAGTACGGAACCCTGCCGTTTGGATATGATCATAAATATATTTACTCTCATTTTGGATACAACCTGAAAGCAACAGATATGCAAGCAGCCATAGGCTGTGCCCAGATTGAAAAGCTCCCGGATTTTATCCAGAAACGAAAAGATAATTTCCAATATCTGTATAGTGGTTTGAAAGATCTGAAAGATATTTTTATACTCCCAAAAGCTACACCAAAAAGTGATCCATGCTGGTTCGGTTTTTTGCTTATTTTAAAAGATATAGCCCCATTTATACGCAACGATATAGTTAAATATCTCGAAGATCATAATATACAGACTCGCAATCTTTTTGCCGGCAATATTACTTGTCATCCCTGTTTTTCTGAATTGGAATCAGGCAAAGATTACCGGATTATAGGCGAGTTAAAAAATACAGATAAAATCATGAATGACAGCTTTTGGATTGGGGTTTATCCGGGGATGAGGCAGAAAGAGTTGGACTATATGGTTGAGAAGATAAGAAGTTTTGTTAGAAGTTGATTGTTTCATCTTGGGATTTGATAAATTTTAAGCAGATTAAGTGGACAATTTGGTAAATTTTTATGTAAATAAGGATGGAAGCCCTTGAAAAAATTATCTAAAGCTGCATACAATATTGAAGGGCAACCCATGTTCAAAGTGCTTGACCGCGTTTTAGACTTAGAAAAGCAAGGCAAAAACATAATTCACTTTGAAATCGGCGATCCAGACTTCGACACTCCAACAAACATCAAAGAAGCAGCATGTTCATCAATAATGGATGGTGAAACACATTATACAAGTTCTCTTGGACTTATTGATATACGGATAGCAGCATGTGATGCTACTGAATTTTCCCGCGGATTCCGTCCAAAGGTATCACAAGTCTTAGTGACGCCAGGGGCAAATATTATTATTTATTATGCCTTACGTTGTCTTGTTGAACCTGGAGAGGAAGTTATTATTCCAGACCCTGGATTTCCTACTTATCTATCAGCTATCAAATTTTGCGACGTTAAGCCGGTTTTTGTCCCACTCAAAGAAAAAAATGAATTCAGAATGAATCCTGACGACATTCGTGAAAGAATCACAGATAAAACAAGATTGATAATTATTAATTCGCCGCAAAATCCTACGGGATCGGTCATGACGCCGGAAGAACTTGATGAAGTTTTTCATATTGCTGAAGAAAAGGACATTTATTTGCTGTGTGACGAGATTTATTCTCGCATGGTATATGATGACAACAAATTTTTTTATTCGCCTTCTAATCGGGATCAATGCCTGGAACGAACTATCCTCACTAATGGTTTTAGTAAAGCTTTTGCAATGACAGGATGGCGGCTTGGTTGTGTTATTGGGCCAGAAATGGTTATCGAAAAAATGGGGCTTTTGCTTCAAACAACATCGTCATGTGTCTCGCCTTTTATTCAAAGAGCAGGAATCGAAGCCATTCGTGGTTCTCAAGATGCAGTTAAAAATATGATGAATGAATATAAAGAAAGGCGTGATATTTTAGTAGACGGCTTAAATGCAATACCTGGAGTCGAATGCATTAAACCCGGGGGTGCATTTTATGTTTTCCCGAATATTACCAAAACAGGTATGGATGATGAAAACTTTGCGAAGCATATGCTTGAAGAAGCAGGCGTTTCACTTTTGCCTGGATCAAGTTTTGGTAAAAATGGCAAAGGGTTTGTACGATTATGTTATGCAACAAGCCAGGGGAATATCATTGAAGGGTTGAGGCGTATGAAAGAATATTTAGAGGGAGGAAATCGGATATGATGAGAGTCACCGACTTTATTGCCGATTATATATACAAACTTGGAGTTCATGAAGTTTTTATGCTGTCTGGTGGAGGAATGATGTTTTTGTCAGATGGCATCGCAAAACATCCACATCTAAAGGCTATTTGCAATCATCATGAGCAGGCATGTGCTATGGCTGCAGTATCTTATGTTAAATATAATGGAAATATTGGTGTAGCTTATATCACAACAGGATGCGGTGGAACCAATGCCATAACTGGTGTTCTTAATGCTTGGCAAGATAACACGCCTTGTCTTTTTATTTCAGGCCAATCAAAACGGAAGGAAACAGTTCGCAATTCAGGTTTGAAACTGAGGCAATTTGGTGTTCAGGAAGCAGATATCATCCCTATAGTGGAATCAATAACAAAATACTCGGTTATGGTCAACGATCCGGACAAGATTGCTTACTATCTCGATAAAGCAGCTTTTTTAGCATGCTCTGGAAGGCCAGGTCCAGTATGGATAGATGTGCCTATGGATGTTTCGAGTGCATTAATAGACGAAAAGACTTTAATGAGATTTTATAGCCGAGAAGAAAAAAATGATTATAAAGATGAGCCGACAACAAGTGAGATTAGAAATTTCAAACAAGCGTTGGCCTCGTCAAAACGTCCGATAATATTAGCAGGGCAGGGAATAAGGCTATCGAAATCAATATCTTTGTTTAGGGAATTTATTAAAAAAGCGAACATTCCTGTTGTTGTTTCTCGTCTTGGGGTTGATCTATTGCCTACGGAGAATCCGCTATTTGTGGGGTGTATTGGTAATAAGGGTACGAGAGCAGGAAATTTTGCAGTTCAGAACGCCGATTTTGTTATCGCTATCGGAAGTCGGTTAAGCGTCAGTACGACAGGGCATGAGTATTCAACTTTTGCAAGAGAAGCAAAAATAATCGTTGTTGATATTGACCCCGAAGAACATAAGAAAAATACGGTTCACATCGATTCTTTTATTAATGCGGATGCTGGAAAATTTTTGAAGAAAATCCAAAAAATTAAAACATCGGACATTACCGAGTGGATAAAAAAATGCCAACATTGGAAGGTAAAATATCCAGTTTGTCTGCCAGAATACGCAAAGGATAAGGGGGGTATTAATCTTTATTTTTTTATAGAGGTACTTTCAAAAAAATTGAAAGATGATTCTGTAGTTGTAGGAGATGCAGGATCAGCCGTTTATGTCCCACCCCAATCTTTAAAGTTAAAGGAGGGGCAGAGATATATTACTTCAGGTGGTCAAGCGGAAATGGGGTATACGATACCTGCGTGTATTGGTATAAGCATAGCAAGGCAAAAAGGTGAAGTTATAGGAATAACCGGTGATGGTTCATTTCAACTTAATATCCAGGAATTACAGACGATTGTTCATTATGACCTTCCAATAAAAATATTTGTATGGAACAATGATGGGTATTTATCAATAAGGGCAACTCAGAAAAAATTCTTTGAAGAAAGGTTAATAGGTGCAGACAAAACATCCGGTGTTTCTTTTCCAAGTTTACGAAAAATTGCCAACGCCTATGGAATTCAATACTATAAAGCTTTAAAAAGCAATAAAGTGGCAGATGTAATCGAGAAAGTTATGAATTTTCCTAAAGCAGTAATATGCGAAGTGATGTGCCTGAGGGATCAGCAGATCGTCCCGACGGTTTCCGCCTATTCGAAAAAGGACGGTTCTCTTGTTTCAAAGCCAATTGAAGATATGTATCCGTTCCTGAATCGTGAGGAATTTAAAAAAGAGATGATCGTTAAAACAATAGATGAATAAAAAAGAAAAAAAATATAACCTGGCAGCTCAAGATTTAGATCATATTTTTGCGCATACAAAGATTTTATGGGAAGATTTGCGAGAGAAGAAGGTTTTTATCACAGGGGGAACCGGCTTTTTGGGGAAATGGTTGTTAGAGAGTTTTGTATGGGCCAATGATAAACTGAACCTGAACGCTCAGATGTTCGTTTTAAGTCGCAACCCTAATTCTTTTAAGAAACGCTATTCTCATATTGCTAAAGCATCCGGGCTTACGTTTCATCAGGGAGATGTACTGGATTTTGATTTTCCTAAGGAACGATTTGACTTTGCCATTCACGCCGCAACAGATGCCAGTGCTCAACTAAATGCGGACAATCCTTTATTAATGGTAGATACCATCGTGGAAGGTACTCGAAGAACACTTGAGTTCGCCATACATTGTAAAGCAAAACGGTTTTTGCTGATAAGTTCAGGGGCAGTCTATGGCAAACAACCTTCTGATTTATTACATTTATCGGAAGAGTATTCTGGAGCGCCTGATCCTACTCAACCAGCTTCCGCATATGGAGAAGCCAAGCGACTTGCTGAACTCTTTTGTTCCATTTACCAGAAGGAGTATGATCTGAAAATAACAATAGCCCGCTGTTTTGCTTTTGTAGGCCCGTATCTGCCCTTAGATATTCATTTTGCTATTGGAAATTTTATCCGGGATGGTTTGACAGGAGACTCTATACATGTATCCGGTGATGGAACACCATACCGTTCTTATCTTTACTCAGCGGATTTGGCAATCTGGCTCTGGACTCTCCTATTCCGTGGTACCCCGGGCGAAGCATACAACGTTGGATCGGAAGATGTTATATCTATCGGGGAACTGGCATGCGAGGTTGCCGCGTTTTTCCCAAATCTACCGGAAGTTGTCATTGCAAAAACTCCTATACCGGGTAGGGAGGCTGAACTTTATGTCCCATCAATTAAAAAAGCCAGAGACAGCTTAGACCTGAATTCATGGATAAATTTAAAAGACGCATTGCACAGAACGATAAAGTGGAATCAATCATTTTAATCGCAAAGTCGCCATGACAGATTCAATTGAAATCGGTATACCTGAGTTAACGTTATTAATTAATAGGCGGGAAGGATATTAGGGAATGGGTTTTATCAGCGTTGTTACCCCATGTTACAATGAAGAAGAGAACGTAAAGGAACTTTATTTACAGGTGAGGGGTGTTTTTGAAAGCCTTGATGAAAGTTATGTTTATGAACATATTTTTATCGATAATGCTTCTAAAGATGGAACTGTTTCAATACTGAAGGAAATTGCCGGAAAAGACAAGAATGTAAAGATTATTGTCAATGTCCGTAATTTTGGGCATATCCGTTCACCTTATCATGCAATATTTCAAGCACGGGGCGACGCAGTTGTCTGTATAGCAGCAGATTTGCAGGATCCTCCTGCACTAATCGGAGATTTTATCAAGAAATGGAAAGAGGGCTATAAAATAGTTGTGGGAGTAAAATCAAAGAGTGAAGAAAACCCCATAATGTTTGCCATCAGGAAATTGTATTACAATCTGATCGAAAAATTTGCAGACACAAAACAGATAAAAAACTTCACTGGTTTTGGCCTTTATGACAAGAAATTTATAGATATTATAAAAAACTTCAATGAGCCTTATCCATATTTCAGAGGACTTATTATGGAAATGGGATTTGAAATAGCAAAGGTCCAATTTGTACAGCCAAAGAGAAAAAAGGGCAAAACCAAAAACAATTTTTACACATTGTTTGACATTGCTATGCTTGGCTTTGTAAATCATTCAAAGGTTCCTTTGAGGATGGCAACTTTCGTTGGATTTTCGGTCGCGATAATCAGTTTGTTGATAGCCCTTTCCTATTTTATATACAAACTTGCCTTCTGGCAGAGTTTCCAGGTAGGCGTGGCACCTATGGTAATAGGAATCTTTTTCTTTGCCGCTGTCCAGTTGTTCTTTATAGGAATAATTGGAGAATATATCGGGGCAATATACACGCAAGTAAAAAACAGACCTCTCGTTATTGAAAAAGAGAGGATCAATTTTGACTTAGATGCTTCGAATACAGGTAAGACTGAAAAATGCACGAACTGAGCAATACTGTTGCTGCATTTAAGACAAAACATCAGGTAAAGGTAAAATTTGTTCTTGTCGGTATCTGGAATACTATTCTCGGTTATGGGCTTTTCTGTCTGTTTGATATGCTTTTTGCTTGGCTTCTTTCATCAAGATCTGCAGCATATATGTGTGCCATGGTGATGGCGCAGTTCTTAGGTGTTATCAACGCATATATTTCCCACAAGTATATTACCTTTAAGTCTGAGGTAAAAGGTAAGGCAATAATTTTTGAGTTTCTTAGATTTTCAACAGCTTATGTAACCACCTTTAGCCTGAGCCTGATCTTACTTCCCACACTTGTCGAAATCGGCCACATCCATCCCAAAATAGCCGCAGCAATTATTATCCTTATATGCACGGGTATCAGCTATTTTGCCCATTCTATGTTTTCATTTAGAAAAGGATAGTACTTGGAACCTCAACCTCCAAAACGGAAGTATTGGTAAAGACAGTGAAAATAAAAAGTGTAAATTTCTTTCCTAAAATCGATTATAATATTGTCGTTATTGTAATCTCTGCTGTATTAGTTCATGGTCTTTTGTTGCTTAATGACGGTGTTTATTGGGATGGCTGGTTGATCTATGATATTTTTTTAGAGAGGGACTGGAACGATTATTATTTGTGGACATCAGAAATGGGTGATTTGCCAATATTGAGTTATTTTTATATGTTTCTTGTGAAGATTTTTCCTGGAGTGATTTTC
>Ga0233431_1006260_pt1 | contig 10838 bp, 13 predicted proteins | sample SI_118_April2016_FD_179867 | JGI IMG/M metagenome (GOLD analysis project Ga0233431, IMG submission 179867) | Seawater microbial communities from Saanich Inlet, British Columbia, Canada - SI_118_April2016_200_MG | ecosystem: Environmental > Aquatic > Marine > Inlet | place: Canada: British...
GTTCTAACTACTGGCCTAAGAACCGAAGAATCTATTGTGGCCTACAACAATCATTCAAAGATTTGTCATGATGGTGTGATGGAATTATTTTGGGATAGGAAGACAAAGAAGACTAATGCTGTTTTTTGCCACCCCGAAATTCATGATAAGATAACATCTACTGTAAATAAATCTGGAATAAAGCGACACATGAAGTCTAGTATTCTAGGATGTGAGTTACGTTATCTTCGAAAGCTAAACTATACAATTAATGCTACAAAGATTGACCCACTACTAGCTGAATTTATGCAAGGAAGACGTGGTAACGTATCTCAAAGACACTATTTTCTTCCTTTGATGAGCAATAATCAGAAAAAATGGATTAGAATATGGAATAAAATAATTTCTAAGTAGAAAAAGGGGAGAGTGTGTGTAATATAATGATAATAAAAAAATGAAAGTTACTTAACTTATTTAATTAAATTAGTTAACTTCCGATACATCTCTATACCATTCCTTATCAAATTTCATTATAATTATCAAACATTGCACAAAGCTTATAGCTTAGAAACACACACTCTCTCTATTATGACAAAGAAATTAAATTTTGAATTCAAATGGGGCAGATTAATTGAAAAGATAAAGAATTCTGAAGTCCAAAAAGTATATGATGTTAATTTAATGAATGAATTGGGATTTTCACCAACCAGTTGGAAAGTATGGAAGCCAAAATTCATTGAAAAAGCTATCATAACAAAATTTACAGATAAAATGGATGATGATAGGGATGAATATCACATAATTAACTATGACAAGAAAAAGAAAATCTGGTCATATCCTAAATACTCTGAAGAAGAATTAGAAGAATATGTGGCTAAAAATCTTAATTAATCCTTCACCTCTTTTTTTAAAAAAGATGTTAATTGTATGACTAATCTATTATAATAGAATCAATTCGTGGGAAAAAGAAACAACAATCATAGTAATACTCACATCCTTAAAGAAAAAATCCTAGTTTAGAACGTTAATTCTATTATATTGAATTCATTTGTTTTCTCATTAGGTGTAAAATTACATTTCTCCCCACAAAATTATCGGGGGCAGAGGGAAAAATACCCCCAATAGAGATAGTTAGAATACAATCATGAATCTTATTTGATAGTCTATTCTAGGCATAGAATGACATTCCAAAAAGGCCAATCTCCTTGGAACAAAGGTAAGAAAGGCTCAATTCCTTGGAATAAAGGAAAAAAATACACTATTGATGATAAAGAATCAAAATATGCAACTAGACGAGGGAGAATTTCTTGGAATAAAGGTAAAAGTCCATCAGCAGAAACAAGAAAGAAAATATCTGAATCCTTGAAGGGCAACAAATTATCAAATGAAACTAAAAAGAAAATATCTAAAGCCAATAAAGGCAATCGTGCATCAAATGAAACAAAGCTAAAATTAAGAAAATCCAAACTAGGCAAAAAAAATCCAATGTATGGGAAACCAGCTCATAATAAAGGTAAAAGTCCATCAGCAGAAACAAGAAGAAAATTATCTGAATCTTTGAAAAAAATTGTGAAATATTATTCAAAACAAGAAAGACTAGAACAATCAAAACGTGCCAAAGATTGGATTGCTATTCATGGCCATAACAGAACAGGAACTACTGCATCACTAGAAACTAAAAAGAAAATGTCTATTGCAAGAAAAGGTAAGAAACATTCTGTTGAATGGAGTAAGAGGATTTCTGAATCTAATTTAGGTAAAATTATCAGTAAAGAAACAAGAAAGAAAATATCCACAGCTCGTGCAAAACAGAAATTTCCTTACAAAGATACAAAAATTGAAGTTCTTACTCAATCCATTCTTGAAGAAAATGACATTAGTTTTGTTAAACATAAAAATTTCAAGTTAAGTGATTCAAATCATCAGGCAGATATTGTAATTGAGCCTGATAAAGTGATTGAAGTAAATGGGGATTATTGGCACTTTAATCCAAAAAAGTATGATGGGGAATCAAATCAGAAGAAAAGAGGCAAAGATATCAAAGCAAAAGATGTTTGGAAATATGACAAATATGTCATTGATGGAATGAAAGAGCAAGGCTACAAAGTGTTTGTAGTGTGGGAATCGGAACTAAAAGATGAATTAGAGAAAACTACTAAGAAGATTCTAAAATTTGTAAAGGCCAAATTCAAACTTTCATAGATACAAATTAAGAATTTGAACTATTCTAGATTTCAGACACTTTGTAAACATCAAAAGTATCTAAAACTTTGATAAATTCTTTAGCAACTGTTGGATAATCTTTTGAATCTGTTACTAGATTTAGAACATACAAATCTCCTGTATCATAATAAATCAAGGCAGTTTTTTGTTTCTGGACATATTTTTGACCTTCAATTTTTTCTATTGATAATGCATTAGCAGATACTATTGCACCCCCACTAAATTCCTTGTATTGAGCTTTTGTAATTTTTAAATTATTATCTGAACCCCCTTGAAGAATCATCATCAATGAAGACTCCATTGATTCTTTGAAAGAATCTGGGGAACTATCTAGAACTTGTTGGTAACCCACTCTAAATTGAGGAAGTATTTCACCTGTTGATATTTTTGAATAACGTAATAACTCTATTGAGTAAGATTCATCATCAACAACATTCCAATTGTTATACAAATCCATTGTAAAACCATAGTCATTATTTTTGTACATTTGTACATATTCGTGTGAAGTATCTATTTTGGGAACAGGTAAACCTACAGCTTCATAGATACTGTCATACTTTGAGCCATAATTATCATCAAACCATTTTCTGTATATGGATTCATTCTCATATCTATCAACATATGATTGAGGGGTTTTACTTGAATCAACAAAAGGAGCTAAGGCTGATACTGATGGTAAATATGCAAGTGAAATAATCAAAATAGAAAACAAAATTAAATAACTTTTCATAACTTACGAATTAATTGTACATTAATAACTTTTTTACATATTGTTATTCTAAGAAATACACTTTGGCGGGAGAAAAATAACAATATGCTAAGCAAGAAAGAAAGAGAATACCTACAAGGCAATCTTAATCCCACAAAAAACTATGAACATAAACTCATTCACTCTATCAAAAAGAAACTAAAAACACTCTATGAGATAGATTATCCACTACTTTCTAGGCGGAGAAATAACTTACGGCTTGGGAAGCTGACGTCATACCAGACTAAACTAACTCCGCCTAGGTGACATTCATTAATTATGATTAAATATCTTGATTACAAAATTATGCTATGGATGCAAAATGCCCAGAATGTGAGAGAGTTGCAGTTTTAGATGATGAAGTAACTAAAGTAAAATGTCCTCATTGTAACTTTGAAGCAAACTATGATTCTTATCTTGAAATCATGAAAGATCAGGCAATGAACATGGCAGCTGATTATATCCCAGATAGATCAGGAATGTAATTACCAATAATTTCCTTTATCAGAACAATCTAGATGTGCACCACAGTTAGGACAAAACATATGGCATGCTTGCATGTCTACCATTTTACCATCACACTTTGGACATTTGATATTTTCTCCCATATGACTATCTTTTTGAATATTAATTTAAAAATAATGTCCAAAGACTAATTAGTCGTTTGACTGTTTTTTTGAATACTTGACAAACTTCAAACTTACGATATCTGATATAAAGGGAAAATCTCTTTCAAAAGAACTTAAAGACAGTGATGCAAATCCATTGTTAGGATTACAATTAGGAAATGAAACTGATGCTGCAATTGTAGGATTATCTGGAAAATTAAAACTCACTGGAGGAAGTGACAAATCTGGCGTTCCAATGAGAGATGATATTCATGGTGCAGCAAGAAAACGTGTTTTACTTTCAAAGGGTGTTGGTTTGCAAGCTGCTGAAACTGGACAAAGAATGAGAAAGTTGATGCGAGGAAATACAGTGTCTGAAGAAATCTATCAGATAAATTGTAAGTTTGATGGAGAATTACCTGTTGAAGTACCAGCTGAAAATGCAGAAGAATCTACAGAAGAAAAAACTAAAGATAAAAAAGAATAACTTAACATAGACCAATTCTACATTTTGACTCATGCATTGGAGAGAAACACTTCCTGATTGGTACATAAAAAAATATGGCTATCAACCATGTGTCAACATTGGTACTGCAGGACATGTAGATCATGGAAAAACTACTCTCATTCAAGCATTAACTGGTTCATGGACAAGTGTACATAGTCAAGAACTTAAACGTGGAATTACAATTCGTGTAGGATATTCTGATGCGGCATTTTACAAATGTAAAAGTTGTGAAGAACCTTTAGGATTTTCTACTACTCCAAAATGTAATAACTGTGGAAAAGAAAGTGAATTATCTAGAGTTGTTAGTTTTGTAGATAGCCCAGGACATGAAAGTTTGATGGCAAATATGCTTTCAGGCTCTGCATTGATGGATGGTGCATTGTTAATGGTTGCAGCAAACGAAAAAGTTCCTAAACCACAAACAAAAGAACATCTTTTAGCTTTACAAACACTTGGAATTCAACAAATAGTTGTAGTCCAAAATAAAGTTGATTTACTTTCATACAAAGAAGCATTAACAAATTATCAAGATATTACTAAATTTGTAAAAGGGACACATGCTGCAAAAGCTCCTATAATTCCAATTTCCGCCCAGTCTGGTTTGAATGTTGATGCACTAATTGGCTCTATAGAGTCAACAATCAAAACACCAGAAAGAGATGAGAAAAAAGATACTGTAATGCATGTTTTACGTTCTTTTGATGTAAACAAACCTGGTATAAAATTAAAAAATATCAAAGGTGGTGTAATTGGTGGAAGCTTAATTCAGGGAATTTTTAATGTAGGTGATGAAATTGAAATCAAACCTGGAATTATCAATGAAAAAAAGAAATCATATGAACCATTACTTACAGAAATAACTTCATTGGGAACTGCTGCAGGAATTGTTGAATCAGTAAAACCTGGTGGTTTGGTTGCAATTGGAACAAAATTAGATCCATCTATGACTAGAAGTGATTCTTTTATTGGTTCAGTAATTGGTAAACCTGGAACATTACCTGAGAATTCTACCCAACTAAAATTAGAAACAAGCTTGTTTGATTCTGCAGTAGGAATTACTGAAGACATTAAAGTTCAACCAATAAAAATTGGAGAATTACTTCGATTAAACATTGGAACTGCTCCAGTATTAGGCAAAGTCACTAAAGTAAAGTCTAAAAATATAGAAATTGAGCTTAGAAGACCTGCATGTATCTTTGAGGATGGTAATGTGGCAATTAGTAGAAGAATTGATGAAAGATGGAGACTAATTGGTGCAGGAATAGTTGGTTGAAGTAATCTGTGACACTAGTTTTTTAATTCATTTAGCAACAAGACGAATAAAAAATATTGATAATTTGGATGTGGAAATTGGTTCAATTTCTTTTGTTGTTCCTGAAGTTGTAAAAAATGAATTGATAAAATTACAAAATAATCCTGAAAAAAAACAAGATATAGATAAAACTCTAAATTTTATAAAAAAATTCAAAATAATCCAGATTCAAGGAAATTTTGCAGATAAAGAATTACTAAATTATGTAAAAATAAACAGATCTATTATTGGAACAATGGATAAAGAATTAAAAAAACAGATAAAACAAGTTGGTAGTTCCATACTTTCTTTCTCACAAGACAAAATTGTCTTAGAATCTTAGAAAAATTTAACTTGGACTTTTTATTCTATAATTAACATGAAATTAGAAAGTTATGCTTTTGAGAATGGTAAAGTTATACCAAGAAAATATGGATATAAAATTGAAAATCTTAGTCCACCACTACAAATTTCTGAAATTCCAGAAGGAACAAAATCACTAGTTTTGATAATGGATGACCCTGATGCAATGGTTGCAGTTGGTAAAGTTTGGGTTCATTGGGTTTTATGGAATATTTCTCCAAACACAAAAGAAATTCATGAAAATACAATTCCAAAAGATTCTATTGAAGGTAATAATGATTTTGATATAATTGGATATGGTGGACCAGCGCCACCAGATAAAGAACATACTTACGTTTTCAAGCTTTATGCTTTGAATGAAACTTTAACTCTAAAACAAGGTTCTACAAAAACAGACGTTGAAAAATCTATAAAAAATAATATTCTTGATGAAACAAAACTTGAAGGTAAATTTGCTCCATAATTATACTCAACTTCAAAATTATTTTTTCAAAAAGAGTAATAAACACATGTAATTGATGAAAAATATTGAATTCTAATTCTACTTTATTTTCTATTAGAAATTTTGATTTAAAATTAAACCATCTTTTAATCATAGGCATTCTTTCAATATCTTTCTCAACCTCTTTTTTGATAAGATCACAATCTGTAGATTTTGGTTGGGAATTAAATGAATTTGATCCTTTCTTTAACTATAGAGCAACTCAATACCTTGTTGATAATGGAATTGATGCATATTTTGAATGGAATGATGAGTTAAGTTGGTATCCACATGGACGAGATGTTTCTCAAACTTCTCAGGTGATGTTACATCTTACAGCTGCAACAACATATTGGATCTTTGGTGGCAATGGTGATCTTTATGATTTTACTATATTATTTCCAGTAATTTTTGGTTCTTTTACTGCCATAGTTATTTTTGCACTAGTTAGAATTATTGGTGGAACTACTGCAGGCTTATTTGCATCTCTGCTTTTTGCAGTATCTCTATCAATTATTATTCGTGGTCAAATTGGTTGGTTCAAATCAGAACCACTTGGCTTATTTTTTAGTATCTTGGCAGTATATCTTTTTTTGAGTGGGATAAAATCAAAAAATTATAAAATTACAATTCCTAAACTTGCCTTTGCAGGAATTTTTATGATATTTGGTTTATCAGCATGGGGTGGTGATCAATTTTTTATTCTCCCATTAGGCATTTTCTTCCTAACATTACCTTTCTTACGAACAGATCATAAATTCCTAATTTGGGCAATCCCATTTTTTACAATTTCCACCATTATTACATCTCTAGCATTTGAAAGATTAGGAACACAATTCATTATGGGATTAGGAGGCTTATCATTAATTATACCTACACTTTTCTTAGTATTCTGTATTATTATTCAAAATAAAAGTAATAAAGATCGTAAAATTAGAAATGGTTTCATTTTTCTAATAGCAATCATAATACTTGGTTCAAGTTTTCTTATATTGGGTTCTGATTCACAGTTAATTTCCTTACCTGCTCATAGATACCTTAATGCAATGAATCCATTTTTAACAACAACTGATCCACTTGTGGATTCTGTTTCTGAACATGCAACAACTTCCATCGAACAATCTTTTTTCTTTCATTCCATATTGATGTTATTTGCAGCATTAGGTATTTGGTTAATTTTAAAGAATTCTCAAAAATCTAATTTCATAAAAAATGACATGATTTCTTTTGCATTGATAACTGGATTAATTGGAGTTTATGTTAGCTCTGCTTTTGTAAGATTAGAAGTGTTTGCATCATTCTCAATAATTATTTTATCTTCAATAGGATTATCACTACTGTTAAAGGAATTATTTAGAAATAAAATAGAAATTAAAAAATTAAAAAATTATGGTATTAAATTACCTTTTATTGTTGGATTAATTATTTTATTAGTTATCCCACTAGTTTTTCCTGTAAATGGAAATGTTCTTACAATTACACATAATCCCCCTACAATTTTGAATGGTGGAAGCACAAATCATCTAGCTACCACTGATTGGCTTGATTCAATGGAATGGATAAAAAATAATACTCCTGATGATGCAGTCATTGCTGCATGGTGGGATTATGGCTATTGGATTCAAACAAAAGCAGATCGTGCTTCTTTAGCTGATAATTCTACATTAATTGATCACATAATTAAAAAAATAGCAACTGTCTTTCTTAGCTCCCCAGATAAAGGATGGGAAATTCTAAATCAAATGGATGCAGATTATTTTGTAATTTTTGTTGCAGGTCAAAGATTAGCAGTAGATCATGATGATCAACCACTATATGTTTTGAGTCATGGTGGAGATGAATCAAAAAAACAATGGTTTATGCGGATAGCTGAAGAACCATTACCAAAGTATCTACATTCTGATGGAATAAGCGGAACTGATTATTTTTGGAATGAAACACTTTTGGGTAAAATGACTCCATTTACACCTATAATTTATGTAGATCAATATAATCAACAATCAACAAGTTATCAAACAGGTTTTACTCCAGTATATACTAAAAATATCAAATTTCCAATAAATGAAGATGGACCTTTTAGATTAGTTTATTCATCTCCTAGTTTTGATGTTGAAAAAGGTGGAAAATTAATTGGAGTATTTGTCTATGAAATTAACAAAGATTATGTTCCATTAAATTAATTTTTAATTATATCTTTCAGCTAATCTGTATCTCATGTATTTGTCATCAGGTGAAAATTTTGCTGGATGTGCAGAAATTGTAGCTTCATTACACTTTGAACATTTTTCTTTAAGTGTATACTGATAACATTTAATACATTTTCTTAATTGAAATTTCATTTTAATTATCTCTTGTTTTCTTTGATTCTTCTCTAGTAAATGTGAATGTACCTTTTTTCTTTTCTATATCACTTTGAATTTCAGTGATTATTGGTTTTAATAATTTTTCAGCAGATTTGAAATCTTCTGAAGTTATTGATAATCTATATTTTGGTGCTCCCAAATATGTAATATCTATTGTAGAATCTTTCTTTAAAACATTTAACAAAACTTTTTTAATAATTTCTATTCCATCTGATTTACTATTAGTAATCTCCATAATTCCTCTGATTTCAACTGATGGTAGTTTTATTTTTGAACATATTTCTTCAATTACAGTTGCAGTTTTTTTTGCAAGTTTGAGTTCCTTTATAGACTCTATTCCATTTCTTCCAATTTCAATAAATGCATCATAAACTGAATCAAATTTTGAATAAATGTCATCTTCTAATTTTTCTATTTCTTCATCTGATAACTTTGTTTTTTCTTGAACATTTTGTAGTAATGTTTTACCTTTTTCATATTTTTTGACTTCTTTTAGTTTCTGCTTTTTCTGATCTTTTGAAACTTGTTTTAATGAAAGATCAATATCCCCTCTTTTGGCGTTCACTTTTTTTACTAGTAGAACTTTTTTCTCACCATCTTTGACAAATCTACTTACTGATCTTATCCAACCTGGGGCAATTTCTGAAATATGTAAAAATCCTTGGATCTCATCATATTCATCTAATGTCACATATGCACCATGATCCATTACTTTGGTTATTGTAGCAAGAATAATCTCTCCTTGTTCAGGCATTTCTTGAATTTCAGTAGACATTTCTTCTAAAACTCCCTGATACGTAAATTAATGTTGCTCGTTAGAAATCAATTCCCTTTTTTGCTTTAACCCCCTGTTGAAATGGATGTTTTATCTCTCTCATTTCTGTAACAAGATCAGCAATTTCAATAACTTCATCTTTGGCATAATTACCAGTGAGTATCAAATCAACACTATTTGGTTTTGATTTGATAATGTCTAGAACATCATCTATTGAAATTAGATTTAGATTTACTGCATAATTTATCTCATCTAAAATTACAATATCATATTTTCCTGATTGAATTTTTTCATTACTAATTCTAACTGCCTCTTTAGCAATTCTTTCATGATCTTCTTTTGGACTTTTATCATCAATTATTCCAACAAATCCTTTACCAACTGCCACCATTTCAAATTCTGGTTCAAGTCTCTTAGATGAATCCATTTCACCATAATGCCATGAACCTTTGATGAATTGAATCATACACGTTCTCTTTTCATATCCAGTTGCACGTAATGCAATGCCTAAAGCTGCAGTTGTTTTTCCTTTACCTTTTCCGGTATAAACAATCGTTAATCCATCTTTTTCCATAAATTATACTTGATGAATCTCACTAAAAACATTGAGGATTTTCCAAAATCTATCAATTTAAATAAAAAATGATTCAAGTCATGCAAATTGAGAATTCCTAGGATTGTTATTGCAGGTGTTACTAGTGGAGTAGGAAAAACATCAATTACATGTTCAATCATTCATTCTTTACAAAAACATGGGTTTTCTGTTCAACCATTTAAGGTAGGACCTGATTACATTGATCCAGGATATCTATCAAGTATTTCAAAACATGAAACATACAACTTGGATGTTTGGTTAATGGGTAAGAATAAACTTTTGAATAGTTTCATTTCAAATTCACAATCAGATGTATCTGTAATAGAAGGAGTTATGGGATACTATGATGGATTTGGCGGTGATTCAAACCATGCTAGTACACATCATGTAGCATCATTGACAAAATCTCCTGTATTGTTAGTTTTAGATGCAAGTAAAACTTCTAGATCTATTGCTGCAACTGCTCTTGGTTTTGTAAAATTTCATAAAAATTCCCGCATCTCTGGAATTATTTTAAATAAAATAGGCAGTAAAAAGCACGAAATATTGTGTAGAACTGCATTAGAAAAAATAAAAATTCCAATTATAGGGGCAATTCCAAAAAATCTATTACTTAACATGCCATCAAGACATCTTGGATTAATTTCTACATTAGAGAGTAAAACTCTCAAAACACAAATTCAAAATGTTTCAAAAATTATTTCAAATTATCTAGATATTAATGAAATAATTAAAATTGCAAAAAATTCACCTGATCTTACTAAAAAACGAAAACCCTTAATCAAAAAAGTAAAAACTACAATTGCAGTTGCACTTGATACTTCATTTAATTTCTATTATCAGGATAATCTAAAAGCATTACAACGTGAAGGTGCAAATTTAAAATTTTTTAGTCCTGTAAAAG
>Ga0233431_1006261_pt1 | contig 10837 bp, 9 predicted proteins | sample SI_118_April2016_FD_179867 | JGI IMG/M metagenome (GOLD analysis project Ga0233431, IMG submission 179867) | Seawater microbial communities from Saanich Inlet, British Columbia, Canada - SI_118_April2016_200_MG | ecosystem: Environmental > Aquatic > Marine > Inlet | place: Canada: British...
AGTCACATTAATGCCGCGCATCTTTTTCAAAAGGCGCACTGTTTTGAGTTCACAACGATCCATGTAGTGTATCTGCCCCGTTTTCAGTGCGTTTGTCCTGGCCACACTATCTGCAATGGACAGGGTCTCCACTTCATCAAAATGGGCTCTACCCTCTTTCCAGTAATTGGGATTGCGCTTGGCAAAAGATCTGACGCCCGGCTCCCAGTTTTCCAGGATATAAGCGCCGGTACCAACGCCTTTTTCCCATTCCGGTCCTTTTGTATCTAGTGGACAAATGCTTAAATGGTAATCACCCAGGATAAACGGAAAATCAGCACTACCGCCGGTCAGTTCAAACACAACTTTGTATTTACCTTCAGCTTTGATATTTTTAACGTTTTTCAGATATGCTTTCGCTGCAGATTTGGATTCTTTCCCCCGGTGGTGATTTATGGAAAAAATCACATCCTCAGAAGTCATGGTCTTGCCATTGTGGAAATCAATCCCCTTACGGAGATTGAACGTCCAGACTTTGGCGTCCGGAGTGGAACTCCAGGATTCAGCCAGCTCAGGAACGGGATTGAAGTTGTGATCGATTTCCACAAGATTGTTTCTGATCTGCCAGTTGATGTTTTGATTCATATTGGACGTAAATGTTGCCGGGTCCATGGAATCAGTGGTTGACCCACCCGTACTTCCCATTATCATGCGCCCGCCCTTTTTAGGCGTCGCTGCCATGGCAGAACCTGAAAACAGGAGTGGCGAAACCGCCGCTGTCAAACCGAGGGCTGAAATCTGGGCGATAAATCTCCTGCGGTTGATTTTACCTTCAGCAAATAGCTTTTCCAATTGTTGTAACTCAGACATACAATCCTCCTTTGCAAATTTTTTGAAACAAATTATGTCCCGGATTAATCATCCAAGGACTAACAGGTTTCCGAAAACAGAACTTCCTCGGTACCTGTTTCGTGTGAAAAAAGCATCTATAGTTCTGATATAATAAGATTTGTCTTTTTTTTAAAAACGCTGCAGACAAATCAAATTTCTAATTGACCGATTGGCTTGGAAACCTATCGAAAAACAAAGCCGGCTTCTGTTAAAACCAGCCGAGCTAGTTTATTTTCTTGCGGGAAATAAAAATCATTTAGCTTGGGACTCAAAAACGCTACAGAAAATACTGGTTTTTGAGAAAGATGGAACATCATGTAGTCGTTTTCTGGAGGGGGAGTTCTTAGAAAGGTATGGCGAACCATCTATTGCCTGATTTTAAATTAGCATTGGCTTGTACTTTTCATTCTTGCTTTATGCAGATAACTTAAATCAGAATCTTGGAAAAAAACGATATCCGAGTGTTCGAAAAGAACACTAAAGGTGTACAGCCAATATGATTTCTTCTGATTTAAGCTCCAAGGATACCCTTGCCTCAATTGTCCATAGAAACATAGTGCCTTTTAATGTATTTGTCAAGCGGAAGAAAATTAAAACGGCCAAGTGTTTGAGAGTTCTAAAAGACCAGTCCAGTGTTTAAAGAAAACCTTCTTTTTCAAATAGATACCGTAAAGCAGGACTGAGGTTAAAAACTCATAATAAATCAATCAAGATACAATAGGAATAAAATTCGAAAAAATAAATACAAACAAAAAAATCACCCCGGAAAAATAGGGTGCGGCATTAAAAAACAGAGTGCGGCATTATGAGAGAGATTTTTTTAGAAAAAGATATCATTTTCTGCAAAAGGAAGCTGAGCAACAGAAGAATCCACTCCCTTCATCAGATATACAGTTCGACAATATCGCCATCGTGGAGGATGTGATCGGGCTTAACCATCTGCCCATCGAATACTCCTTCCCCCCAGACCCGGGCGTGTTTAAGATTCTTAGAGAAATCCTCATGTACACGCGTCGCGAACTGTTCCACATTCGCGTTTTTTCTCAGCACAAACGGAGCTACCATGTCACAAGCTTTACCGGGCGTTTTAGAATAGATCCGGATGATCTCCAATCGCTCGAAAATCACCTCTTTCAATTGCTCCAGATTTCGTCCGGTTTCTGCCGATATCGATATGGCCGGCCAGTCGTCTTCTACCAGTTCGAAGAAAATCTCCACATTTTCATTTGTCTGATCGTCATCGTTTTTATTTAGAACAACCTGGATAGGAATAAAAACCATTCCTCGTTGATCTTCATACCGATCCTTAAGTCGCAACGGCGCGATTTTGTGCTGTTCCAGAATGGCCCGTGTGTCTTCCAGCTGAGTGAAGGGGTCCGACTGCACATCTGCCATCAGCAGGATCAAGTCGACCCGCCGGATCAGATCGAACAGTTCCGGTTTTGTATAATCACTACTAATCGGAGGGGTATCGATTAATTGAATCTGGATGCTCTTGACTGCAAGCATGGCAGGCAGGGGTCTCCATGTGGAATGAGGAAACGATGATACTTCGGGATTGGCATTGGTCAAGATATCGACGAGAGCTGATTTCCCCACATTGGCCGGACCAATCACAGCGACCTGACCACCGCCCTCCCTGTTGATCAAATAGGCCGATTCCATTTTACTTTTATTCTTTTTTCCATGGGGTGCGATTTTCAATTTAGAAATCCGCTTTCTTAAATCGGCTCTTAGTTTATCGGTTCCCTTGTGTTTAGGAACAACTGTCAGCATCTCTTCCAGAATGGCAATCTTTTCAGTTTGAGATGTCGCTGATTTGTAGCGCTTTTCAATCTTGAAATAATCCGGCGGTAGATTCGTTGGCATGGTGATCGATTAAATTAATTCACATAGATAAACAGACAGTATTAATTCAGCTAAGCTCACACCTTTTTTAACCGAATTTAAACAGTTTTTCCATGATTATTTAGTATTCTACGAACCCGGATGCTGGATCAAAGTTCAAAAACAGGACCGCATCCCTCCTGGTGCCTGCTCCGTGCACGGTGGTTTCCGATGAATATTCTCTAATGAACCCCAGATCAATGGTATTTTTTCCTTGAATGGAATAATCCAGTTAGGGTAAGAATCAGAGGAAACAGACGTTTATTGGAAAGCTCGATCATGGAGAGACTTATGAAGTTCAGCTATCCGGAACAAAAACAGGATGAGGGCCTGATTTTCCGTGCCTTCAGCAGCCTAAACAGGTCAGGTATGAGATACTCAATAAAAACCCTTTTTTTCACTCTGGCGATTTTCTGCGTTTTCTCTACAGTTTCGGGTGAGACGGCCTCGAAGTGTTACCTGGATGTGAGGAACCCTGAAGAAATTGAATCTGAGATCATCAACCAACTTTCAATTTCCCTGATTTCCAAGTACGTCGAGAAGGTCGAGACGATTCCGGGGGCTGGTATCTCCAATGATGAGTGTATATACCAGGTTTCGGTCAATCAAAGCAATGGGACGCTGTTGGTGACCCTTTCCGGAAAGCAGCTGAACGGGATCGGCGAATCCGGTCAGAAAGGGATCGACGGGATCCAGGAGGCAATCTTGAAGGCCTTGTTCAACGGCAGCCTGAAAAAAAGAGGGGAAATCTGCCGGGACTTCAAGGATAAGATCCCCAAAGAGTGTCAAAACATAGATTTACCTTATGCAGGAACTCCTTTTCCCGGTGTTCGGCTACCCTCTGCCAGCAGACCTTCAGGAACCCTCCCCAAGGGGATCTGCAGCGCCCCACAGCCCCATCGGGACTATCGCCATTGCAACCTTGAACGAAAGCACTTCAAGAACGCGGATTTAAGCGGATCCGATTTCAGCGGGGTTAATCTGGAGAGAGCCCATTTCATCAATTGCAAGTTGCCTGGCTCTAATTTCAAGGGAGCCAATCTCACACGGACAATCTTCAAACAATCAACCCTGTCCGGAGTAGATTTTTCAGGTAGCAATATGACAAGATCCCGTTTCAAGGGCTCCAATCTGGCCCAGGTTAACTTCACCGGTTCTCAATTGAATCGAGCAGTTTTCAGGGGGATTAACCTTGACCAGGTGTTGATGAAAGGGGTGCAATTGGAACGTGCCGACTTCGATCAGTCGACCCTGAACCAGGTAGACATGTCTGGCGCCAACCTGGAAAAGGCAAGTTTTCACCAGGCCGTCCTGAACCAGGTAATTTTGGTCGGGGCCAATCTGGATGATGTGGACTTGAGTCGTGCCACTCTCAATGATGTGGTACGATAGCTCCTTTCTGATTAAGATCTATTAAAAAAGGGTTCCAGGCCAATTAAAATCTGGAGTCAGATATAACCGAGCTTTTGCAGGCAGCCGGATTGCCAAAGAGACTTGTTCTTCAGATAATCCGCTGCCCAAAGAGTGATCCCGCCAGATCAACAGCAGATTTTGCGGTCTGGTTCTGGTGATCGATCAGGGGATTGATCTCAACTATATCCAGGGAGCGACAGCGTTCAGTATCTGCAATCATCTCCATCAATAACTGAGCTTCCCGATAGGTAATTCCTCCTGGTACCGGCGTGCCCACACCGGGTGCAATGGACGGATCCAGACTGTCCATATCCAGACTCACATGAATCTCCGGCATGTGCACCAAATGTTTCAATGCCGACTGAGCAACCATTTTCATTCCCTGCTCATCAATATCTCGCATGGTGTAGACTTTGACCCCACTCTGTTTCAAGCAGGTTTTCTCTGCAGGATCAAGTTCCCGAATCGCAATCAGGACTGTATCATCGGGATTAAGCTTTGCTCCTGGTCGGCCAATATTCACGAGTTTTTTCGATCCCATTCCAAGCAGCGAAGACAACGCCATCCCGTGTACGTTTCCAGAAGGCGAGTTATCCAGCGTATTAAAATCACCGTGAGCATCAACCCAGATAACACCCCTCGCTGAGTTATGGGTCAGGCCACCAATGGTTCCGATGGCAGTCGAATGGTCGCCACCGAGGAAAATCGAAATCGATCCGTCTTCAGCCGTCAATTCTTTGGCTGACTGATAAACCCTCTCACAGGCTTGATGAATCGTATCGAGTAGATCGGCTTCTTTGACAGATTCGCGAACGGGCACGTGAATATTGCCCCTGTCTTCAACATGGTATCCCAGTTTTTGCAGCCGCGAAGAGAGGCCTGCGTAACGAATTGCGCCAGGCCCCATATCAACACCTCTTTTTTTCTGCCCCAGGTCAATGGGAATACCCAGAATACGAATAAGTGATTTCATCTGCACCTTTTGTGATGGGTAGTTTTTTCTGCCACAATTATATTCGATTTCAACTGGATTGTCATTCGACATATGATAAGCATCGGTTTGCTGTCCAGGTTAATCCCATCATTCAGGTTTCCCGGTTTACATGTGGCAGTTTTCATGCGAGAGTGGGTCTCCTTCAAATAAGAATTCAAAACAAAACAAATGACAACTTCTGATAAAATGATGCGCGACGGTTCTGAAATTGGACTCTTGCCAGATTCCAACAGAGGCATTTTTTACGGTTGGTGGATTGTGGCATCAAGTATTGTGATTCTATTTGCATCCTCCGGCATCGGATTTTACGCCCACGGTGTGATTCTGGATCCAATCAGAGCTCAGTATGGCTGGTCCAAGGGAGTTGTATCCTCGGCCATTACCCTCTATTTTGCCGCATCCGCTTTCGCTGGCATATTCGTTGGTCAGAAAATTGACAAATACGGACCTAAACCGTTTCTGATCGGAGGCGCTCTGGTATTCTCCCTCTCTTATTTTCTTCTGAGTCGCATTGATCAGGTCTGGCAGCTGTTTTTTGTGTATTTTCTGGTAGCGGTTGGGTGGAGTGGCTCCTCTTTGCTGTCAGTCAATACGTTGATCACCAACTGGTTTATCCAGAAGCGGGGACTGGCCATGAGCATTACCATGACCGGCCTGAGCCTGGGAGGGATGGTTCTGGTACCATTGGCCAGCTACCTGATCGTTGCGGAAGGTTTTCAAACCGCGATCATTTCGTTGAGCGTGATCTATGCGCTGGTCATCATCCCCTGCACTCTGTTTTTTATTAAAGCGCGTCCCTCCGACCTGAATTTGCAACCGGATGGAGTGGCAAAAGAAGCCTACGTCAGGACTGATAAAAATTCAAACCTGAAATATGAATCCCAGTTAAGGACCTGGACCCGAAAGGAGGCCTTTGCAACCTCCACTTTCTGGTCGATTGTGATCGCATTCTCCCTGGCGTTATGTGTGCAGATGGCGTTTCTGGTGCACCAGGTCTCATTTTTGAGTATCTATCTGGGCAAGATGGGCGCGGCGGCGGCCGTCAGTATCACTGCGGGAGCCAGCATCATGGGGCGACTGACATTGGGTACTTTCGTGGACCGATTCGATAAGCGTTATACTGCCATGATCTGCTTCCTGGCGCAGGGTCTTGCGGTTTTAACGCTGGCTTTTTCTCAGCAGGTTGCTGTACTATATTTCTGCACATTCCTTTTCGGCCTGACCATGGGGTCTATGCTGATGATGCTGCCGCTGATCACCGGGGAGTGTTTCGGAATGGTCTCGTTCGGGATGATCTCAGGAATGATTGGTGTCTTTTCAACCTCTGGCGCATCGCTCGGGCCAATGATTGCCGGATTTATCTTCGATGCCACCCAGAGTTATCAGATGGCATTTATCCTGTTTGCTTCCTTCAGCCTGGTTGCCATGCTGGTTGTCAATTTTGCCAGACCACCGGAAAAAATTGATAATAGGCTTTAAAAGGGAAGAATCGTGTACTGTAAAACCGTAACTGGTTTTTTTTTAAAGACAAAAATAATCGTGAGGTAGAGATGAATATTCTGGTCGGATACGATGGTTCTAATGTCTCAATGTCGGCAGTAAAACTTGCCCTGAAGCATGGGGAGCTCAATCAAACAGAAATTGATGTTGTACGTATCAAGGCCCAAAGTCCAACCCTTTTGTATGAGGAGATCCAAAAGGTGGAGAGGGAATTTGAAGATGAAATTGAAAATCTACTGAAAGATACGACATCAAAATACCATACCCATCTGATTGTCACGACTCAGTCTGCCGGGGAGGCCCTGGTCGAATTCGCCAAGAAGAATCAATCTTTGGAAATTATCATCGGTGTTCGGAGAAGATCCAAAGTGGGAAAAATGGTATTTGGCTCTACCGCACAATATGTGATCCTGAGCGCTACCTGTCCGGTAGTGACGATCAAATAAGGGTAATCGTTATACTGTCAGGAACCCGCCAAGCGACGGGGATTCCTGGCAGGGGAAGTCAGCCCTAATCGTCAAAATCTCCTTCCGGACCCTTATCGGAGGAGATCAGGGCACACTTTTCCCGAATCCCGGATTCAGTCCATTCTGCCGGCTCTTCGATCCGTTTGCCTTTCACGCCGACATCGTGCGATCCAGCTTCCAGTATACATTCAAGAGCCAGATCAGCGGTGTTTTCAGCATTAAAGACATTAACCAGCATCTGACTGACAAAATTCTCTACCCTGGCAATCATTCTTTCTCTGATCGCTTCCGGTTGGGACATAATTTTATTTTCAAAGGGAAGATTGATCTTCTTGATATTTCCTTTCTTCAGATCATGGGCCTCAGCGTATGTGGTAATTTCGTCCCAGAGTTCCTCGTTCATGCCGTCACCTTTGACCTTGATGAAGTTCTCCCGGCTATCCAAAATCGCATTCCCATAATCGTTGACCTCCAGCCCCCAGGAAATCATCTGCAAGGCAGTTGCCACATTGGCCTTGGTGGTCTGTGTTTTGGCAGCGATGTAACGCAAACGCTCCGAGCTGTTTCCGGAGGTACCATGCTGAGCCCCGGAAACCTGGTAAGGTGCCAGCGCATGGTGGATTTCTGCGGTCAATTCCACTTGAATGCCTTGATCACTGGCTTCAATACCATGGGTGGTTCCATTATTTAACGCAATCCAATCCGGAAAAATATTATGCGCGTTTAATCCTCTAATAAGAAACATCGCCTCCTCAACCGTGGAGAGCCCGGCTTTCCCCTTGATTTCACCCACTTCTGTTTCCAGGCCTGCCCAATCAGGAACAAAGGGGCTCAGGGCGATATTGGCCAGTAGATTTTCGTCATCTGGCATGTGGGAGGCGTCAATGGCGATTGAGGTGATACCAGCTTCAAAAAGGGTGGGGATTTCCACTTGTGCCTTGAGAACGTCAGCGCTGTTTTTGATTCCGTAATGGTCTGCATGGATAGCAACCGGAATAGTGATCCCCATTTCATTGCAGGCAGCATCGACCTGTCTGGCCATATTCCAGAAGTTGACCGCACAATAGGCGTCTGCTCCACCTTCGGATTTGGCAATTTCTATGATCAGAGCTGAATTGGCACTCTGAGCTGCTCGTAGTGCTCCCCGAATCACCAGATTGTTCCTGCCATTGGCCGCTATTGAAATAGCCTTTCCTTTCTTTAGCATTGCTCGATCGACGACTTTTCCGCTGACAATCAACGCCTTAGAGTTTGGAAACAATTTTTTGATGTTAGGAGGGCGGCCAATTTCGATAGCCTTCAGAAACTCGGTTGAGTAGCTTGTTTTTTTTTCATTCATGGGATTATCCTTGTTGATCGTATCTCCCGTCATGGATGAACCGTACGGGGAGAAAAAGCGATTGAGAACTATGGCGAACCGGTATTCACAATACGACAATTTAATATGTTCTTAAAGTCAAATTCAACATAAATTTCAAATTTTCAGATCAAATTTCAAATATTCCCGGAGACCGGTTGATAGCACTATTTTAATTTCTGTATAAAATCAATCACCACAGACAATGCTGTAGACTTCCGGAAACAGCTCTGCTATTCCATATAATGGACCGTCAGCACAAACACCACCAATCGGTTATCGCCCCCCGGAAAGTTTTTTCCACTGAGTTCTTCAGAGCCATTTCCGCGCAATGGCACACTCGGTTTAGCTCAAGCGAAACGGTTCGATTTTATGATTTGCAGATAACGCTTCTAATTCAACCCGCGAATTCTGCACAAGGAGTATCGTGTCGCACAAGGGAAACATTGTATGGTCATCAAGGTAGACAAGATCGAATCTCAGCCCATCAATTCAGGGCTGCCCAGCATCAAAGTGATGGGTATCGGCGGTGGAGGCGGGAATGTTGTGAACCGCATGATAAAGGATAATGTCCGCAGAGTCCAGTATATCGCTGTCAATACAGACGCCATGGCTCTGAACTCATCTATTGCCGATATCACGGTTCCGATTGGGAAAACGCTGACGAACGGTCTGGGGGCAGGAATGAGACCGGAGGTAGGCAGAATGGCGGCTGAGGAGAATATTAACAGCATCAAGGATCTGTTGGAGGATACCGATCTGGTATTTCTGGCCGCCGGGATGGGCGGCGGAACGGGAACAGGAGCCATTTCTGTCATTGCTGAAATTGCCAAGGAGATGAAAATCCTGACGGTTGCTGTCGTTACCATTCCTTTCAGTTTTGAGGGCCCTAAACGAAGTCAGCTGGCTAAAGAAGGCATCCATAACCTGAAAAAACATATTGATACACTGGTGGTGATTCCCAACAGCAAACTGCTGGAGATCGCCTCGCCAAAAACCACCATGTCCGAAGCCTTTGCTATGGCGGATGATGTATTAAAACAGGCCATCAGCGGGATCACAAACCTCATCAATCTTGAGGGGGTCATCAATCTTGATTTTGCAGATATGAACACTGTCATGGCTAACAAAGGCAGTGCCTATATGGGAACCGGTTCCGGAAGAGGCGAAAATCGAGGATTGAAAGCGGTTAAAGCAGCTCTTTCCAGCCCTTTAATCTCACAACCTATTGAAGGGGCAACCGGCGTTATCATCAATATCGTTGCGGACGAGCAGTTTCCCCTCTTCGATGCTGAAGCCGCTGCCGAATATATCCAAAGCTCTGCCAACGAGGATGCGGATGTGATTTTCGGTTTGGTTTATGATCCAAAACTGAAGGAAGAGGTTTCGGTAACCGTGATCGCAACAGGATACGACTCAGAATACAAGATCGAAGCGGCGGAACTGGTAGAGCGAGTTCCCCTGCGGGTTTCTGACAGCATGAAACACTCCGCAAATGAGTTTCCCGGTTTAAAAAATCGGCCTACAACAAAAAAGTTTGAGTCTGAAGAGATCGAGATCCCCCATTTTATGAGAAAGTGAAAAACCGTAAATGGCTGCCTGAGGAAGATCTTTTCCTTGACTATTCCCAGAAGTTCCTCGATCTGCTCCGCCGCAAAATCAACAATTCCGAATATATAAACCTTCCTCCCAGGCCTGAACCAGTTCTGGGAGCAGGACTGCCAGCACAAAAAACAGTTGTTATGAAGCATCAGTTTGACGCTTTAGCATGATATTGAGTATATTGAGAGATAGATTAAAAACAATTTGATACAGTGGAGTGCCCTTTTTTTCAGTTAATTAGCTTGAGTAAGGCTGGTGTGATAGTAACCCGGCCCGGGAAAATTCCGATTTAAATGAACTATCCTGCTGCTGATTTCAATAAAATCATCGGGAGGCTCATCAAACGCAGTTTTCTGATCAGTGATAGACCCTTTCAGGAGGAGTATGGATACAGAACTTACAGTAATTGAAGCACGGGATTTGATAAGGAAAGATAAGGAAAATAGCTTTCAATTGATCGATGTGCGCACAAAGGAAGTATTTGAAAATGAATCTCTGCCCGGTTTCGTCAATATTCCATTGAACGAACTCAGCCAAAAATTTGATCGGCTTGATGGTAAGAAGAGAACCCTGCTGATCTGCAAGGATGGTAGCCAAAGTGTCCAGGCGTTAAAGCTGATTGAATCCTGCGGTTTCAGTGGACAGATTATTCGTGGCGGATTGGATGACTGGAAAAGAATCATCAATTCTCCAATGAAAAAAAAGGAATAACACCAAAATCAGCTTTTAGATAAATGGATTAGTCCT
>Ga0233431_1006271_pt1 | contig 10824 bp, 8 predicted proteins | sample SI_118_April2016_FD_179867 | JGI IMG/M metagenome (GOLD analysis project Ga0233431, IMG submission 179867) | Seawater microbial communities from Saanich Inlet, British Columbia, Canada - SI_118_April2016_200_MG | ecosystem: Environmental > Aquatic > Marine > Inlet | place: Canada: British...
GAAACCGGCGACGGGAGACCGCAGCTTCCGTGGCTCATGTCCCAGGCTGTCACGCTCGATTATATCGCCACCGATTCGGAGATCGAGGCGCTCGTGACCGAAGCGAACCTCATAAAAGCGAAAAAACCGAAATACAACGTCCGGCTCAAAGACGACAAAAGCTATCCATACATAAAGATCACAAAAGAGGCCGTGCCGCGGATTTTTTTAACGCGTACCATCCGTAATGACGGCTCACGCTATCTCGGCCCGTATACTGACGTCCGTGCGGTCCGGCGGACACTCGAGCTTGTCCATTCCCTTTTTCCGCTGCGCAATTGCCGCGACGTTCTGCCCTCGAAACGCCGGAAACGGGCCTGTCTGAATTATCAGATCGGGAAATGCAGCGGCCCGTGTGTCGGGTATATCACTTTCGAGGAATACAATGCGTATGTTAACGACGCATACCGTTTTATTATCGGCAAAAATATCGATCTCATCCGCGATCTCACGAAGCGTATGAAGACCGCCTCGAAAGCCTTGAATTTCGAGCACGCATCCGAACTCCGCGACCTCATTCAGGCAGTCCAGAAGGTGAACGAGCGGCGCAAAGTCTTTTCGACCTCACGGCTCTCCGGAAGCTGGGATGCGGTCAATTTCCATACTCTCGGTAAAGAGGCCTGCGTCGTCGTCATGGAGATACGCGACGGCAACATTCTCGGCAAAAAACACTATATCCTCGACGGCGTTCAATATACGCCAGCCGCGGAAATGCTCTCGAAATTTCTCACACAGTATTATCTTCAGAAAACATGGCTGCCGAAAGAGATCCATCTTCCTGTGATCCCCGAGGATGCAGACGCGATAGAAACGCTGTTCAAAGAGCGGTCAGGCGGCAAATTTTCATTTTTCTACCCGAAACGCGGTGAGAAACTCAGGCTGCTGAACATGACATCTATGAACGCGAAAATGATCCTCCGCGAGAAATCGGATCTGAACGTGAAACGAAAAGACGTCATCCCCGAGATCATTTCGGCGCTTAAAAAAGATATGAAACTCGATAAATCTCCGAACACAATCGCATGCATTGACATTTCTCATCTAAGCGGCACAAACACGGTGGGATCGCTAGTCTTTTTCCGTGACGGTAAACCTCTGAAACGCGAATACCGTCATTTCAAGATCAACACCGTGGACGGTATCGATGATTTCGCGAGTATGCGTGAGGTGGTAAGCCGTTATTTTTCGCGCCGGCTCGACGAAAAAAAGGATCTTCCCGATCTGCTTCTCGTGGACGGCGGTAAAGGGCAGCTTTCAAGCGCCAAATCCATCCTCGACGAACTCGGTCTTCCTGATCAGGCGGTCGCGGGACTGGCTAAACGGTTAGAGGAGGTTTTTCTGCCGGGACTGTCCGAAGCGCAGAATATTCCGAAAACCTCACCGTCGATCCATCTTCTCCAGCGCATCCGCAACGAAGCCCACAGATTCGCGGTCACCTATCAACGCAAACTCCGCACCAAACGGGTCATCTCCTCCGCCATCGACAACATCGAGGGGATCGGGCCTTCAAAATCGAATGCCCTTCTGAAAAAATTCGGATCGGTCAAAGCAATTCGTAACGCTTCTGTGGAAGATATCGCCGCAGTTCCGGGGATCGGGGATAAGCTGGCGGGGATTGTTAAGGATTGGCTTGCGGAACATCAGTAGATATTCAATTTGTTTTTAAGAGGGCTAAGGCTTTTTCATGACGTTTATCATAAACAGGATACCTCATATATGGAATACGGTCATATTGTTCGTAGCACACTTTTATCTTATGTAAATATGTTTCGTCATTATTAGAAAAATGAATATCCCCTTTTGCAATAATAATTTTAATAAAAGCTTCAGCATAAATATTGTTTTTTATTTCGAAATAGAGATCAAACACAATACCTAACATATAAAAAATAAACTTCGATTCGAATTTCTCTGCTTCGACAATATGGTTCAGACATTGACCTAAAACAACCATACTATCCTTATGTATGTTCGGATGGCTGATAAATAAACTAAGATTTTCAAAGTTATCTTCACTGGTAGTGTCAAACTCATTTACAGATCTAATCCAGTTTCTAAGTGTTGATATTATCTCATACAACAGATAATGATATTTTGTTGGAAATTCATCGCTTTGTTCAATTAAATCAGAATCTGACGAATAATTGCGAACAATTTTTTGCGTTATAAGACTATAATAATATATCCAAAAACTACCTTCAACACTTTTGAAAATTGCTCTTGAAACCATTATATCAAAGAAGAAAATACCTACAAACATTGGTGATTCCCATTTGTCCTTTTCAAGAAAATCATCCATAGGCAAATTATATAAATCATGTTCGGAATCTCTGGCAATAATATCTAATTTTTTTATTAAATAATCTCCAATAGGCTTCCAAACACCAAGTTTTTTAGCCTCATTGGGATCATAAAACAAATAATAAATTAATTTATTTTCTTGAGGCACTGCATAAGTATATGACTTTAAAGTGTTTTCATTATTCTTTATTTCATCATACAGAACACTATTTCTGTTATCCATCATTTCCCACAATACCTTCTCAATAAAATCAAATTGCTCAAAACTTTGAGGATCGAATAGTTTTAACGCAAAATATGGATTATGATTTATGATTGATTTAATAAAATTATCTGATAAAATAATTACATTAAAAAACTCTTGAGCACAGGCTTGTTCTCTTTCATAACTTGGTAGTAAATCAGAAATATTTTCTCCTATTTTTTTAAAAAAAGAAGAAAATCTATCTTTTATATTTGATTTCGAGTTATTTACTTTATTTGAATCTTTTGATTTAATCCCTTCAATAATATTAATAATATGTTGTTGCTTAGAAAATTTAAGTTTCACTCGGCTAAGGAAAAAGTCTGCTTTTAAGATTTTGTAATATTTAGTAAGATGTTTTTCAATTAAAGTTATTAATTCCTTATGGTTGTCTGACCTAAGAAGTTGTTCTGAAAGTTCCCGAAATTTCCAAATATTTCCTCTTGTTATTTGTGCATTTTTAAAATATATGTAAATAAATATTGAGAATATTAGTAAAACAAGGTAGGATGATTGTTGAGGTGTAATATACCATATTTTTGAATCAAACTGTGGAGTCAAACCCATTACTTTTAAATTAGAATAAAACTGCAAATAAAGAAAAGAAAAATAGCCGATAATAATGATAAAAAATAGTCGATAATCAAGTATTAATTTAAACTCAAGTTTTATTGAAAGAGGTAATGCTTTATAAATTGTAAAAAGAACTCCGATTACTGTCACAACACCTATGAAAGTCATATTTGTTTAATCCTTTAAACAAACTTATTAATAACTGATAACTTGTCCCCTTGAATGATATTGGGGAACATTATGATTAAAGTGGATTAGAATATACTAATCAGATACTATAAACAGCAACACACATGTATGGATAGTAATTTGATTAATGCTACACAAATATAACAACTATGTCAAGCATTTAGCTGAAGCGCTTCCTCACTCGTCCAGCATGAACCTAAACGGCATTTTAACCCAGCTTGCGACAGCCTCTCCGTTGTATTTTGCTGGGCTGAACCGTGTTCGTTTCGCCGCATCGATGGCGGAATCGATAAAGATCTTCGGGCCGCTCTCAACTACGACCGAATCGACCGAGCCGCTCACGCCCACAAGGACTATCAGCGTCACCAAACCCTCGACACCGGCTCGTTCCGCCATTGAGGGATACACGGGAATAACGCTGTTGAGTGTTTTCGGCATTTCCTCGGGGACGTCAAATCCGGCAGAGCTCGGTTCCCCGACTGTTTCAGTGCCGGAAACGGTCTGAGAAGGTGCCGAGGATTCGACAGCGGTCGGATCGGGCTGTGCCTCTGCGATGGTGATCTCATCGGGCATGATATCGTCGTCGACCTCGATCGGGGTGCCGGTATCGATGAATGGCTTGGACGGCGCCGCAGGACGGACGGAGGGTTTCGTCAAGGGGATTTTTTCCATGTTTATCACGAACGGAAGACGTTTTGTGCTCTCAAGATCCGGCGGATCGTGCGTAAAAGAAATATTGACAAGCACCGCGGTCAAAAGCGCCGACAGTAACAGGCTCGCAATAAAGATTTTCGGGGATTTATTATGCAGATCCGCAGATTTGTATTTAAATCCTACCGTTGACGGTTCCATGCCGCTGCCCTTTGTAGAAAATTTGATTTTCGCATTTATCTGCAATATATGTTACCCCCTGTCCTGCGGACATCCCCCGAACAGTGGGGACATTGCACAGCCGACAGAGGTCTCATTACCAAAAAATATCCACCCCGACGCGCACATCGGGTAATTCTTTCATCATATTATAATAAATATTTCGGATTTCAGCCATGAATTATTGATAATTCAGGCTGAATAATGTTCGATTCTCATTGAAATTCACCCGATCATGTCATACATTGTATATTGAGGATTAATCGTTTTGAAATTTAACAGGGAGATATACGGATCATGTCTGTAAGCGCAGTTCATGTCGTCGCGCACGGGAGGGTTCAGGGTGTCGGATTCCGCTTTTTTGTCCGTGAAAAAGCATCGCTGTTCGGGCTGAACGGGTGGGTCAAAAACCGTTCGGACGGCACGGTTGAACTTTATGTCGAGGGCGAGGACGGCGATGTTCGCGATTTCATTACCGACGTCGAGAAAGGGCCGGTTTTCGGCAATGTCAGCGAAATGACAGTAGAGTGGACAACTCCGGAAAACAGATTTACCGAGTTTAATATAAAATTTTAAATTATATAAAATATATTACAATGGAGTTATCATGGACCTTAAGCCGATTATCAGAGATGTTATCGATTTCCCGAAAAAAGGGATCGTCTATAAAGATATTACTCCGCTCCTGAGTAATCCAGACGCGCTGAAAACTGCGGTCGATCTTCTCGCCGATTCTGTAAAAGGGAAAGATGTAACCCATGTTGCGGGGATCGAATCGCGGGGATTTATTTTCGGCACGGCAGTCGCGGTCAAGCTCGGAATTGGTTTTATTCCCATCCGCAAACCCGGGAAACTTCCCGCCGAAACGCTGAGCGAAGACTACACGCTGGAATACGGCACCGATACCATTGAAATGCACAAGGACGCGCTTTCCGGGAATGACAGGGTTTTTATTATCGACGACCTGCTCGCAACGGGCGGAACGGTCCATGCGGCGGTAAAACTTGTCGAGAAAGCCGGTGCAGAAGTTGCTAAGATCGGATTTGTGATTGAGCTTGATTTCCTCAAAGGCAGGGAGAAAATTCAGGGCTACGACATTCTGTCATTGATAACGTACTGATATTGTTGCTTATAATTCTCAAATGTTAAGGGATATTAAAAATGGAAAGAACCGAACTCGAAAGTAACAGATTATCAAACATCCAGACTGCATTTCTAGTAATTCTCAGAATTTTCATCGGCTGGCACATCCTATATGAAGGTGTTGCAAAAATATTAATTCCGGATTGGACATCCGCAGGGTACTTAGAGAACTCTCAATGGATATTTTCAGGAATATTTCACTGGATGGCTGCAAACGCCGTTGTGTTGAAAATAGTCGATCTACTGAATATCTGGGGATTGACATTGATCGGTATAGGTCTGCTTTTCGGCATATTTGCCCGTTATGCAAGCATTTCCGGCATTGCATTGTTATCGTTCTATTATATAGCAAATCCGCCGTTTATCGGAGCAAATTTTGGGATACCCGTCGAGGGGCACTATTTATTCGTCAATAAAACGCTCATAGAACTCGTTGCGTTATCCGTAATTGCCGTTTTCCCGATCAGATATTCTTTGGGTGTGGACAGATTCCTGATAAACTTCATAAAAAGAAGAAAAAATGCTGCTCCTGCCGAAACGAAACAGAAAGAAGATAAGCTCGTTTTGGAAAACATGAAAAGAAGAGAAATGCTCACTTCTTTGGCAACGATTCCGGTTTTAGGCGCCTTTATATACGGCACGGTGCGAAAATATAATTATGAAAAAATAAATGCGATCACAGGCGCTTCGATAAAAGTGAGTAATTCCAGACTAAAAGATATGAAAGGCGAACTCCCGAAAGGCACGATCGGAAATCATCAGCTAAGCCGGCTCATGCTGGGAGGCAATTTAATCGGAGGATGGGCGCATTCCAGAGATCTGATTTATGTTTCCTCATTGTTTAAAGCGTATAACACAGACAGAAAAGTGCTGGAAACATTGATGATAGCAGATCAAGCGGGAATCAACGCAATGAATATTTCCGACTCGCAATTAAAACTCATTAATAAATATCAGAGAATTATCGGAAGTAATATCAAAACCATATGCCAGATCCATCCGGTCGTAGACGATATACGCAGCCATGTTGATAAAGTTATCGACAACGGCGGCGATATAATCCAAATCCAGGGCAGCTGTTGTGATTGGCGGGTCCGGGACGGGGAAATCGATGTCCTTCAGGAATGTATCGAATACACGCAAAAACAAGGATATACGATCGGAATGGGAGCGCATTCAGTCCAGGCTTTAATTCAATGTGAAAAAGCGGGAATCACTCCCGACTTCTATATGAAGACGCTGCATCACGATAAATACTGGTCCGCACATCCGAAAAAAAACAGGATCCCGTATTCTGTCGATACAAACAGATCACCGAATCACGATGAATTCCATGATAACATGTTCTGCCTGTTTCCGGATGAAACTGTTGATTTCATAAAAAATTCGAACATACCTGTTATCGGCTTCAAAGTACTCGCAGGCGGAGCGATCCAGCCGAAAGACGGATTCAAGTTTGCGTTTGAAAACGGCGCAGATTATATCTGTGTCGGGATGTTCGATTATCAGATCATTGACGATGTCAATATCACATTGGACTCGTTATCCCAAACCGCTCAAAGAGAAAGAAAATGGTACTGATATAAATCCGAGCCCGTTACAAAATTGGAATGACTCTCAGCCAGATACTGCCTGAGAGACGACCGTTGTGTGAAAGGTAAGATTTCATCGAATCGGTTCCGGGAATACATGTGGCGGTTAAAATATCATGACGTTTGATTTATTAAACTTTAGTATCATGAAAGGAACACGGATGAAAATGAACAGGCGAAGTTTTATAGGACAGACCGGTATCGGAACAGCCGCCCTTGGTGTTGTTCCCGCCGCATCAATGACGTCGTGCGCAGCGTCTCAAACGCAGGAAAGCCCGCAAAACGATGCGCCGATATTACAAATCGGAGATAATATTGCAGTCGCCGAAACTGCGTATGGGAAAGTAAAAGGTTTCATTCTTCGCGATGTATATACATTCCTCGGTATCCCGTATGGCGACGACATGTCCGGGAAAAATCGTTTTATGCCGCCTCAAAAGCCGAAACCATGGGATGACGTCAGACCCGCTGTGTTCTATGGCAATTCGGCGCCCCAGAATATATACAACAGGAGCCCGGAGTCTTATTCCGCTTTCATCGACCACTGGAACTATGACGAGATCAGCGAGGATTGCCTTCGCCTCAATGTGTGGTCCCCCGGATTGGATGCAAAAAATCGCCCGGTCATGGTATGGCTGCACGGCGGCGGATACAGAAATGGAAACGGAATCGAACATGACGGATATCACGGCGAAAACTTTTCAAAATACGGAGACGCGGTATTCTGTTCTATCAACCACCGGCTCGGCCCTATCGGTTTTTCAGATTTCTCTTCGGTCGGAGGTGAAAAATACAAGCACTCCGGCAATGCGGGTATGCTCGACATCATTGAAGCGCTCCGGTGGATCAACGAGAATATCGCCAATTTCGGCGGCGACCCCGGCAATGTAACCGTCATGGGGCAGTCGGGAGGAGGCTCGAAAGTAAGCACCGTTGCGGCGATGCCTGCTGCAAAGGGCCTTGTGCATAAAGGAGTGCCTCTCAGCGGAAGCAGCATCGAAAGCGGTGACCGCGCGGTCTCACAGAAAATCGGCGAATATATTCTCAAAGAAGCGGGGCTCAAACCCTCCCAAATCGACAAACTTCAGGATATGCCGTGGAAAAACTATCTTGATCTGACAGATAGGGCGGCAAAAAAATATGCCGAAGAAAATCCGGGGGCTGGCAGAGCGGGATTCAGACCTGTCGGCGATGACATCCATATACCTTCCGGACGGTTCTTCAGCAATGATTCGGCGGATAAACCGAATATCCCCATGTTGTTCTGCACAACGTTCAATGAGTCTTCACCGAGCCGTACCGATGCTTCACTCGAAGACATCACGCTCGAAGGGATTATCGAAAAACTCCATGGAAATTACGGCGAGAAAACAACCGGTATCGTAGCAGCCTACAGCAAAGCATTTCCGGAATGCAAACCTGTTGAAATATGGTCGCTTATAAGCTCTAACCGCACTCGGGTTGTGCAGGCGGCAAATGCAAAGACGGGCCAGAGTGCTCCGGTTTATATGGCGTGGTTCGGATGGCAGCCTCCGCTGTTTGACAACAGAATGAGAGCGTTCCATTGTGTTGATATCTGTTTCTGGTATAATAATACCGATTTAATGCTTTCACATACCGGCGGCGAAGCACGTCCCAGAGCATTGTCACACAAAATGGCCGATGCGCTCCTGAATTTCATGCGTAACGGCGATCCCAACGGCGGAGCGCTTCCGTTCTGGCCCGCATACTCGGTTGAAAATGGAGAAACGATGGTGCTGAATGACGAAAGTTCTGTCCAAAACGATCCGGACAGAGAAGCGCGGCGTGCGATAGGCTGATGTTCAAATTCAATAATTGTTTTAAAGCAGCAATCAATTTAATAAGGAGAAACAAACGTGTTACGTAAAGTTTTATCATTCACTTTTATTTGTGCCATGGCAGTGTCGTCAATTTCGACGGCTCAGAACCTTGACGGGAAACCGTACGATCCTGCGGTCGATCCCAACGTCGATATGTTCATGGGCAACTGGAAATATTCCATGCCGCGGCATTCCCACGGTTCTCTTATCGAGCGCGACATTCTCACGAAGGGCGACAATATGAACCCGGTCTCCAAGGGCGCAGTGATGAAATATACGAACCGCTTTGCGCACGCAACCCTCGAGGGAAACGCTTCAACGACACCGACCACACTCACTGGCGAACAGGAGATATTCTATTTCCTTTCCGGCTCGGGGACAATCGACGCGGGCGGAAAAACTGCTGATCTTCACACCGGCATCGCAGTACTCATGCCGGAGGGCCTGGAATTCACCATCAAAAACACCGGTAGTGAGCAGTTAACGATGTATCTCATTTCGGAGCCGGTTCCCGAAGGTTTTACGCCGCTGAAAAATATGCTGGTAAAGGATGAATTGAGCATGCCGATCGGCGGATCAAACTGGCACTGGGCGCACATCGGGAAAAGCGTATTCAGTCAAAACGAAGGTCTCGCGACACTTTATTCCGTGCTGACCATCGGATTTGCGCCCATGACGATCAGTCATCCGCACAGCCACGATCCGGGCTGCGAAGAAGTGTGGACCGGTATTTACGGCACAACCGTTGCTTTTATCGGGAAGCAGATACGGATGCAGCCGCCGGGAACCGCATACAACATTCCGCCGGACAGCAAAACGCCGCATTGTAACCTTAACACCTCGGACACGCAGGCGAAACTCCTCTACTTCTCAGTGAGAAAGGATATCGACGGCACGGGATTATAATGCCGGATATACACACATTTTACAAAGGCTGCATTAACGGGGAAATGATTTATGTTTAATAAAATTATTATGTTCGGCGTTGTAATCTGTCTCTGTGCGGGTTCGGTTTCTTTCGGGCAGTCTCTTGACGGGAAACCGTATGATCCTGCAGTCGATCCCAACATTGATATGTATATGGCGAACTGGAAAGAATCCATGCCGCAGCATTCGCACGGCTCCCTGATAGAGAGGGACATTCTCACGGCAGGCGACCCGATGAATCCGCCGCGAAAAGGCGCAGTGCTCAAGTATGTTAACGGCTTTGTGTATGCCTCGCTTTCCGAGAATTCATCGACCGTGCCAACAACGCTTAGTGGCGAACAGGAAGTCTTTTATATTCTTTCGGGGAACGGTACGATCACCGCAGGTAATAAATCATCCGACATTCACAGCGGAGTTGCCGTTCTCGTCCCGGCCGATCTTGAATTTACGATGAAAAACACAGGCGGCGAATCATTGACCATGTATATAATCAAAGATCCGGTGCCGGACGGTTTCGTTCCTTTGAAAAGTATGGCTGTCGTAGATGAAAACACCGCTCCCTACGGCACCAGCAACGGTCACTGGAGCAATATCCGCAAGACACTGTTCGGGAAAAATACCGGTCTGGCAACGCTGCATTCGGTTCTGAGCATATGGTTCGACAGCATGACAATCAACCATCCCCACAGTCATGTCGAGGGATGCGAAGAAGTCTGGACCGCCATCAACGGCACAAGTATCGCCTTTATCGGTAAGCAAATCCGCCGTCAGCCGCCCGGAACTGCGTATCTGATCCCACCGGACGGCAACACGCCGCACAGCAATATCAACACCACGGATAAACCGGTCCATTTACTCTATTTTTCCGTGCGGAAGGATATCGAATAGCGCAATCCGTCCTTGAAATATATCCGGCACGTTCCCGGATGAGATCACCCGAATATCGATTCGTCGATCCAGTCCGCATACGGGCTCGGAGCCTCCCAATCGTCGGGAAGCGATGCCACATCCAACATGGCGCCGTCATGCTCAAGGTGTGATTTGAACGCGGTGAGGAATATCCGGGTCTTATCGAGAATATACTCATGGCTCCACTGCATCTCGC
>Ga0233431_1006277_pt1 | contig 10821 bp, 9 predicted proteins | sample SI_118_April2016_FD_179867 | JGI IMG/M metagenome (GOLD analysis project Ga0233431, IMG submission 179867) | Seawater microbial communities from Saanich Inlet, British Columbia, Canada - SI_118_April2016_200_MG | ecosystem: Environmental > Aquatic > Marine > Inlet | place: Canada: British...
AGCGGTGCCTTTCAGCATGTGGCGGGCATCACGGGGGCGGACTGTGTGATCGCCGTCAACAAAGACAAAAAAGCGCCAATTTTTAGAGTGGCGGATTATGGCATTGCGGACGATTTGTTTACGGTGGTGGAGGCGTTGAAGAAGAAGGCTGAAGGATGAAAGAAGAAGGATGAAGGCTGAAGGATGAAGGGGGGGTATGTATGGATTTTGGGTTAGATAAGGAACAACAGGATATTGTGGCGGCGGCAAAAGAGTTTGCTCTGGGGGAATTCCCGGATCGGGCCCAGGAATTTGACCGAAACGAAACGTTTGACCAGGATATCTGGCGAAAAGCGTGCCAATTGGGCTTTGTAGGCGTCTTCATTCCGGAAGAATATGAGGGGGCCGGTTACGGGTTCCTGGAGCACTGTTTGATCTCCGAGGAATTCTGGGCCGTTGATCCGGGCATCGGGCAGGCTATTTTGTCATGCACCTTCGGAGCTGAACTATTGATGCTCTTTGGAACAGAAGGCCAGAAACAGACGGTACTGCCCAAACTGGTAGCCGGCGAGGCCGTTATGGGCACGGCGATTACGGAACCTGATGCCGGCAGCGACCCCACGGGCGCCGCAACCACGGCGGTTAAGGACGGCGACAGTTGGGTGATTAACGGCAGCAAGATTTTTGCCACAAACGGCAATCTCGCCGATTATATGATGATTTTCTGTTTGACGGATGCGGATAACCCCTCAAAACACCATCGGCACAGCTTTATCCTGGTGCCCACCGAAGCGAAGGGTTATGAATCCAACAAGTTGTACGGCAAAATGGGCATTCGGGCTTCTGATACGGCGGAATTAAGCCTGAGTGACCTTCGGGTCCCCCTGGAAAACCTGGTGGGGGATGAAGGGGAAGGGTTTCATGAGCTCATGGCCTTTTTTAACCGAACCCGGCTCCATATCTGCGGTCAGGGCGTGGGCCTGGCCAGGGGCGCTCTGGAAGAATCCATTCGCCACACCCGGGGGCGGCATCAGTTCGGCGCATCTCTGGCCTCGTTTCAGAATACCCAGTTCAAGCTGGCTGAAATGGCCACCTGGATCAAGGCTTCCAGGAACCTCTATTATGAAGCGGCCTGGGAACTGGATCGGGGAAATATCGACCATGCCCTTATCGCCATGGCCAAGTGGTATTCAGCTGAAAACGCCGTTCGCTGCGTGGATGCGGCCGTTCAGATGCACGGTGGCTACGGTTATATTGACGAGTACAAGGTTCAGCGACTTTATCGTGATGCCAAAATTCTGGAGATTTACGAGGGCAGCAAGGAAATGGAAAAAACCATCATCGCCGGGACCCTGGTACGGTAAAGGGGGGACGTTTATTTTTTGCCGAGACCCTGAAAGGAAAGTCAGCGATGGCCCAACTGAAAAATGAGGTTTCCCGGATATATCTTGCAGCGGCTGCCCGGCGGCCGGTTTTCTGTCGGCAGATTGACCCTTAAAATCTTGGGTTGTGAAATCCCATGGGGCGGGTTGAGACTGCCGAGGTTCAAAATTGCTCCCTGTAAGAATAACCGCCTTTTATGCCTCTTTTGGAAAACACAATCTGCCATAACTGATTCTTGAAATAAAGCGTAGTCAAGCAATATTGTAGGTGACGAACGTCTTTTGCTTGATTTTGTTCCTGACCAATGGGAAAAAACAGCATAGGAATTCAGGGGGATCAGGATGAATATGACAGGGCTTCTTTGTATTGGGCACCGGGGTGCCATGGGGCACGCCCCGGAGAACACCCTTTTATCGTTTAAAAAGGCCCTTGAACTCGGTGCAGCCTGTGTTGAGGCGGATGTCTACCATGTGGACGGCAATCTTGTGGTGTTTCATGATGATCGATTGGAACGGACAACCAATGGCACGGGGTATCTGCTTGATCACGATTTTGACACCCTGCGCTCCCTGGATGCGGGTGATGGAGAGAGGATTCCAACCCTTGGGGAGCTGTTTGAAACTGTGGATTTGAAAGCCGGAGTGAATATAGAATTGAAGGGGCCCGGGACGGCACGCCCTGTTGTGGAATTCATCGCCGCCCGACGCAAATACGGTTGGCGTGATGATTTGATCCTGGTGTCGTCGTTCAACCATTCCCGTCTTGAAGCGGTTCGACGGAGAGATCCGCGCATAAGGCTTGGGGTGCTGATTGCAGGTCCGCCTGGGGATGCTGCGGCTGTTGCGGCTGGGCTTGGGGCCTATTCGGTCCACCTTTCCCTGGCGTTTGTCGACCGCGGAGTTGTTGAGGATGCCCATTCCCGCGGGCTGAGGGTTTTTGTGTTCACCGTGAACGATCCTGACGATATAGTCAGGATGGAAGGGCTCGAAGTGGATGGGGTGTTTACCAATTACCCGGAGAGGGTTTTATCCCATCAAAAGGGGGGAGGAGTCATCGGCTGGGTGTGACAACCCCTTTGGTGGTTACGCGTTGTATAAAGTCTCCGATGGCCCGATGGACCCTCTCCACACCCTCCCCCAGCAAGATGCCGTGGCGGTCAAAGTTAAACAGCAGATATTCCTTGTCCCCGGAGTCGATGAGCTCAAATACTTTCCTTGAGCCTTTGGGGTTTACGATGGGGTCGCCGTCCGCCTGGATCACAAGGGCGGGGATGTTTATCCGGGGCAGTTTTTTTTCCACGGATTCCATGAGCAGGCCCAGTTCACTGACACCGCATACGGGATTTCGAAAGTAGTTGATGTGGGGATTTTCGGGTTTGTTTTCAACAAACTCCTTTTTTGCTCCATCTTTCTTGATGAGATCCATGCATCGGTTCCACACGCCAACGGCAGGGAGGAATCGAACCGAGAAGTCTTGGAGTTGAAGGGGAGGGGATACGGCAAAAAGAGCCGCGAGGCCTTCTACCCTTGACCCAAGATCGAGCGCCAGACCCGCCCCGGTGGAAAACCCCCCAACCACCACCCGCTTACACAGACAGCTGACAATGGCATACCCTTCATCGACCGATGCCATCCAGTCCATATGGGTTTTGGTCGCCAGGTCGTCGGGCGATGTTCCGTGCCCGCTCACCCTGGGGGCGTAAACCAGAAAACCCCGGTTACCCAAGTACTCCGCCAGCTCCTTTACCTCCGGGGGCGCCGCCATATATCCATGGACCAGGAGGATGCCTGTGCGTCTGAACCGATTCCCCAGGAGATAGGGCATCCCGACTCCCTTACCCTTGGATTCTCCATCCTTGTGGAAGGCCGCATACGCCTTCTCAAACCGATGAACGGCGCTATTCATAAGCGTTTTTGCAATGCGGCGCTTTACCAGAAAGCCGGGTTGCCACGCGATAAAGCGGATTTTTCGCTGAAGCTTTTTCAGGGGTTCCACTTCATTTGCCATGACCTGAACCGGATTATCAACCCGTACCCGGTGAAAATCCAAAATGTGTTCGAATTTTGCGCGATCCTTTATGAGAACCCCTCCCGCCTTTCTGATGACACCCTTATCCAGGGCCAGGGACAGAAACGTCTCGTACTTGTGAAAACGGTCGTCCGTCAGGAGGTGAACCTGATCCTTTTCAAGATCTTCGTGCCGATAAATGCCCGTTTCGTTAAGCGGCAGGGTGGCGGCCAGGAAGGCTTTTCGTCTGAAGCCGGTTTCATCTATTTTTCTGCTGGGGATCGCTTTGAGCAAGGAGGCAAACAGGTGGTCGTGATTTACCGTGGTCATGCGGTAGATGGCCGACATATATTCCAACATGACTTTCAAGGCTATCCTGTGCATGGGCCGTCTTGACGGGATCGGGTCGTCAAGATCTATCCGGCGTGTGGACGTAATATCTTTCAAAATAAACGGTCTTTGAAGAAACTTCCCCATCTCGATCGGTTTTCCAAATCGGATGTCCACATCAACACCCGAGAGGAGCATGGTGCCTTCCGCCATCATCTCTTCAATGCCCCGTTCGGAAAGATCGTCAAGGGCCTTTTGAAGGAGTGTGCTGATCATGTTTTCCTGAAACCTCAGGGGATAATAGGTGATGTTGATGGGTACGATATAGGTGCGTCTATTTAAGACCTGCTCAATGGAGTCCAATTTAAAGGAGGCCAGAAGGCGTTTTGCCTCGCCGGGTGCTGTCTCCTGCAATGCTTTTAATCTTTGTCTGTAGAATTCAGTCCTGAGAGCCAGGGTTGCCGCCCCCGTATGGGGAGGATGTTGACCCCCCGCATAAGAGATCATATAACGGCCTTTCTCGAGGATTTTTTTGCTTTTTACCATACGTCCCTCGGGATAAACCACCCATTGGGCTTCCCCTGTAAGGAGGGTCTTTACCATGAGGTGGTCCCTGTCGGGATCGCGGGTTGAGATGACGCCCAGCTTGTCAAATATGGCAGCGAGAGGGCCCTTAAAGAGATTGTAATCGGCAAGGGACCAGATGGGAACGCCTGTCAGTTCATTGAGTTGGCGCGGCAGAAACAGGGTTTCAATCCGGGTAAAATGGTTGGCCACGAAAACGATCGATCCATCGGGGATGTTTTCTTCCCCATGGATATTAATGTTGAGCTTTGAAAGTTGAGAGAGTTTTTTTATGGCAAGGACAGTTGTCAGGTAGGCGAATTTGTTCATGGAGACTCATCCCCCTTTTACACGGCTTCCCTTTTGGCGATCAGAGCCGCTCCCAGGGCACCCACCAGTTGGGGTTCATCGGCCACTGCCGGTGTTTCGCCCAAGGCCTCTGCAAACAGGGCAACCACCCCCTGATTTTTTGCCACGCCGCCGGTCATGGTGAAAGGGGCGATGGATCCCACGGAGCGGACCATGCTCATGATCCGGTTGGCAACAGACCGGTGAAGACCCTTGATGATTTCTGCAAGGGAATGGTTCCGGGCCACCAGGGAGACAATTTCGCTTTCGGCAAAAACCGTGCAGACGCTGCTGATGGCCACTTCCCCCTTTGCGGAGAGGGATAATTTTCCCAGGTCTTCCAGGGTGATTTCCAGTTTTGCGGCCATCACTTCCAGAAAGCGTCCCGTGCCGGCGGCACATTTATCGTTCATGGTAAAATTGAGGACCTTTGAATTGGACCCCACCAGGATCACCTTGGAATCCTGCCCCCCGATATCGATGATGGTCCGGCAATCGGGAAAGAGGTGGCGGGCGCCCATGGCATGGCATGAAATTTCCGTTACCGCTTTATTGGCAAAGGGTACGGCCGAACGCCCATACCCCGTGCTGACCACGTACGCGGCCTGATCAATTGCCAAGCCGGCCTTTCGGGCGGCTTCAGCAAGAGTCGCCTCGGCAGCCTGAGTGCTGTTTGCGCCGGTGAGCGTAATGGCACTGCCGAGCACCCTGGCGGTCTCGTCGATGACCACCACATCCGTTGAGAGGGACCCCACATCCACGCCGATATAATACGCCATAATCTCCCTTTATCTTAATAATTCCGTGGACACAATACTAAATTATTTGTTTCTCCAACAGAGGTCACACCTTTTCCTATTGTCTCTCCGGAATTTCACGAAACACGGAAACACCTGAATTACAAACCTTGACAGACCGTAATAATCGGATTATTATACCTAATAATATCTGATAAAGGAGGTCCCGTACCATGCGTGACACAGATTACCTTTCCGCAACTGCGCTCTCAAAAAAAACGTCGGCAACACTGGCTGCACTGGAAAAGGGTGAGGCTGAAAAACTGATTATTCTCAAAAACAACGCACCCAAAGCCATCTTGCTTTCTATTGAGCGTTATGAAACCATGCAGGAAGAGATTGAGGACCTTCGCCTGACGGCTCTGGCACTCGCACGGCTGGAAACCCTTGATGAAAACAAGCTTTTGCGCCACGAACACATTTTGGAGAAATTCGGCAAATGACGTGGCGTGTCCTTTACCATCATTTAGTGGAAGAGGATCTGGAAAGCGTCGGGCCTTCTGCTGCAAGGCGAATTGTAAAGGCTATAGATGCAAAACTGACCCTATCCCCGATGGATTTTGGTCTGCCATTATCAGGAAACCTGGCGAATTTTCGTAAGCTGCGCATTGGAGATTATCGCGTGGTATATCAGGTTCGTGAAAAGACGATTATCGTTTATGTGCTGGCTGTTGGTCCACGTCGGGACAAAGAAATTTACAGAGCCGCCTTGAAAAGAAAATAATTCCGCTTAATTCCTGGGACGACGATTCGTGCGATGCGTGCCATGGGTGCATCCTGTAATGGTTGTCACAAATTGTCAATAATTTAGTATTGTGTCCCCGGAATTAACGCCCCGGAATTAACGCTTGGGTTCTCTCACTTCAGCTGGTTCCTGCTCTTTAACCCTTACGCTTATGGCGGGCAGGAAGATGCGGAATATGGTCCCTTTGCCCAGCTCTGAGTCCACATAGATCCAGCCACCATGATTTTTGACAATTCCATGCACAGCGGCCATCCCCATGCCGCGACCCTGGAACTTGGTGGTGAAAAAAGGTTCAAATACCTTGTTTCTTGCTTCCTCATCCATCCCCTTGCCATTATCTTCAATCGTAATACAAACATAATACCCCGGCTTAAGACCGGGATGCTGTTTTGCAAAATCCTCGTCAACATCCTCGTTTCCGACGGTTATTTTGATAAGGCCCCCATCTTCGATGGCCTCATTTGAATTGCTCAATATGGCAGACAGGACCAACTGCATTTGGGTGTGGTCGGCCTTAGTATATGAGATATCTTTTGGAAAATGCGTTTCCACCCTGACTTCAGGGCTGAGGTTATGTTGCAGGATTGGCACTGTTTGCATCACAAAATCATCCAACTTCAGATTCTTTGCTTGATATTTTCCTCCCTGTGCATAGGCCAATAACTGGTCGGTCAGACGGGACATGCGATGTCCGGAATCCTTCATGGCCTCAAAATACTTATCTTGCCTTTTATCTTTCGGTAAATCTATTTTAAGCAATTCGAGGTTCCCCAAAATCCCCATCAAGGCATTGTTGAATTCATGGGCGACACCGCCGGCCAAGGTGGAAATAGCCTCCAATTTAGTGGCTTTCTGGAGTCGGGATTCAATCTCTATCCGCTCTTCCTCGGCAAGTTTCTGCTCCATGATGTCTTTGACCCAGACCTGTATGCCACTCTCTTTGCCAGAAAGAAAGGTGACCGGCCGGGCATTGATCTCCCCGTAAAACCAGGAGCCATCCTTGCGCTGCAATTTGACTTCATACCGGCGCAGAACCTCCTCACCAAGCATACGCGCCTGCGCCCGCTCTTTTGTCAATTTTTGATAGTCAGGATGATATACCACCCAGTGATTCTGCCCTATTAACTCGCCCTTCTTGTATCCCAGCATGTCGTTTAGCCGCTTGTTTACAAATATGATGTTCGGGCCTCTCTGGATGAATATGCCATCGAAGCTCTCCTCCACAAGGGTCCGGTACCTATTTTGGCTCTCCTGCATCCCTTCCTCGGCTCGCTTTCGGCGCGTGACCTGCCGGATGAATGTCAAAAGGTGATCCATGTCTATGGGCTTGTTTTCGTAGCCAATCACCTGTTTTTGTTTGACGGCCTGTACGGCGGTTTCCATGGTGGCAAAGGCCGTGATCATGATGTACTCGGTCTCCGGGCGCAGTTGGCTCAGCTTTTTTACCAATTCCGGACCCGGCATGGGGGGCAGCTTGATGTCCACCAGGGCAAGATCAAACATCTTTTCCTGGAACAAGGCCATTCCTGCTTTGCCATCATTCACCGCCTCAACAAAGTAACCCTCTGCCTCCAGGATATCTTTGAGGTTGGAAGCGAGCCCCGTATCATCATCAATTATGGCTATTGAAACCTTCTTTTTCATCTTTTGTCTCCGTGTGGTCTGACTGAACGGTCTATAAGGTTTATTGATTATTGCTCCAGATCGGATTTCTTTGGTTCAGCTCTTATGGCTGGGGAGATGCACCGTAAATGTAGCTCCCTCCCCCTGTTCTGATTTCACCTGGATGGCGCCATTATGCTTCTCTATGATCATTTTGGTCATGGACAGACCAAAGCCCATCCCCTTGGCGCGGGTTGTAAAGAGGGGACGGAAAATTTTGCTGAGATGTTCCTTTGAAATGCCCGGGCCCGTATCGGCGAGAGATACCGCCACCCCATGTTCATCGGGGCGTTTAACCGCAACAAAGAGGGTCCCTTTTCCATCCATGGAGCGGATGGCATTATCGATGATATTCCTGAAAGCCATTCCCAGCGCCTCCAGGTCTCCATCAATTTCGATCTCTTCTTCCGCATATGTTTCAATGACCTTGACCGTTTTAGGCGGACCAACCGCTTTGATTGAATCGGCCACAACATCGATCAGGTTGAGCCTTTCCGGATTGAACGCCGTCGTACGGGTTAAATCGGCCAGGCTCTTGATGATCCCATCGCTTGTGACTACCGCTGATTTGATGCGCTCAAGATGGGTTAGCACTTTTGCATCTTCGCCTTTGAGTCTCATTTTCAGATAATAGACCGAGCTGTCGATTACGCCGAGGGAGTTTTTCATCTCATGGGATATGTTGCCCGAAAGCTCTCCAATGGCGGCCAGTCTTTCCTTTTCCTTAAGCGCGGACATCTGATCCCGTATCTCTTCTCCCATTTTTTGGAAAACCGAAACGATCGTTTCGAATTCCTCAACCACGCCTTCCTGAATAGGGGGATCGTAACTGCCTGAACCATAAGAGCGGGCGATTTCCGTGAGATCGTTCAGGGGCCTTTTTAAAAAACGTCTCAACAACAGGCCGATCGTTATGATAAGAATCACGAGGATACTCAATACAATGATCACGGATGACCAGAGGAACTGCCGATTGATTTCTTCATATGAACGTGACGTAAGGGACAACCTGACCCTGCCCACACGATTATCGTCAAAATAGACATCCGATTCTCTGGTTATTGCCGGGGCCACATCCTCCCTTGCAATGTTAAAGATCTCTTTGCCGCCAGAATCCGTAATGCTCAGACCAGCGATGTGGTCATTTCTGTCAAAATAGGAGCCAATTTCTTTCAGGTGCCTGTCATTCAGGTACCAGAGGGGTTCACCCACCGTATTTACGATAAAGGCCAGGTATTCATCGGCCTTTTCGTTTAGTTCGGCGTGGGTCGTTTGGGTGGCAATGTAATAGCTGACAAAGATGCCGATGGACGACGCCGCCATGACGGTAATGAGTATGCTGACTGTTAGATTCCTGGATATGGAAAGTCGCTTCATTAAAATACCCTATTGGTCGTGGTTCTGTTCCTTTGACGGTTTCACGATAAGCTCATTGAACTGCCGCCGCAGTTCGGGGACCATATTGTCACTCACAATGGGCGTAAAGAGTTGAAAGAAGGTTTCATTCGGAATCTGTTTTCTAAGGACCCGATTCACCTTCTTAATCATCTGCTTTCCCCATTCATTTTTAGGGGCGGCAATATGCCCAACCTTGTAATGCGTCTGTTCTTTTATGGGAATAAGGACGATCTCATCCGCAATACCCATTTCAATTGCAGTATGCCGGGTCCCGTTCAGGCTAAGGAAATAATCAATCCGTTTTTTGCTCAGGAGATCCAGGGAATAATGATTCAGCTTATCAGTCCTGTATTCCGTATGCACATTCTCCGCCGTTTCATTTTCTTTGATCAGCTCATCCACGCCACTGCCAAAACTGATGGAGTCGAATATCAGGAACCTGAACGCTTTGTCCCCCAGAAGCGCTTTCAGCGAAATAGTTTCACCACCGCCAAACTTCTGGAGATCGCTTTTTCTGATGACCACCATGGTCGGGGTAGAAATCCTGCAGGGGATTGAATAGCAAAGATACTTCGCCCTCTCCGAGGTTTTGTAAAGCCCCCAAAAGAGATAGTGTTTGCCCTCTTTCATCTCTTTGAGGAACCTTTTGATGGGCAGCAAGACAGCCTCGTGTTCATATTCGGGCATATTTTCCCAAATGAGATGATAGATCTCCCATCCGGCACCGCCCACAAGTTTATCATTGTCACAGATGTAGATGGGATAGAAGCAGAGGTAGGGCCAGATGATTTTCTCTTTGGCATCCACTGTTCTCCAAAAACCGAAAGCAAGCACAGCAATGGCAAGAATAACATAACATTTTTTAAACATGGCGTTTCCCTCCCCTAAATTATCCGAGCACTTCCCGGACCGTCTCTGCCAAGGTCCGTCTGAGGATAGGCTTCATGACGAAGGCCCGGAAGCCTATCCTTTTTGCACTTTCTTCTGAGATCTGCTGGCTATATCCTGAGCAAAGGATGATCGGGATATCAGGGCGAATCTTAATCATTGCCCGGGCCAGGCTGTCTCCTGTCATATGGGGCATGGTCATGTCGGTAATCACCAGATCAAATTGATCGGGCTGTTTTTGGAATAGCGCCAGGGCATCTATACTGCTGGTCCTGGCGGTCACCTCATATCCCAGGGATTTGAGTGCTTTCTCGCCCAAATCTGCAAGCATGGGTTCATCATCAACAAAAAGTATCCGTTCGGTTCCCCCCGAAACAGGTTTTTCCAGCTCGCTTTCCTCCTCCCACTCGCTTTTGATGGCAGGTAAATATACATGGAAGGTGGAGCCCTTTCCCGGTTCACTGTAGGCGTAGATACCGCCGCCATGGCTATTTACAATACCATGAACCACCGAAAGGCCCAATCCGGTCCCTTCCCCCGGCGGCCGGGTCGTAAAAAAGGGCTCGAAAATCCGGTCCAGCACATGGGGCTTCATGCCATAACCCGTATCGGTAACGGTGATCTTCAAAAAAGGTCCCGGCTTCAGACCCTGATGTGTGGCCGTGAAACCGGAATCCAGTTCCGTGTCCATGAGGGCCACATCAAGCACGCCCCCCTTTT
>Ga0233431_1006279_pt1 | contig 10819 bp, 5 predicted proteins | sample SI_118_April2016_FD_179867 | JGI IMG/M metagenome (GOLD analysis project Ga0233431, IMG submission 179867) | Seawater microbial communities from Saanich Inlet, British Columbia, Canada - SI_118_April2016_200_MG | ecosystem: Environmental > Aquatic > Marine > Inlet | place: Canada: British...
ATAGAACTTTAATAACAACAATATAATATGCTGCAACTGCAAAAGATAAGAACATTACAAGTAAGGATAAGATTGTTGGATGGAATATTGTATTTCTAAGTAAATCTTGATTTTCTTTAACTGAAGTATCGGGCAACACAGTTACGGTTCCATCTGCAGTTTCTGTAACAACTACTCCTGCATCAGAATCACTTATATATCCACCATCAACACCATCATAATAAGTTGTAACCCGATCTGTACTAAAGCTACTACTATCTGCTAAGCCTGCAGAGTTATCTCCTTGATTAGTTACACTTAATTCAGGGAAACTGCTACTCATAAAAACAAATACTCCAATAATCACTATAACTAGAATAGTACCATATCCTGCAGGGTGCTGAAAGGTACTTTGCATAGCAGTATTATCTACACCCATAAATCTAAACAAAACTATAACTAACATAACAACTAAAAATACTGCAAATAAATATGGGACGATGGACTGTATAAAAGTCATTATTGGCATGAACTGAATAGACATAAATGCAACAGTAAACGCTAATATTGCGTGTATAGCTTTGTGTGCATCATCATCACCACCAAATGGCTTGACAAACATAAACATACCATAGGAAACTGCAAAAATTAACATGAAAGGCAAGATCGTTGCAAATACACCAAACTCTTTCAAAAACTGAACTCCGCTGAGTAATGATACCATTATTATGAATTTACTTTAATTTTTCCTTGAGCTTTTTTAACTCATCACTTGTAAGATGAGTGCCACCACTACCATTAACAATATAATAAATTGTTCCAATTGGTAAACCAAGCATCAAGATTAATACAACTGCGATGTTAAACCAATATCCCGTATCTACATCATCATCTCCAGATCCACTAGATCCGCCACCAGAGCCATCTGAACTACCGTCATCGTAAAATGACTCTGCAATACCATGAATACCGGGTATCTCAACATCTTCCATACCCATATCAACAATACCTAAGAAAACAACAACTAAGACAAGTAATAGAATCCTACCAAACCAAGTGATTTTTTTATCTCCATCTGGACCCGACATAATCCAATTGTTTCCCTCACCAAAACTAATACCGAACATGCCAATAAACATAAGCATTAGGAGAACAATTACTAACAATATTGCTGCGCTTGGGATGATCTCATTAATCATTCGCACAACTTCAGTAGAAGCAATAACTAAGAAAGCAGCAACAAAAGACACAATTGCATAAAGTGGCTTAATTGAATCACCGTGAGGTCCATGTGGATCACCAAAGATCTTTGTTACACTAAGTATACCATAAAAAACGGCAAACACCAGAATAAGTGGGACTACAACCTCAAAGAAACCAAAGTCCTTCATCAGGTCAAGAGCAGCAGTAAGGCCAATGCCTTGCTCTGCCAGTACTTCATCTGCCATATTATTTGTAGGGTGCAGTTTAATATAAATGTTGTGCTACTCTTTATTGGAAATGGTTCCAAAAACACGTAAATGACTAACTTAACTAAATAGAAAGTCTTTTAAACCCAATATATCACTACTAGATAATAAGAGGTTCATATTAAATGGCTACTAAAGAATCCCAAAATCAAGGAAATTCTTCTACTATTAAATTGCCTATTGGAAATATTACTTCATCAATTCAAGCATACCAAAAAGGTGGGATGAGTCTTCCACGAATACGTGAAACATTAACTGAAAAAAGAATTGGTGAAAGATTACTTAATCAGGCATTTAAAGCATTAAACATTCCTTTAGCTAAAACACAGCCAGAAGCATTGCCACAAGAAAAACGTTTTGTTGACCAACCCGATGCAGAACAAAAAATAAAAGAATTGCTCGCTGAAGGAAAATCTGAATTAGATATTATACCACTTATTAAAAGTTTAGGCTTTAATGTTCAAGGGCTTGGCAAATTTTTTAGCAAAATCGCAGCAAAATCAAGTTCTAAACCAGTAGTTACTAAATCGAAAAAAACACCAAGAAATTCTGGATTTGATTCTGGATATCGACCAAGTAAAACTCGTGATGGCAAAACAGTAACTCAGTTAGTTGGAGAACAACGTGGCACTATGCCAGAAGCTAAACCTCAAGAAAATCATGATCAACGAATCACTGCAATAGCACGGGAACTTAAAATTCCTGCTGTTGGAGATGAAACAAAGAAAACTAAGCAAGATAAAAAACTGGAAGTTCCTGCTACATTTGCAGGCACATTAACGCCCTCACAAGAACCAAAGGCTGAAACAAAGGTTGAACCAACCAAAGTTCCTGGAAATAAACTGCCTAAAAAAACTACAGATGGACGGAAAGTTCAAGATATACTAATTATAAATTACTTCAAGAAGAACAAAGATAACTACTCAATAAATAAAATTAAAAAAGCACTAATTAAAAGTGATATTTCTAAAGCACAAATTGAACGAGTAATTACTGAACAAGTAAAACTTAATAATACTCAACAAAAAGTTAAACCTGAAACAAGTCACAAAGCACAACGAGAAAAAATGAGTGCATATATTAACAATCAACGAGAAAATTACGGAGATAATGGGATTAAAAATTCTCTTTTGAAAACAGGTTGGACTGAAGACGAAATTTCTAAAGGATTCTCAGATGCAGGTCCACGCAAGGAAGCTAAACTGATTGAAGTTAAGAAAGATGTTAAGATTGGAGCTCAATCTCCAGCTAAGCCTGAAGCTAAAAGTGAAGCTAAACCAACAAAAGAAGCGCAAAAAGGTCCAGCAATACCTATTGAAGTTTCTGAAGCTGATGCGAACAAATCAATTCAAACTAACGATCAAAAAGTTGCTTCTAAAACTGAAGAAGCTGACACTACAATTACTGAAGAACCAATAGACCTTGGTAACTTAACAAATGCTGAACTTGATGCAAAAGGTCAAGAAATTCATAAAAAAGAAGTAGCAGCTAAATTAGCTAAAGAAACAGTTGTTAAAGCAAAAACTCCAACACCAAAAGATAATATTCAAACTACGACTGTAGCTCCTAAAGTAGCTCCAGTTGAGAAAGAAGTTACAGTTAAACCTGTAGCTGAAGTTAAAACTGAAACAACTACGGAAGTTGCTCCTGTTGAAGAAGTTAAAATAGAAGCAAAACCTGAAACTACAAACGTAGTTGAAGCTCCGAAGAAAGCTAAAACTTTCGAAGAAGGAGTTAAAGCGGGTGAAATTGATCTTCAGCCAAGCCCAGAAACACAAAAAAAGCTTAAAGAACTTTTTGAAAAAGAAATGACAGCTGAAGAAAAAAAAGCAGCTAAAGAAAGAAAGGAAAAGGAAAAAACAGCTCCAACAGTAAGACTTAAGCCGCTTGAAAAAGAAGCTCCAGCTAAAAAAGTGGATATTACTGAAAAAGAAGAAAACAAACCAGTTGCAACAGGCAGACTAGCTTGGTTAAGAAGTAAATTCGGTAAAAAAGCAGTAGATAAAAGTGGGCTTAAACCAGTTGAAACTACTGCTCCTAAAACTGAAGTAGTAATTAAACCAATTGTAGATGGAAAAAATGCAAGTACTGTAGAAACAGTTGAAGACGAGCCAAACACAAGCGAAATACTTGAAGCTACTCCGATTGATGAGAAAACAGAAGATACTTCAGATAAGGTTGCTCCAATTAAAAAAGAAGGAACTGACATTGTAACACCTCCAGTTACTGAGAAAAAGACTGCTACTAAGAAACAAGCACCAACTAGAGCACCTCATGGTGCTGGATACGAAAGCCATATGGAAGCATTAACTAGTTCAGATAATTTACATGATGGAGATATGGGAGATAGACAAAGACCTACTATAGCTAAACCTGCAGCTAAGCCTACGGAAGTAGCTCCAGTTGAAGCTAAAGCTATTGATCCACTTGATGCTGCATTTGCGAAGCTTAAGAAAGCAAGTGAGAAACCTCCTGCCAATGTAGCTGAAATTACTAAAGCACTAAAAGTACAATTATCAGACTCGGAAGTTGTTCCAGTTGTTGAAGAAGCTAAGAAAGAAGTTCCAATTAAAGATTCTACTAAAAACGTTGAGGGAAAAACTGAAGTAGAAATTAAACCTGAAGATATACCATCTAACGATCGTCCATGGGATGAAGACTTAGATAACGAAATCACACGAGTAGATATTAATCCAGTTGAAAAAGAAGCTGAAGTTAAGCCAACTACTAAAGATATTGATGCTAAAAAGACAAAAGAAACTACTCCTGAGGAAAAAACAGTTGAGCCTGCTAAGAAAGTTAAAGCTCCACGTAGAGACTCTCATGGTGTTAAATATGAAGCATTTATAGATTCCCAAATAGGTGACAACGAAGATATTATAACTAAACCTGAACGCCAAAGAGATACAGCACCTACGACAAAAGACATTAAGGAAACTACTCCTGCTAAAGAAACAAAAAAAGAAGTTGATGATGAAAATGAAACAGATCAAGTGGTTAGGGGTCTTTTAGATGATGATGCAGTTGAAGAAACTCCTGTTGACACAGAAACTGAAGTTAAGGCTAAAAAAGAAGCTAAACCTGAAACAAATGGTGATCTTGAAGAAAGATTAGATAAAAATCAAGAAATTGCTGAATTAAAACAAAGAGTAACTGAAATTGAAGGACGAGAAAAAGGATATATTTCAATAGATAAAGTTAGAGATGTTGTTACAGATGTAGTTAAAGGAGCAATTAATCCTGAAATATACAAAACAGCACTATTAGACATTAAAACTGCTAAAGAAAATGTTACGGGTCTTGATGAAAAGAGTTTAGCTCTAAAAGATAAACTTACTGCTGTAGAAAAGAAACTAGAAAAATTTGATGCAAAAGAATATCAATCACATATAGCTCAACTAAAAACACTAGCTAAAGAGGGTTATGTAACAAGAAAAGAAGGTGGAAAAATAACAACAGACCTTCAAGATTACGTTCAAAATTACCTTACGCAGTTAGATGATGAAGATATTAAAAAAATACCAGTTCTACAAAGTATGGTTACTACATTTAAAGGTAGAGCAAAAGAACTAAAAGATAATATTGACCAGCAAACTAAAGCACTTAAAGAATTCGAGGAAAAAACTGGAAATACTCAAACAGATATATATGATAAAGTAAGTAACCAAACAAAAGCATTTGAAAAAGAGACAAAAGCAATATATGCTGGAATCAAAAAGCAAGAAAGAGTATTAGCAGAATTTGGGGAACATATACTTAAAGCATATCAAAACCTTGCAACTAATACTGTGGAAAAAATTGAAATGGTCGGAGGAGACCTAGAAACACTATTTGATGCAGCATCTAATGAAACAAATAATCTTGCAGATCAAATTGAAGGTCTAAAAAACAAGTACCATTTAGCAATACCACATAAAAATATTGTTGCTAAAGGTCGCAAGATACTTAATAATCTCGGTAAAGGTCCTGCAGATCCTGCAGACCCTACTGAAAGTACTGGAACTCCAATGCAAATATATACAGCAGAGCAACCAAGTACACAAATAAAAGAAAAGAAAACACTTAGACAATACATCCCACTTGTAACACAAAGAAGTGGTATGGATGGACTAAGAGGACGGAGAGTGAGAAAATAAAATGATAGAAAAAGATAGAACTACTTGGTTTAAAAACCTTAGACACCAAATCGCAGCTCGTTGGGATATTGGTAGAAATCCTGGAAAAAGAATTTCTGATATAAATGATGGCCTTGAAGGCTTATTCCAAGATACAACTGCAATGCCGCTGACAACAAGCATATCAAATGATGGTGTAACTGAAGCTACGGTTTTAGCAGCACTTAAAAATTATTACGAAATAAAGCCAGAACTAGTAAAAGATCTAGAATTTGTACCAGCTAATCAAATGGGTGGTGGAGAATTAAATCTAGATGCTGTTGTTGAAGGAAAATGGTTCCAAGAATATGCAATGGATCGCAGATATCCTGAAGGAATGGCTGGCAAAGTTGCTCGTGCTTCTATGAAAGAAAAACGACCATATGTAACAATCGCACACGGACTGGCTGCAGGTAAGGACAACACAAAAAAATTGGCACTATACGTACCAATTGTAGATCCAAAATCATCTGCATGGAAAGACCATACAACAAAAGAAATGAGTTACCAACTAATTGATCAAGGAATCTTAGGTGAAGAGGATATAGTTGAGATGAAATTTATTTCAAAACCAAATATACGCTTGCTAACTGAAATGGGATACCCTAAAGATTTTAGAGATCTATGCCCAAAACATAACATATATTTAGCAAACATTGCGGGCAAAGGAGTTGCTATTGTTATAGATACAATTCCAAGGTTAAATCCGGCTGCTGATGAAGCGCCAGTAGTTGTAAGTGGTATATACATGTCAGGTAAAGATCCTAAAAGCATCTACGCAGAAGAACCAACACAACCACCAGCACCACAAACAGGTCAGGTAAGCCCTCCTGCAAGTGCTTCAGACGAAAATTCAACAGAACAAAACGCATAAGTGAGAGAAATCTCACTTCTATTTTATTTTTATAAACTTATACTTTTAGTGAGCCCGCAACAGGTTGTGGTTTAGCTCCAGATTGTGCAGCTTCTTTCTTAACTTCCGCTACTTCTGCTTCTTCATCTTTTACAATAGTATAAATCTTGTAATCTTCTGCCTTAAGTTCTAATAAGAAATTATATATTCTCTTTGCATGCGGTCTACCCTTAGCACTAAACTCCTTACGAAGTTTGCCTGTCTCTCCACGGAACCGCCCAAGAGCCTTAGTAATATAAGTCTCTGCACGTCGAATATAAGCTTCTCGAGTAATTGGTGAAGTAGCAGTTATTACTTGTCGAATAGTACCATGTACTTCATTAAATAATGTATTTTCAGAGTTCATAAGCCGAAGGTATTCACTAAATTCGGCAGTGTCTGCAGGAGCACCATTACGTGGAGTAGATATCTTCTTAATTGTTCTAAACTCCCTACGAATCTTTTGCACTATTTTTTCCATGTTCTTAATGTTCTTTTTGAGTTTCTTTTCGTCAGTTTCGATTTTCTTTACTGCTGCTTTCTTTTGCACTATAGCTCGCTTTTTAGTAACTTCCGTATCATTCTTAACGACTTCATCTTCTTGCTTAGCCGCAACAACTTCTTGCTCAAGTTGCTTATCTTGTTGAATAATTTGCTTAAGAGTATTATATGCATTACTTAATCTCGCACGCGCACCATTAACATCACCATTTGCAATATCTTGTCCCATGTTGCTAATTAACTGTTTTAATCTCCCTAAAAGATTCTCCTTAGTAATTTCTGATGCTTCTGCTGTTGCAACTTTCTTAATAACATCAATAGTTTCTGCTTTGTCTTTAGGAATTTGAATATCCTTCAACTGCTTTTCAAGTTGTGCCTTTTCTTCCTTCAATCGTTTTACTTCCTTATTGCTTTCTTTTGTATCTTTTTTCAAAATAGATTCAATTTTACTAACTAACTTATTTGCTGCTTTCGTATTCTTTGCATCCAATCCGCGTGTAAGGATTACGTTCATTTCCGTAAGTAATTTTTGTAGTGCAGCTTCATCAAGTTCTCCTTGCTTTAATCCTTCAGCAATCTCTTTGAGAGTTTTAGCTGAAGCTTCAGCATCTTTTGCCGCTTCACTGGACTTTCCGACGAGATAATTAGCAATTTGCTTAGAAAGCTTACTTTCATCACCATCTTTGCCTGTAAACATAGCAATTGCGCCTGCAAAAAAGAATATCGATCCACCAATTGCAGTCACCCAACCCCAAGAAGCATAACCATCTAACACATAAATCATAGACGCACCAATAAATACAAAAGCAACTCCTCCAGCCATAAGAGCAGGTCCCCAACCATCTCCTTCCTTAACTGCCATAACAACCTTACCAATTATCAAAGCAAGCAGCAAGATAGTAATAATAATTGCATATTGACCAATAAATGCTGCAAAAGGTATATTATTTACATTAACATAATAAGCAGTTCCAAATCCCGACATTGCTGCAAAAATATTAAATGCACGCTTACCTTCTGCATTATCACCTAACTTTGGCACTAGAGAAAGACCAATAGACATCATAGCAAAGACAATACCCATTGCTAAAATCATATCCATAGTTCCTTCACCTAAAGAACTCCAAACAACATCAAGATAATCCTCTACACCTGCAGCATCTTCAAAATTCCACGCATTTTCTTTTGAAACTTGTCCAGTAATTGGTGAAGCAAACTCTCCAGTTACAAAACCCGTAACCTCGCCAGAAAGATCACCAGAATATTGGCCTGCAGCAAAAGCGCTAATCATTAAGAATAGTGTAAATAGAAATACTGCTCGCTCTGTGCGAAGTTTCATAAAATATATACTCTAGCATATTTATATAGATTACGTAGAATCTATTCAGTAAAAATTATTCTTTTTTGAGTTCTTTCTCTAAGACCCACTCTGCTTCGTACAATTCTCTAAGCACTCTAAAAATTGGTGAAAACTTCCAATTTCGTTTAAGATATAACTTAACTTCCGTCTCAAAGGATTTGTATGCTTTCACTGTGTATTTCCTTGCATCTTCAACAAAACTAACTCGTTTAGGATCTCCAGAAGATAAAGCTAATATCTTTTGCATATCAGAATATATTCGCTTAAGCTCAGCACGTTCAATCATCATATATTTATGGTAATCTGAAAGTTTTGCGTGCAATTTCCCGCGATCAGTTACTGCCATTCCATCATGCCCATCTTTTCGTAACTTTCTATTAGCTTGCCTATATACCGCATCAAACATTTCATTAAGATCTTCAACGCGGGAAACAATATCCTTAATATAAAACCTTACTTTCTTTTCTTCAGTAATTTGGTTAGGATCTTGTTCTTCATGTTGTTGTACTTGCTCATCTACTTTTGCATGTCCAACTTCTTTCTGTCCAATATCACCAATTTCAATTCGTATATGATTACTAATTGATCTATCTTGTTTTTCTAATCGCGTTATTGCTTCATGAATCTGTCTTAATTCAGCAAGAACATCTGCTAACTGTCCAGATTGCGCTGCTTGTGGCATAATATTTAATTTTCCGGAAAACTTTTTGAGAAGTTCCAAAATTTGGTTAATGCCATGTATTATTTGGGCAGTTTCAGCCAAGGTTTTTTGTGCTTCAACCCTTGTTCCTTGATGTTGAGTATGATTAATAATATTTTGCTGCTGAGCATATGCTTCCTTAAATTCTAATAATTGTTTCTTCATGAGCGCAATTTCCGTAATAATATCTTTATTGCCTTCACTAACAAGACTTGCGACTGCTTGAGGATCGGGTTGAGCTGGACCTTGTGCTGCAAGCGCTTGCAAATCTGCGAGGATCTTATCAAGTCGTACACTATGTGCTTTTATCGCTGCAGTGTTAACGGCACTACCTTGTGAAATTAAAGAAAATGCTTTTTGGGCGTCTTTTGCAGCCTTCTTATCTTTTCCAGAAAGACCTTTTCCCACATCTTTACCACTAATTAAATCAGGGAGTCGCTGAAGTAAACTCTTCTTATCATCATCATCTCCACTATTCACCAGAAGTGCGAATGCTCCAAAGAAAACGAACAAAACTCCAGCCACAAGTAATATCCAACCCCATCCATCAAACTTATCAAGAATATGAATCATAGATAAGCCAATTAACATCATTGCTAATCCACCAGAAATGAGCGGTACTTCATAGCTGCTCTTATCTGACTTCATAGACATAGCAATTCTACCAAGGATCATTGCCATTAACAAAACAGTAATTATCAAAGAATACTCGCCAATAAAAGCAGTAAATGGAATATTATTTACATTTATGTAATAAGTAGTACCAAATGAAGCAAAGACTGCGAAAATCATCATCGCCCGACGTGCTCCATCATTTTTAGCAATATCTCCAACCATACCTAATCCAATTACAAAAATAGCAAAGACAATACCAAATGCAATAATCATGTCCATCGTTCCCTCACCAACAGAACTCCAAACAACATCAAGATAATCTTCAAGACTTGTAGCATCTTCAAAATTAAATGCTGCCTCATTAGTTACCTGACTAGTAATTGGTGAAGCAAACTCGCTTGTTGCATAACTTGTAATTTGTGAATGTTCCCCACCTAATTGACCTGCAGCAAAAGCGCTAATCATTAAGAATAGTGTAAATAGAAATACTGCTCGCTCTGTGCGAAGTTTCATAGAATGTATGCTATAACATACTTATATAAGTTTTGAACATAATGATAAACTTATATTGGCGGAGCTTATCTCAGACTTATATAAGTTTTGAACATAGTGAAAAGTTATAATTCATTTAATGCTTCTAATTCATATTCTGCTAGTTTTGCGGGAACAATCAAACATGCTGGAGTTCCAAATCGCTTTGTCAGAATATGTTTTGCACTTGCTGCTTTAATTATCTGCTTTGCAGTTCCTAAGTTAGAACACCCAATACAATGTGTGCTTTGCGTAAATAACTTTGACTTTCGCTTTCTAGCTACTTTCAATAAAACATTAATTGCTTCTGAAATCTTCATAAACTTCTTTTGTTCAGGTCTAAGATCAAGTAAGAATAATGTATGCGCACCAATCTTTTGATTTTGAGCTAAGATATCAAAAAAGCTCTCTGGCTTAAATCCTTCTTGCCAAAAAGGTATGGATGCCGTCTTGCCAAACTTATACAAAGACAATCCAGTTTCTGCGATGGCAGTAAGAACTGAAGGTGCATGCAAAACGTGTGTTTCAATATCTCGTTGCTTAGCGTCGAGCAAGATCTCTGTATGTGTTGTTGCAGAAAGCACATCTCCATATATCAATAACGCGACATTTCTTAGT